>Ga0209107_10000948_pt1 | contig 16471 bp, 5 predicted proteins | sample LakErihyJuly2011_2_FD_187460 | JGI IMG/M metagenome (GOLD analysis project Ga0209107, IMG submission 187460) | Freshwater microbial communities from dead zone in Lake Erie, Canada - CCB hypolimnion July 2011 (SPAdes) (version 2) | ecosystem: Environmental > Aquatic > Freshwater > Lentic >... | reverse complement strand
TTCTTGACCAGAATTATCTTTTTCTTTAATGTCAGAAGATTTTATTAAGAAACTTTCATTTACATAACTGTGTAAATGTCCCGCTGCTTTCCCCATATATTGACGATATTTACCCCAGTGTATTGCCTGATTAAAATCTTTTATCATTGGCAAAAAGGGCTGGTGATTAAAGTTTAATAATTGCAAGTCCACGATGAACGCAAATGGATAGGATGGCATGGTTCTAATAGTCATCTTGGATAATGCAACTGCAGTTATTCCATGTACGCTATTGAGGTAGTGATTTCTTACTGGTAGTATTGGAGAGTACTTAAATGCTGCAACCAGACCTCTTAGAGATGACAGAAATTTATCTATTTTTATTTCTGTATCTCCGCCGTTAGCAAAATCTATTTTATAATTTTCGCTTAGGTTTATCGTAGATGCATCTGATATTCTCATGCCCCAAATTTCTTCGTAATTTGGAAAAATTAGTTGCATATTAATATGAGTCTCTTTGTATCCGGTATTAAATTTAGGACTATTTTTTTGCCTAATTGCGCCACCAGTGATACTTCCTATTTTAAATTGAGTACTAACATCTATTGATATAGGTGGAACGTAAAAATTTGCTGCCCCTAATCTTAAGTGGAAAATGTCTGGATTATTAGGAGTTACATTTGCCCTGTATGGCGAAGACCCCATTGCTGCCTTGAGTCTGTCCGCTGTATTAATAAAATCAAATGCCATTTTAAAAACGGCTTCACCTGTAGAATTAATACCAAAAGCTTTTTCAAGTGAATCATAAAAATCTCTTGAATTATTTAGCGTATCTTCAGATCCACCCCCTCTGCCTTCATTGGAGTAGTCCGTAATAATTGCTATTGCGTCTAATAAGAAAGTCGCTAAACTTGGTATGTAATAATAAATAGATGCCAGAGTTAATGGATCTTGTTTTAATTTCAAGATAGATTCACTCAATGCAACTAACCAGGGAAGATCCACTGCATCGTCGGTAAAGTTTTCTGCGGATTGTTGAATTGTATATTTACTTGCTAATCTTTTTTTTGCAAAATTAGATATTTCATATGCGTAGGAAGCAACTTCTAATATTCCAGATTCTTCTATTTTTTCAAAAAGTTTTTTAACATATTTATCTGCAATTCCATTTTCCGATTCTGGCTTAATAAAATTTGAATCAATTGTTTGAAAGGTTCTAAGATATGAAGCCACTTTTGCCTGGCCATTATTTGCATCTGACGCTCTTGATCCATCTTTAAATCCGTATTTTGTTAGCACTCCAATTGCTGTATCAGTTGAATACTCTTCGGTTCTCAATTTAGATATTAGCTTGACTACATCTTCTATGTATCCAGATTGCAGAGGATCATCTATTATTATCGTGTCCTCTTCTGCACCGATAGTCTCTTCGAGTTCTATTGTCCCTACTTCGTCATCGGTTATTTCACCATCTGCACCATAGGCGCGCCATATTGCTAACCTTTCGAGCGTTCTTTCTTTAACAACTTTTAACGCTGATGCAGAATATGGTAACATATCTTGTATAAAATAATTTAATCCATTAAATTCAAAATCTGGATCAGTAGAGTCTGTTGATGGTAACGGGAAATCATAATTTCCATTTGCGTTTAAATGTGTTACAAATTCAATATATAACTGTGCAGATAATGAACCATTAGTCGAATAAATGCCAACTATTCCTGCGGAAATTGCTAATTTGGCAGTGAGAAAACCGAAAGGATCATTTTTGGCAAATGTTAAAAATTTGTATCCGCTTTGTCTTACGCCACCACTAATCATATTAAAATACTCTTCGGGAACAAAAAAACCTTCATTATTCCTGGTTAAACCAAAAAAGTTAGCGATCCCTTCTTGATCATCGTAATCATTTGGATCTAGACTAGTTAATTCATCAACAACTTTTTGATATATTTCATCATCTGTCGTACATGCTTTTAAAATCTCTTTAGCGGTAGATGTAACTGCCATATTTTTTCCTACTTGAAACCCATGTTATTTCTAATGATATTATTTAGTCTATCACTAGAAGAATCTTTTTGTGTTATAGATGTATAGTTATTAATTATATCAGATCTTTTACTAGAAGTAAAATTATTTACATTATAATCGTTACGTGGTATATCTTTTTCTTTATACCTGGCTTTTTGCATCTGCGGATTTGCATATCCAGAATTATTCATTTGAATATGCGCACTTGGTGCATAAGATAGACCCTCAAAAGATGGTCTCGATCTTTTGGTTGAGGCGTTTAAAATATTAGATTTTAGATTTTCTACATCTTGCGTTTTATTCCTCTGGCTATTTATAACCTCGGAGGAGTCTTTCTCGGCTTTCTGCCTTCTTGGAGAAGTGTCCTTAGGGGTGCCCGCAGCATCGCTTAAAGATTTATTTTGTTCTTTAATGCCCATAGTAGTGCCCTTTAAAGACTAATACGATGACGCTATCCTTGCATATGGATCATCCGTCACAGAGGGGATTCTGTTATATATAGTAGTATCAATAGGCTGATTAGTGAGCTTCCTAGCCTGCTCATTAAATGCCTCCATTTTCTCCCTTGAACCCTGAACGGAGACGGAATAAGATGATCCTGGACTATACTCTGAGGCTGAATATTGCCTCATTAGGGGATCTGACGTTGGCATTTTTTCATACGCAGATCCGCCAGGAAGCAGGGCTGGACCTTTCATGTCGTCATTTGACCTGCCCTTATGGGCGGTATAAATCAAAGATCCAGCTATAGCAGTTGCGGTAGCAATTGCTACTCCTTTAACAGTTTTATTATTTTTGAACAATCCTTTTAATTGAGAGGGTTTGAATCTAGTATACGTTGGTAACTGAACACCACCTATATCGTCAGAAACGCTTCTCGCCACATCTTCCACACCCCGCCCTATGTCGTCCACTACTGAACGAACACCCTCTGTGTCCACTATTCTATTAGCTTCTTCTGCGTCACCTATTAACTGACTATAGTAGTCTCTCAGACTATCCTCAACTTCGGCAGTACTTCGAGCGGTTCCTCTTCGTTGAAGCAATTGGGTAAAGTCAATTTTTCCAGCTAACTCATTATCGGCCCTATGCCGTGCCACAAGAGCTCTGGCAACGTGCCCAAACTGATCCAATTGATCAGCGGTTGTTCCAGCTGGTATATCCTTTTTGGCTATTAGCGATAGAACAATTTTGTCAACTGCAGTCAATTCCTCTTGTACGCCTTGTGGATTAAGGAACATGTTAGCTTCAATAATTACTTCAGCCCTTTTAGTCAATTCTTCAATAGTGGAGGCAGTTTTTAATTGAGGCATCTGGTCTAGATAATCTTTAGCTAAATTACTTTCTTCTGCAAATTTCTTGGATGCATATTTTTTAACATCTCTCAATTCTCTAGTTAGAATAATATCATCATATATACGCCTCATTAAAGGATCTCTTGAGGTTTCTTCTAGTGCAGACGGTGAAAGTGTAAGTAGATCCGGCATTCTTGCGGTAGTTCTTTCACCGGTTTCATCCAAAAAAGCTTTAGATAAATATTCATCGACAGCGTTAATTACTATTTCTGCGTTTAACCCTTCAGCTTGAGCTGAAGCTGCTATGCCATGATAGACATCTCTTGCCATACCTTCGGAAATTATATCAAAATTAAATCTCTCGAATGGATCGAGGAATTTGTCTGCCTCTGAGTCAAGGCCAAAAATATATTGTAATGGACTTCTGCGATCTTCTATCAGCTTTTCTGCGGCTTGCCTAGCTTTAGCTATGTCTTCTTGGGTTTCACCAGCAAAATAATCTATTTCTTTTTTGTACGATTCTCTTAACGCATTTCTTTTTCGTTCAGTAAATTCTCTATGTGTTTTCTTAATTTCTTTTTGCTGACGACTTAGGTGTGCAAATTCGTGGTCCTCGTCAAAGCCCAGTAGATCTTTAATTTTTCTTTTTACTTGCGTTTGTGTTTCAAATTCATTGACCGTGCCGTCTTTATTCGGTACTTGAATATTCAGAATTTCCTCAATTTGATTATTCATGAGTATTCTTTTTTCTTCCAATTCAGATAATTCTGCCAATTGTTCTTGTGTTACTGCTTTTTTCATATTTCCCTTTTTAGTTCTTAGCGGAGCTTCATGCAATCTTTTTGCTTCTTCCATTCCATAGCGCATCTCTCTCAAGAAATTTTTAGGGTCATCGGCAAAAAGTCTAGCTTCTATTATTTCTTTATCTATAACTCCCCCACCTACACCGGCAAAGTATGCAGCTGCTCCAACTTGTCTTCCGGTAGCGGAAAGTATTTCTTCAGTGATGTCTGAAATACTAAATCCTCCAGCAAACTTTTTTCCTACTCCAAAAGTTTCTGCTAAAGCTAATTTTACTCCCTCTTCATTAACAAATGGTCCAAACATTTCAATAGCTTCATACGCACCTGCTGCTAGCTGTCTAGTTCCAGCAAAACCGACACTAAGGTCAACGAAGGTTTCAGCTGACAATTGGCCTATTTGAAAGTTTTTCAATATAATGTTTCGTTGATTTTCTGGAAGATTTCTTACCGTCTGCTCTATCCAGTCTCTAGTTCCGCCAACGACTGTTAGAGTATTTATTGAAGAGCCAACACCCCCTGGATTTACACTATTAAGCGCCTGTTGTGATTTATTTATTTCCATTGCATTAAAAGTGGATGCAAGCAGTTCTCTAACCGTTGGCTCCTCATAATGTTTTCCTAAGACCTCTAACAGCTCATTGTCGGCCGAATCAAGTGTTGCTTCAATTTCTGCTAGAATATTATCTGGAATTAACGCACGTCTTTTTGTTGAGTTGATATCATCGTATAAGACTTGTTTGACAGGTGTACTGAAATCATAAGCACCTGATTCTTCAAAAATTTTAAATACACCACCTCTTGTATACTGTGGTTCAGCGGTTAAATCTCCAACACGAAGTGGTGTCGAACCGTATCTTATTAGTGATTCAGCTACGCTTGCGTTGTTGCCCAAGTTTTCAATGGCAATTGTGCCCTTTCTTTCCATGTTTTCATAAACATTAAAGAATGCTCTTTTTACTTGCTCTGCGTCCTCTATTTCTAGAGGGTTCAGTTTTATTGCCTCTTCTAGCTGATTTTTATCCCACCCTAATATATCTCTAAGTCTTCTTAGGCCAACTAAATCATCGGTAGCTGTTTCTGTAATTTCAGTGGGATTCATTCCAGGGAAATTGGTTATCCTAGAAAATTCCTGTCTTTGTTCAATTCTTTCTTCAATGAGTTCATCTAGATTTTTTAGAAACGAGCCATTTTCATCTTGTTCAAACATTGTATTTAATGTTTCGTAATCCATTGCTGGAATTCCATACACAACTTCTTGAGTTGATGTTGGCTGCCTTAGGAGTGGCATTAGGAAATTTCTATTCCCATTTGCATCTATGTAACTGGCAACTCTGGGTAGACCTTTGTCGTCAAGGTCCATACCGCCAAGTGCGTGTCTGAAAACGCCAACAGAATCTCCACCAAATAGTAGGGCGTGATTTACCCTTCTAAACTTGAATAGATCACCGTTCATGTCAAATGAGTTAGCCGACTGATTAAATACGTCGCCAATTCCTCTTTCGGCAAGGATCTTTGAAACTTCATCGGATACTTTAATACCGTTTGATTTCACCCTACTGTTACCCAGGAATGGTTTTCTTATTGGATCTCCACTAATTGCTTGTAATTCAGTGTTTAGCGCCAATCTGGTTGAGCCTGGATCTATTGGAGCTATCCTATTTGTAGCGTAATCTATCTCATATAACTGCGACTGCATTGACCTAAAAATTTGATTGATTACAGCTGGATGTTCCGATGGATTTGATGTTCCAGCAATAGCTAGTTGAACCTCTCTAGCAATCATTCTATTTCTTAGAGCTCCAGGCCTTTGTGTGGCGTCCAACATATTTAAATCGGCGTCTGTCATTGCTGCGTCTGCATCTATTTGTTCTAGAATTTTTTTTGGTATTTTTCCCGTACTTAATATTTCTTGAATTTCATTAAATACTTCCGTTTTTTTTGCCTGTCGTAGTGCGACAGCTTCTGGGCTTTCATATATATCGCCATGGAATATTGTCATTAATTGATCGACTGCTACTTCGTCGCTACTTCCACCTATTCCAGAGAAATTTATAATAAAAGAATCTCTACCAAATCCTAATTCTGGTTTAAAGTCAAATTCATCTAAGACTAATGCGTATTGACTGAGTTCACCTTCGAGCCGTTTACTCATGTAAATTGACTTAATATTGCCTAACCCAGGCCTGTTTCCTCTTGCACCAATCTGGTCATGCTCCGCTGCTCTGAGATAGTTCATTCTCATAGTCTCTAACCTTCTTTGTTCAGCTTCAACTTGAGCTCTGAACTCAATTGTATTTTTATCTGCTGAAATATTTGCAACGACTTCGTCAAGGTGTTTTAAATTTCTATCTACCATACTTAAATCTTCTCCATTTTCTAAAGAGGATCTTAAGCGTTTTAGCTCATCAGTCTTAGTTGACTCGCTAGCACCTGATATAGATTGTTGTTCACGTTTTGCAATTTCTTCATCTAAATCTGATAGCCAATTTCTTTTTTCAACCACATTACCTTGTGAGTCATATCTTAATTCTTCAAATGAACGATCAACATCCCCAAAATATTTAGCCCAATCACCAGCTAATGACTCAAAGTTTTCTCTGATAAATTTACTAGTGTCAGTCTTTGCTGCGCGTATAAAAAATGCACTATTTGCAATTGTAGATCCGTCGGCAGCTGTTTCTATGCTAAGAAATAAATTCTTTATAAATTTTTCATTAAAACCTTGTTCTAAAAGATTATTTTCAAGACTTCTTCCACCAGAAGATAATAAAGTATTACCATGCACACCGGCCTTCAATTGCTTATTGTGTTCAATAATAGCTGATTTTAATCTGTCAACCTCTTGCAGCCTTAGATCTTTAGTGCCTCTCTCTACGTCTTGAAAAAGATCATCTTCGACATAGGCCTTTATAATGCCTCCGAAATAATCCTCTACATTAACATTTTCAAAAAGTTCTGCAGTCGCTTTGGGGTTGAATGCTTTACCATAATCGCTAAATAATTCATAGAATTCATCAATATCGTTATAATTGTATTCAGCGCCAAAGGCAAATTTTTCAAACATAGTCAATCTTTTATCTTGAATAAGAATTCTTTGTTGAGCCAACTGTTTTTTTACCTCTAAACTTACTGTTGGATCCCTCAACTGCTTAGATAGCGCATCTGTGCCAGGAGATAGAAAGTCAATTAATGAATCTCCCGATAAAGAAATTGGTCTGTCTGAAATAATACCTTTTGCTCTTTTAATAATCTTTTGAAGATTTTTCATCACCTTAGCTGAATCGCCAGATTGTAATGCCTTTTTAAATACGGCTGGATCCAAAACTTCCTCATCCGATAGGGCTAGTAACATTTCTGTTGTATGTGAGTCTACAATTTTTCCATCAACTGTCATTTGTAATATTTTTTTAGTTTTATCATCAAGAAAAATAGATCCTGCTAGTGTATCGCTAGATTTTCTACTCTTAGCAATAACTGCTCCAAGGTCTCTTTTTCCTCGTGATCCTGCAATCAGTGAACCATCTTCTGCCGCCTGGAATTCGTCTCCAAAATTTAGTATTCTTACTTGTATTCCCTGATTAAAATCATATTTTAGTGTTCCATCATCAGCCTTACTAAGAGATTCTAGTAAAGCTTGCATGGACTTAGAGCGCTCCATTACTTCGGCGTCTACGCCCTCTTGGGAGGATATTGATGCTCCTAGTATTTGTTTTATTTTTTCATTTATTGTTGATTCGACCTCCGATACACCGCCTAATTTATTCGTCAAATTAGATGTATAACCTGCTTCTCCGAGCAAGTCTCCGACAACCCTGGATCTGTGACTGGCAATATCAACGGATTGAATTCTTAGTGCGCTTAGTTCTGTAAATGCATCGTCTGCATTATCAAAAATTCCCATATCACCCAGTAAGGGAATTCTGTATTTAATCTCACCGCCCTGCAAGATAGCCTCTATAGTTCCAGAAGAACCTGTATCAGTTCTTCTTAAGCTTAAATTAACTGCCGCTAACCTTTCGTCCATATTTGGAAAGAAGGTTTGCATGTCGGGAGTCTTGTCTAAAAACAAGCCTCGTATGACTGCATCAACTTGATCTTTTACGCTGCGCGAATGCTGGCGCAATTGATCTGCACTCGAAAGTATTGGGTCCATTCTCACTATTGCATCCCCTGATTTATGCTGATTCTTTGATCCCCGTATGGAGTGGAACTTTTATTCACTCTTCCAGTTAAACCGTGTTGATTCATTAACTGTCGTAATTTTTGAGAAACTTCTTTTTCCGAAGGATAGTATTTATCGGAACTTCTTAAAAAATCTGGATAACTAGGATTTGTCAAATTAGCTTCTTTTATCTGTTGTGGATAGTAGCCCATTTCTGACATTTCAAGACCCATTGATTGTCCCATTTTAATTTTTACATGCTCCATATTAGTATTTTCATGCCAACCTTCCCATGACGAGTCTGGTAATTCGCGTTTGGCAAAGTACTCTGTTAAATCAGGTCTTTCTTCGACTTTTGTACCCCAAGATGCTTCATATATTCTTCGCTCAAGTCTTCCTGAGGTGGACAATATTCTTTCCCTTTGATCTTCTGGGGCATTAATCATGGATTTAAAATGCTCTCTTTTTCTTTTGGGAATCGCTAAAGATAAAGATTCTACATCTGTTCCATACTTTCCGGATCCGATGTCTTGCACGGGCGCCCCATACATGGTTCTCTGAGAAGCCATTCTGTATTTATTTGCTTGACCAGCATCGCCTTGTTGTCTGTACGTATTTTCTAATCGTTTATTTTTTACATAATTTAGAATATCCGTATATTCTTCTAGAGCAAGTTCTTTTTTTCTTCTTTCTGGCATGTATCGACTACCCGTAATTTCCTCTTTTAGATTTCCGTAAACTCCTGCTGCTGCTCCCGTTGCAGCTCCAATCGTGGTGGTAATTAATCTACCCTTAGGGCCGACTCCAACTAGTGCTCCAAAGATACCCAGTCCTACGGCCGCAGTAACGGGATCTCTTTGAGTCGCTTTATATATCATAGGCTTTATGTAGCTCTCAACAGGTCTTTGCCATTCTGGGAATGTTGTTCCGTAAACATTGGACCTTTCCCAATCTTCTACTGCAGTTCTTTTGCCTATCGTTTTACTGACAATAAAGTTATCTGCATGAGCTATATATTCCCCAGTCCTACCAATTGCGTTTCGTGCTACACCTCCACCAGTTTCGCCATATGATTTTCCTTTAAATTTATAATCAGAAAATTGATATTTTTTTGTTGTCTGCGCAACTTGCGCTCTAATTTGTTCTACTTTTTGATTTTCATCTTCAGATAAATTCATTTTAGTTATTCTTTTATCTAAAGATTTATATTGCTTTGAATACGGCGCAACATCACCTAAAATATCTAATTGATTGACAACTCCATAACGACCATTTTCATCTGGATAAAGTTTATTTAATCTCTCGTAGCCAATACCTGGCAATCTGAGTTCACCCTCTTGTATCTTGGTGTATGGATCGCCTGTTGTAAAATCTGTAAAATATTCTGGCCCAGGAAGAAACTTATGTTCCTTGCCCATTGTATTTTTAATTGGATTAATATAGTCGACGCCAGTTCTTTCTTTTGGAATAAATCTTCTAACAATTTCAGAAAATTCTATATTAGATATTGCATCTTGGCTAGGTAGCGGCACATCTCCCAGTCCACCTAAATTCAGATCCCAGAAAGCCCGACTAGTTCCATAGGCTTTAGATGCAGACTGCAAAACACTTTTATTCGGCTGTACATCTTTATCCCCAAGACCAAGAGATTCTCTTGCCGATGCAAGAGCAAAACCATATATACCAGCCATTTCCTGCATTCTATAGCCCAGATCCCCTGCTTGATATTGCATTGATCCAGTTTCAATTGGCGTTCCTACTGGAACTATTTTAGGTGGCATGACTCCAGGAGATTTAGGGGTGCCATATTGACTGTTGATATAGTTGGCGTTAGCGCCAGCAATTACATTGCGGGTTCCTGCCATTGCGGTATTTAAAGGCCCTGCCGCATTGGCTAGCCTGGTATTTTGACCAGCAATTTGCGTTTGGGCATACCTCCCCGATTGAACACCTGGCGCAGTTGATTCACCGCTTATCTGTGCAGCCCCCAGTGGACTTGAATGGCCACTTAATTGGCCCTGGAGCTGCGCAATGGACGCATCCATACTTGCGGAGCCTCTGTTCATGGCCATTTCTACGTTTATCTGATTCCCGACAGAAGGTGCCATTTGTCCAGACGAACCGTAACCCGCTGTACTGTAGGCTCCCATTTGTCCAACAGGGGCATAGCCTGACAATGCCTGATTGACTTCCTCTTCATGCATCCTAACCTGAGGCTTAAGGACTCTGCCCACGGTTGCATTGGCAATGGCATTCATTGGGCCAAATGGTCCAGTAAAATATTCTCCAGTTAACGGATACGGTCTATCTTCATAGTGTTTGCGTTCGAATCTGTACGGATCCAAGGGCCTTAGGGGTGAAATATCATTATAATATAAGAATTTTTCAATAGGGCTTCCATATGTATCTTCAGTATATGATGCCCCAGACTCTAGTCTTCTATACCAAGAGGGACGATAATACTTAATCTTACCACCACTAAATTTAGTATTTCCCAATGGCCAATATCGACCTTGTCTAATCGGAACTTCACCCTCTAGTAGTTGTTCTTTCTTTTCCGAATAAGACATACCTCCAGGCATCATGCCAGCTGCTAAAGATTGCGCCTCTACGATGCCACGCGCTACCCCAGTAGTAACTAGCGGCTTATATATCGGCCTTCCTTCTTCATCCTCATCTCCGACTAATCCCCCAGCAATTCTATCTGCAGTTATTGCCGTTGTCCCTGCGGCATACATGGGCAGTACTCGTCTGCCGACCATTCCGTTTGCAAACATTGAGAGAGGACCAGAGTAATCGCTCGTATCAAATCCAGTTCCAACTGAAGAAAAATATTTATCCAATCTTTGAACCGTGTGTTGTACTGGTACACTTCCCATCGAAAACGCTTCTGGGTCAGAATACGTGGTAACTCCACTCACACTTCCCAAAACCCTGGTCATTCCAACGTTATTTACTGCAGTTCTAAGCGTCGGAACCAGTGTAGTTGATTGACCTGAACCAAGAGGATTTATTGCAGTTTCGCCCATCCTATATTCGCCCATACCAAAAGTTGTTTTTAGCTTTGGCATTACGGGTTTAATAAATGTTTTTACGCCTCCACCAATGTATGCTTCTGTGCCACGAGTTAAAGGATCTAGAGATGATCCCATTTGCGTAACTTGATTTGAACTATTAGACACTGGATCTTTCAGAATTCCCAATAATGAATCGACTCTTTGTCTAGCATTTTGAATTCTTGGCGCAGCTGCTGAATATGTATTAAAAGCTGCATCATTAATTGTGTTGTACAATGTAGATAATTGAGATTCAGCTTTTGATGACGCACTAATTTTACCGCTTTGAAAAAGATCGTCAGCGATTTTTAGTAGTTCTTCTGATAATTCTTTTTTAGGAACTCCGCTTCTAATGGAATTGAATGTTGTAACAAAATTAAATAATTCATTTTTTATTTCATCAAATTCAGTTGTTTTAACGCCAGATTTTTCAAATCCCTGAGCCAAAGCTGAAAACTCAATTGTAGAAGCTCTACTTTTTACTCTTGACCAAGATTTTGCTAGTTCCCCAGGGTTAGATCCAGATTTACTGATCTGCCCCATAACTTTATAGATTTCGCTGTCTAAAGTATTGATGACGTCAAACAATGCACTTTCGTCATTAACCTCACTTATTCTTAGGTTTCCTCCAGCTAATGTAAATTTAGGACTATATACTTTTCCTGCGTCTTTTGCTGCTTGCATCGCAGCAAGCTCTGCTTCCTCAGCCTGTTTCATTACCGACAATGGCTGAGCGTAATTTCCGAGTCTCCTGTGCAGTGAATCGACGGATCGTAATATTTCATTTTCTGAATACATCGGGCTTCCGCTCTTACTCAATAGCGGGGCACCCGTGTCATCTACTACGCCTAAGACTTTACCTCCAGACTGGAGGTCATCGACAGAAGCTATTCGTGCAATAGTTTTCTTTCCCCCGACATTGATGGTAGCTCCTTCTGGAGACAATAGTCCACCGATAATTTTAGGATTTCTTATATCGGAATTTCTATTAGAAAATCTTTGGATAAAACCTATTAAGGAATTAGGCTGTTCAGCTGAAATTGAAAACTTATCTTTAAGGGCTATTGTTCTTTCTTCGCCTAATAATTTATTTAATAATTTTGATCCACTTTCTCCAGTTACTTGATTTCCTTTTAGGCCTGATAATCCAGATGCAGCTCTCGCAGACTCTGTTAGCATTCCTGAAGAATCCGTAAGTAAAGGTCTATACTCCCCCTGAAGCAATTCCCCCCTTTCGTCTAGGGAGCTGTATGATATTACTTTTCCTTTAGTGGGTTTGGTTTTGTAGAAAATTTGATATGCTTCATCACTTAACTGTGAGCGTTTTACAAACGGCTGCACGCTGAACTGCGAGATATACTGAATACTGTTTGCATCAGCAATATTTTTTAATTCCCCGTATGCAAACAGGTTGGCGGGATTAAAACCTAAAATTGGAAACTTAACTTCTGTACCTAAAAATCTTCCAGTCTTTCTAGCCAACTCAGATATAGCCGTAGTGTCTACTACTTCACCACGACTTGTCTTGTATACGCCCTTGACAATTTTATTAGCGATTCCACCACTCAATGGATCATCTATAATATTGTAATTTGAAACAAGGTTTAATAAATATTCTTCTCTTGAAAGAGGTCCTAAGACTGGATTGTCATAAATTTTATTAGGAAATGCTTTTGATAATATTTCTTCTTCTTGGACCTCTTTAACGGTTAAAGGTTTTAATCCAAGAATGTTTGCTCCAGACGGAAGGATGCCGCTTGTTAATTCTTTGTTTGCTACTAAAAATCTTCTTAAATTAATAAAATCATACGGATCAATATTTTTGCCTTTTAATTCACGTATGATTAAATCCATAGGCAGCCAGTCGCCAGATTTATCCGTTAGAGGAACGCCTAGTTTTTGCGCAGTCTTTCTTTGTAGTGCTACTTTTTGCTCCGCAGAAAGATCGCCAATGTAATCTGCAAAAGAAGCTTTTTTACTACCGAGAGACTTGGAGAGAAATCCTGGCGCATCTTGCCTTATAAATTTATTCCATTTTTTTGTAGCTATTCCATAAACTTTATTCTCAAAAGATGGATCAACAAATATTTCAGACGCCTTCGAAATAGCGTTCGAAAGATCTAGGGGATCGATAGTCGAGGACACATCTTGAGTTGCTTTAAACGCTCTTTTTCCTTTGCCAAATCTTTTAATTGGATTTATACTACTTATTTGCTGATCTGCTGTACCCTTATAGCTTTCCAGAATTTGTTTAAAATATTCTGCGGAATCCGTTTTGTTGATAGCCTGTTTTCCAATTGAAACTACTTCAGTTGGATCCGTTATTTCTAAGCCTCTTTTTTCAATTTTGGGTAGATTTGTTATTTTTAAATTAGAAACAAATAATCTTAACTGTTCTTCTGGTAAATCTGGATAATTTCTTTTCAGTTGTCCGTATACGAGTTTTTTGTACTCTTCTACCTGAACTTCTTTAAATATTTCCGAAGAGGTAAACCTTGCATCTCGCCCACCAAAAACTGAAAGACTTTTTAGCGAATGTGCAAGTCCAGTACCCTGAAGGGATTGTATTCTATTTATTGAATCTTGAAGAGTTTTTGAACTAACTAATCCATTTGAATTCTTAACAATATCATCAAAAATTGCACCCTTCTGCATAGCCTCATATGCTTTGCCAGAAAGTTTATATTCTTTTACTCCAGCTTGTGCTGTGGATTTTAGTCTTTTCAAAATTGGGAGTCTGTCAAAAAGTGACCCACTTATATCCGCTGGGGATGCATTCTTAAATCCACTAATAATATCGTCAAAGGTTGCGTTCTTTATGAAATTTTTAGCTGAACGCTTTCCTGTTGCAGATTTTTGTGCATTACCCATTCCATGTCTAAGGTTGTGCAGATTAATTGTTAATCCAGATTCATTTTTAAACTCATGCGCAGAGGCCGACAAGCCCTTTGAGGCTCGCGAAGAAAATCTTAGAGCTTTATTTAATAAATGCGCAGAATCATGTCCAACTTCTGACAGAAGTTCCGCTACATCCATAAATCCTTCATGCATCTTCTTTTTCATTGGTGTTAAGGCGTTCATTTCATTCCTTGAGTATGCAAGGGTGTTTAATGAACTCTTAGCTGCTTTAGCAGAAGCTCCAAGAGCGTCAAATGGAAGTATGAAAGTTGCTATATTTTTTAAAGACGTTAAAGTAAAATCACTAATAACATCAGCTGGATTGTACCATTTAAATTGTTTGTCTTTTTTTTCATCAGATCCGAATAATGGCCCTACGGCAATTTTTTCCGCACCATACATGGATGGTAATAGGTACGGAAGTTGTCTGCCAGACCTAACTAGTCTCCTTTGAAGCTCATCCCTATAGGACCATGACGCTGCATTCTCTCCCGTGATGCCCGAAGCTGCGGAGCGTAAATCATCTTTTGTTTTATATGTAAACCATGAACTTATTGATGACTTACTTGTGTCGAAAGAAGTGTCTACTATTGAATCGTAACCCGTAGTTAGTGTTCCGTCTCTAGTGAATACTAATTTTCCAGCTTCTTCTGGACCGCCTATTCGCCTGGAGTAACCTTCTAGCTCATCAAGGTATTGTCGCAGTTTAACAGCATCATCCACAAATCGAGTAGCAGCTCTTCGTTGTATTCCAGAACCAGAATCTGCGGTATCTTGAATGAATTTTCCAAGTCTTAATCCGCCTTTTTTAACCATTTTATTAAGCACGAGCGATGAAGCTACAACGGCTGCTGTGGAGGCAATGAACCTCGCTATTGGATGGTCATTTAGTGCCTTTGATATGAAACCAGAATTAGGGGATATTCCTTCTCGTTCGTCACCAGAATATGGAATATCCCTAGATGTTAGGCCGTAGCCCAAACTGCTTATTGGTCCTGGATCTCTTATCAAGATTTTCCCTTACTAGGCTGCTCCCCATAATTTCATGGCGATTGGATCAAAGTTTAGATTTTCATCAATAGCAGGGGGCTTATTATTATTCCCTGATTGCTGGTTGGATTGCTGTGCATTGGGATCAACTAACTGAAGGCTTAAACTCGTTGATTGTATCCCGTTAATACCCTGTTTAATTTCTATAATCTTTTCAGATAGGGCAACATTGTAGGATAATTGAGTAAATGTCATTTCATCTAATTGCTCTGGGGTATATGAATTTATAGTAGCCAATACAAAGGCTTTCATCAAGTTCTTAACTTGATTTACTTCTTGCCTTTTTGTGTCAAGAATTGATTTGGCTAATGAGACGGAAGTTAACGCTGATTGATCTAGCACATTCTGTGCTAGTGAAGAGATATTTCCTGGTGGAATTTTATTAACATCAAAATCTTCAGGATACACTAGTGCATACTGCAGGATAACATCTTCAATATCAGCTGAAGAATATTCTTCTAAATCTTTTAAGTATAAAATTTTATCATATTCTTTGAACGTTAATTCTCTAAATATAAGATTATAATTTTTAACCTTTATGGAGTATATATTTCCGTATTTAGATTTAAGTTCAAATATCTTTTCTGCGTCCATTTTAGATTAGAGTTGTCTAACCTCTAGCGCAACAAAGCCTGAAGCCTCTAATACCTCTTGTGCTATTAGTGATGGCATACCCGCCATTGATCCACTCAAGGCCTTCTTATCGTATTTAGGGAACAGTATGCACAGCTCTGAGATAGTCTCTTCGTTCCACATGTTTGCCTCAGCGGATGTTAATTGACCGCCTTGAATTAACTGTTCCATTTTTTTAACGATTTGCTTGTATTCGCTACGGTTTAAAACTCGCCAAACTATATGCTTCTCATAAGTGATAGAAGTGACATAGACTTCATTGTAAGAAGTTTTCCATTCTTTTATCATCCCTGCCGTTGGGCCATCTTCCCATAAGATTTCTTCATCATCAAGATCTTCGATGGCCTTTGCGTTTTGCTCTGTCTCAATATTAACTTCTTCTTCTGAGATTTTTTGAGCGGGAGGATCGACTTCTTCCTCAATAGAGTCTTCGTTCACGAAGGAATCTGTATCATCTAAGCCTAAAATATCTTCGACATTAGATACTTGCACTTTTCTTTGATTTGACATATTAAATTATTCTCCTTATATCTTTTTTTTATCAAAACATCTTATCACATAATA
>Ga0209107_10000947_pt1 | contig 16475 bp, 18 predicted proteins | sample LakErihyJuly2011_2_FD_187460 | JGI IMG/M metagenome (GOLD analysis project Ga0209107, IMG submission 187460) | Freshwater microbial communities from dead zone in Lake Erie, Canada - CCB hypolimnion July 2011 (SPAdes) (version 2) | ecosystem: Environmental > Aquatic > Freshwater > Lentic >... | reverse complement strand
CAACGACCAGCCGGGCAATCTAACGCGCTTTGTAACTACGCGCTTTGGTAATGTTTTGGGCAGCAACGGCAGCGTGATTCCGCTGTTTAAGAAGCAGCTGCAAGAGGGCGGACCCATTACCCTCACCCACAAAGACATTACGCGCTACTTTATGACGATTCCCGAGGCGGTGCGTTTGGTGCTCGAGGCCGGACACATGGGCAAGGGGGGCGAGATTCTGGTTTTTGATATGGGTGAGCCGGTTAAAATCTATGATTTGGCCGTCAACCTCATTAAACTGAGCGGACTCACTGTGGACAAAGACATTAAGATTATTGTCACGGGCCTGCGACCCGGTGAGAAGCTCTACGAAGAGCTTTTGGCCGACGGTGAGACGACCCGACCAACGCACCACCAGCAGATTTTTATTTCAACGTCAAACAATCTTGACGCGCAAGGAGTAGAGGCTCTTGTGGAGGCTGCCAAGGGCGCTGACAAGGGCTGGATTCAGTACATTACAGAGTACGAGCAGGCGCCGCAATAGCCTCGGTTGTGCTAGTGCGATTGGCATTGGTTTGCCTGGGTTAGCAGGACCCGCAGCATCAAGGTGTCATCGGACAGTATAATATCTGTTCTGCGCCTGAATTAGGTTACTTTCTAATTCTATCGCCAAAGCCCTTACCAAAGACGGTAAGAAAGATGAACTTGAAGTAACCAAGGGTATTAAACGCCTGAATCATCTTGGCATCGGTTTCTGCCAAGAGTTGAGGTGTGGACATGTCAATTTTGTTGATTTGTGCTAAACCTGTAATCCCTGGCCGAACGGAGTACACTCCCCTAGAATCGCGCTCAAAAATCAATTCATCTTGACTGAACAAATTAGGCCGGGGACCCACCAAACTCATATCACCCGCGAAGACATTCCACAACTGGGGTAGTTCATCCAACTTGGATTTGCGCAAGAAACTACCAAAAGGTGTAACTGAACTAGCACTCGCTAAATGGGTGGCCACCGATGGAGCATTGACATGCATGGAGCGGAACTTCATCAGACGAAATGGCTGCTTACCCTTCCCTACTCGTTGTTGTCTAAAGATGGGAGAGCCCGAATCAAAGTATCCAATGATCATTAAAACTAACAAAATTGGAGATAGAACCACTAAACCGGTGAATGAGAACAGAATATCGAAACTACGGGTCAAATCAAAAAAATTTCTATCTCTCAAACCCATCTTTCAAGATAAGAATATCATATTCATCCCATTAAATCATTACCAATTATAATCTTTGACTTCATTATAAACCTTTTTAATTCCCTCTTCCAAAGTAATACTAGACCGCCAACCGAGGTCAGCTAACTTCGATACATCCATTAACTTCCGTGGAGTACCATCTGGCTTTGTAGTATCGGTCAAAATTTCACCCTCGAATCCTACAATCTTCTTAACTAATCTAGCTAAATCAATAATTGAAATATCCTCACCTACCCCAATATTGATCAATCCACTCTCATTATAATTCTCCATCAAATACAAACATGCTGAAGCGAGATCATCTGCATGCAAAAACTCTCTTTTAGGAGCACCAGTACCCCAAATGGTAACTGACTCTGCACCATTTTGTTTAGCTGTAATAAACTTACGCATCAGGGCAGGCAATACATGCGAATTATTTAAATCATAATTATCATTTGGGCCGTACAAATTAGTTGGCATCACTGAAATAAAATTACATCCGTATTGTGAGCGATATGCATCGCACATTTTAATTCCTGCGATTTTGGCAATCGCATAAGGCTCGTTTGTAGGTTCTAACAAACCTGTCAATAAATACTCTTCTTTTAAGGGTTGGGGTGCTAATTTTGGATAAATACAAGACGACCCTAAAAACAATAACTTTTTAACGCCGCTCAAATAGGCTTGATGAATCACATTAGATTGGATCATCATGTTTTCGTAGATAAAATCGGCTCTAAAGGTATTATTAGCAACAATACCGCCAACTTTGGCTGCTGCTAAAAAAACATAATCTGGTTTTTCAACAGCAAAAAAATCAACAACAGCCTGTTGATTTCTCAAATCCAACTGTGCCGAAGTTTTCAGAATAAAATTAGTATAACCTTTTGATCGCAATGCTTTTAAAATAGAAGAACCCACCATTCCACGGTGTCCCGCAATGTATACTTTGGACGATTTTTCCATAGAATCAAATAATGATTGAGTTAAGCTGTAAAACCATTTTGCTTTAGCAATATTTCTCTTTTAACACGTTCAACATCCGAAGATATCATCTCACTCACTAAACCTGCCAAATTGTACTGTGGCTTCCATCCTAATTGTGTTTTGGATTTGGTTGGATCGCCAATTAACAAATCGACTTCTGTAGGACGGAAATACTGAGAATCTACGGCTATAACTTGTTTCCCAATTTTAACTTGATAATCTGGATTGATACAAGATGCCACATAGCCTTTTTCATTTACTCCCTTTCCTGCAAATTCAATTTGAATACCCAATTCTGAAAATGCCATTCGAACAAAATCACGAACATAAGTAGTTTCTCCCATTGCGATTACATAATCCTCAGGAATATCCTGTTGCAAAATGCGCCACATGGCTTCTACATAATCTTTAGCATGACCCCAATCTCTTTGTGCATCCAGGTTTCCTAAATACAAACAGTCCTGTTGGCCTAATGCAATCGCTGCCGTCGCCATGGTGATCTTTCGGGTCACAAAAGTTTCTCCTCTTCGTGGCGATTCATGATTGAACAATATACCATTGCAAGCAAACATGTTATAGGCCTCTCTGTAATTCTTGGTAATCCAAAAACCATAAATTTTAGCAGCGCCATAAGGCGAACGTGGATAAAATGGCGACTTTTCGTCATACAAGCCTTTCTCATTTTTGTTTTCCGCCAAACCTCCATACAATTCCGAAGTAGAAGCTTGATAAATACGTGTTTTCTTCTCTAATCCTAAAATACGAACGGCCTCTAGAATACGTAAAGTACCAATTCCATCGACATTAGCTACATATTCTGGCGAATCAAAAGACACCTTTACATGGCTCATAGCACCTAAATTATAAATCTCATCAGGTTGTACTTCTTGAATAATACGAATAATATTGGTTGAATCTGTTAAATCACCATAATGCAATTTAAAATTGACATTTACTTCATGTTGATCTTGATATATATGATCAATGCGTTGGGTGTTAAAAGAAGATGATCTTCTTTTTACTCCATGAACAAAATATCCTTTTTCTAACAATAATTCGGCCAAAAATGATCCATCTTGGCCTGTGATTCCAGTTATTAATGCTGCTTTCATTTTTCGTTTCATTCTGTTTACTAATTGTGATATAGATATTGATAAATCTGTTTATCTAAAAAATTCCAAAACGGGTTGAGGGTTCCAACCCATTTCCCTAGCTTTTGAATCATCGAAAGTTAAATCCGAAGTCATCTTTTTAAGCATAGTAGAATTAAAAGGCGCTCGACTGCCCATATGATCTCCTAATACACCAGCTATTCTTGCTAAAACAAAATGCAAATTATAAATTTTCTTTTTATTTGAAATTGCTGCGCTCAATTCTGCATAAGTTGGATGATAACCATCAGTTAAATTATATATACCACCAATTCTCGCAATAACTGGAATAAATCGAGCCACATTATCCGCTAGAACCATACTCTTTTTTGCATATCCTCCCGCAATATTAAAATAATAGCCTTTTTGAATAGCATTTATCATGGCACCTAAATTTCCTGGTGGGTTATTACCAACTAACAGTGGCAATCGCAAAATAGTATAAACAACATTATTCTTCTCACACCAATCTGAAACGACTTGCTCCGCTCTAATTTTACTTAACCCGTAAGGATCCTTAGCACTTAATGTGCTATTCTCAATAATATTTAAACCACTATCCCTACCGTATACGGCCACACTACTAATCAATACGAATTGCTTAGGTTTTTCAACTTCAAGACCTTTAAGCAAATTTATGGTTCCTTCAATGTTGACAGAAAAGAATGCTCTCTTATCAGCATCACTCTGTGGAGCCGTATGTGCCTTACCAGCATTGTGAATTACTAAATCAAAATCTATATTAAATTCAGGGGATGACAAACTTAAATCACACCTAAAATCTCCTTGAGTTCGATTTAATGTATATAAATTTTTGTCAAGTTCTCGAACAATTATTTTACCAAAAAAACCCGTTGAGCCTGTAACTAAAATATTCATTAATATATAAATTGAATAATGCGCTTAAAAAGCCGTAATGGCATCAATAAAAATGGCACTCTTAGCTCATTAGTATTCCAAGCTCTCAAAATTTCAACATTCTGTCTCCAAATATTTCTAAAACTTTGATTTGTAGCACCACCTAATCGCATTCTAATTATTATTCTATTAATGTACTTCGACTTGAAACTATGTTTTTTAAAAATTCTGAGCATAAATTCATAATCTGCAGCTAGTTTAAAATCTAAATTAAAAAGCCCGGATTCTTTATATACCTCAGTTTTCACAAATAATGAAGGGTGGGGCGGTACATTACCATCTTCAAAAAAGTTCGGATAATATTTTATAGATCTCCAATTTCTAACTATTTTATTGGTGTCATCTTGCTTTACATAAACCAAATCGCCATAAACTAAATCTACCTTCTCATCATTATTAAATTGATACATAATATCTGAAATAACATTTCTATCTTGGTACATATCATCAGAATTGAGAATACCAATAACATCACCAGTTGCAAGTCTGACACCCTTATTCATGGCGTCATATAAACCAGTATCGGGCTCAGATACAAATTTTGATATCCGACTCTGATATTCTTTAATAATCGTTAATGTATTATCCCTAGATGCGCCATCAATAATGATGTATTCAATTTCATCGTAATTCTGACTCAATACCGAATTTATGGCTTCACTGATGGTTTTATCATTATTGTAAACCACAGTTATAACAGACAATTTCATTCCCTAAAAATTTTTATCAAATCTTTCTCATGCTGCTGATAAGAAAATCTGTGGTAAATGTCCTTCATAAAATATGCTAACTCTTCGACATTTATGCTTTCCTTAAATCTAATTATTGCCTTAATAATAGAATCTACATCGCCTGGCCTACAATAGAGTGGATAATTTTTCGTCAAAACTTCTTCTATGTAACCAACGTTTGAAATAATTATAGGCTTTCCTAAAAAAAGAGCTTCTAATAAAATGAGGGGCAGACCTTCATTATACGAAGGTAAAATAATAAGATCTGCTTCATTCAACACAACCTTCTTTTGTTCACAATAAACTCTTTCATGTATATATATATTACTATTTTTTAACTCTTCTAAATTAAATTCATTTTGATCGATATTTGAAAAGGATCCATAACAGTTCAATTCAAACAAGTCTGGATACAATCTATTGATTTGCATTTGCGCGTTCAAAAGATCCAAGAAACCTTTTTGTTGGATGAAATTACTAAGAAATAACAATTTTATAGTTTTATTCTTCACTTGAATAGTATTTTCAGATCTCAGTTCATCTTCTTCAATTGTATTATACAATAAAAAAATCTTTTTCCTTGAATAATTACTTAAATCTTGTATTTGCAAACTCGATAACACAATATACTTAGCTACAAAGAAATCGAGAGTCTTAAATAAAATAAAATTCAGATTATTATTTAAACACGTTCCCAAATCACTCCTATGGAAGTGTAAAACTATTTGAGATTTTGGATTAAAAATTTTAAATGGTATGACTAGTAAGATATTTTTAAGCAACCCTAATAATGACAAATAGATTACTCCGTAGTAAAAGTCGTAATTATTATTTATAAAAAGTCTCCAGCTATTGACTAATGGTCTTAAAAAGTATTTGGCCTTAGCTACTGAAAAGCTATTATGATACTTTAAATCCGAAAACTCTTCAATAAAATCAATATCATAAACTTTTTTAAGAATATAAACATTTATTTTATTAGATACGCTTGCTCCATGAACAATTTTTGGAGGGAGTTCTCCAAAGAAAAAACCCCTACTTCGCATTTACCTTAAATCAGAATTTATAATAATCATTTTTAATGAATTAAAGGCCAGATTAAAAACAAACAAAATAGGTATGATCCATAAACATAGTTTGAATAAAACTATTGGGTTGTAGGCAAACCATCTTGGAAAAGTTGAGAATATCATTAGCAAATAAAATTTAAGATAAATATTTTTATAGAACAGGGTCAATCTATAAATCCAAAAAAGATAAGCAGCAATAATAAATGGACCTAACCAACCTAAAAATACATAAAAATAAACAGCAATAAATCCGCCACCACCAGAATTAAAAATGTCTTTTTTATAAGTGATTAAACTCGCCTCTTCTGGTAACCATGAAGAAGGAACAAATATGGAAAAGATAAAGAATGCAAACGCTTTAATTCTTGTTATGGTATTTAAGAATCCATTTTCAATTAAACCAACTAACCTTACAGATGACTGAACGACATCGCCTTCATTTGAAGAAACATACGAAACTCTTGAATCAGAATAGTATTCAAATGGATTTAAATATGAAACATACTCTCCTTGCAATAGTGGAACTGGGTTAGATCTTACGCTACTAAAAATTTGGCTTAAATAGTAAAGTACTAAACATACAACAATAATTATACTTGGCTGAATGATCAATTTATAATCAATTACTAGAATGAAGTAGCACAATAATAACAATTGAACGACCTCAATACGCCCACCGAATAGTAAACTTTTAATTACATAAATGAGAAATAAAGCAAAAAGTATAATAACCTGATTTCTTTTTCGGTTTGAATAGTAATACGCTAAGACAAAAAAGATTATAAAATATTCATAAATAGTAGATTTTGACGATTCATTTAAGCTATACCCATAGCCGCCACTTTCAAATACATTACTTCCCGATTGGCCCCAAACTATTATTGACGCGCAAACAAGACATGTGGTAAAAAACCCTATTACATTAGGATTTTTGGGTATCGCTAGACTATATATAAATTTATCCTTGCTTTTCTTAAATAAAAATAATGGTGTAACTAAAAATATACCATATACTTTAAGAACGGTATCATAGTATTTTCTTTCATTAAAATCTTCCCAGACTGAAACATCTATATGAAAAAAGTAATATGGAATTAGAGATAAAGTATAAAATAAACAGAAGATATACAATAATAAAAACCCTTGATTATTCTTAAATATATAGATTAAATAAATATTAAGAATTATAATCCACGCATAGAAAACCTCTATAGAACCAATAAACCAAGTACTAATTAAAATCGTAAAAAAACCGAATATAACACAAATTAACAATACTTTGCTAAAGACACCTGGTGAATTATTAATAACTAAATTCATAACTTCTAAAGTTTAAACAGTAACTTAACAACTGACTTTAGCCTTATAACATAGGAGCCACTCTTTATACATTTTAGCAACATTTTTCTTGCTAACTCCTTGTTGTCAAGATAGTAAAATGACGCTCTAAGATAGTTTACCAAACCAGTTCTCTGCTTTAAATATTTATTCTCATGATCTTGTTTGCTTAGCATGTATTCAATTTTATCAATTTGCTTTAAAAAATCACCCGAGATATTATTCTCATGGATTAAATACGAGCCTAATACTACATTTAAACAATAAACCTTAGTTGTTTTTTTTGCGATGTCAAGTAACAGGTTATAATCTTCAACGCCAATTAAATTTCTATCTTCAGATATTTCCGGAATTAAATTTCTTCGCACGCAAATTGAAGAATTTACTATCCTATTGCCATTTATTAACAAGTCTTCATAAAAAGTAAAAAATGGGCTTTTCCTGTAAGTGCCGATTCTCTTATCCAGCGAAGTAATAAATAAATGACATACTAAATCAATATCATACTTATCTAATAAATTAGCAATTCGTTCCAATTTATCAGAATACCATTGATCATCTGAATCTAGAAAACATATCCATTCGCCTTTCGCAATTTTTAATCCATTATTTCTAGGTCTTGCAGGCCCTCCCCAATTATCTTCATAATAATATACAATATTCAATCTATTTCTGTAAGATTCAACAATTTTCTTGGTGTCGTCAATAGAACCATCGTCACAAACAATTGTTTCAAAATCAGTAAATTTTTGATTTACTAAAGAACCCAGTGCTTCACTCAATTCCTTACTTCTATTGTAGGTTGGTATGATTACTGTAAATTTCAATTTTTTATTGTTTTTTATATTCCGTAAAACTAATAAAATTGAAAAATTGTAAACCGAATATTTTTATTAAAATAGACTTTAAAAAAAAAGTTTTATTTAACAAAATTAACATTGTACAGTAATATAAAGTGTCTAACCTATTATGGTATAACCTAATAATAATAAAATACTCTTTAATCATGTCAAATGCCATCTTGTTAGACAGTCCAAATAAATCATATTCAACGACTGTAAGGGGTACATATAGAAAATTTTCATTTATATTTTTAAGAAAAAATTCAAAATCACTCGCTAATTTAAAATTCAATTTAAATTCTGACTTAACAAATAAGCTTTTCTTAACAATAACCGCTTGATGACAGAAAGGCATTGTATAATGTAAACTACTAATATCTTTAGGATACCTTATTTTATAATCTCCTTTGTGAAAAATTCTAATATTACCATAAATAATCGAATAATTATAGTTAATTCCATTCATCAATGGATTTAAAACGTTTTCCAACAATAGATCTCCCGAATTTAAGAAAAGAATCCAATTGCCCTTAGAAATTGAGGTTCCCTTGTTCATAGCATCATAAATCCCCTCATCAGACTCAGAGAGCCAAAAACTAACCTTATCTTGATATTTTTTTATAATCTCAACAGTGCCATCGGTAGATCCACCATCAATGATAATGTATTCAAAGCTATCAAAATCCTGATTAATAACGCTGAGCATAGTCCTTTCTAAGGTTGCCACTGCATTATAAACAACGGTGATAACTGATAATTTACAGGACATAACTTATAAATGTCTCGTTAGGAAATACCAATCCTTTAATCAATTCTACCTCTTTCAAAAAATTTATAGGTAACAATTGGGGCCAAAAAAGAGAACATAATTAGACTGGCGCACATAGCATAAACAACACCCTGAAGTCCAAAATGAAGTTCTTGGACAAAATAGATTGCCAATGGGATGTTCAAGAAAGCGCCTAAAATAGATGTTCTCATCTGCATTTTAACGATTCCAAGTCCATTCAGGAAAAAAGAATATATATTATTCCATATTGAGATCGCAACAAAGATTGAAAGTGCCAGTACTAACTCAAAAGAGGGCACAACTCTATTGCTCGCCGGCAACCAAATATCTAATATGCGCTGATATTCAAATAACATTATTACAAGGCCCAAAAGAACAAGCAGAAACAAGCTGTTCAGATTTTTTAAAGTCTTCCTCATCCAAATTAAATCATTCTTCATATTTGCTTCAGTGAATGCAGACCACAATGGAGATACCACAATGCCAAAACCTAACGTAAAAATTGAAAAAAGTTTAAAGACAATATTGTAAACTGAGACTTGCTCAGCTCCTAACAATTGCAGGATTAAAAAGTTATCGAATGTAAATATCAGAAGAACTGCAATTTGTATGACAAAAAAACTACCGCCTAATGTTAGTATATCTTGAACTTTAGACTTCGAAAAATAAATACAACTCGGTATCAAATAGATATGTTTCCAAAAAAAAAATACTGTTAAAATAATATGACCCATAATTAAGGACATACAATAAGAAAATACCATTTTTACAATACTCAAAATAAAAAATTCCTTAAAAAGAATTAAAGATGACAGAAACAACAAATTTGTCAAAATAGAAATAACATTTGTTAGAGCAGTTTGTTGAAACGCGTTGAGTATTGAATTTATAAGGCCCAATACAAAGGAAATTGCAATACTAAAGAAGAATATAAACATTAAAATACGATAATCTGTAATAGTCAACAGTGTACTATTGAAAACAATACCCCAGTCAATAAACAATATGCAGCATACAAACAATAGTAGCAAGCCCACAGCTAACGCTGACAGGATAATATAAGCTGTTGAAATGTATGATCGTGCTTCAACCAAATCATTCCTAGAAAGAGCTATTGTCAACTTGTTCCTTAGACCATTCCCGACCCCTATATCAAATAAAGATAACCATGTGATTATCGAAAATAAAACAACCCATACTCCATATAAATTATTTCCTAAATAACCTATTGTGATTCTCACTACAAAAAAACTAAGAAAAATTGAAATTCCTCGTGTCAAAAAGGACATAATAATTTGAAATCTAACGTTCTTCGTTCGTTTTTCTCCATCAATTTCAAATAGACCTTTCATTAGCTATTTACGGACATAAAAAATTCAATCATTTAAATTACATCCATCTAACCTCTTGCGGACATCTCGTAAAAGCATATTTAGAGAAATTACTAAACACAACTCCTCTATTCATTTTTGCACTGCTCTCATAGTATCTTTCGGCCCTTATCAAAGAATCTTCCATTTAAGTAATCCAGATACAATTCCATCTCAAAGACCTCATTAGGGGTCTATAACCCTTCGACAACGGAATTATATAAATTCGTTGGTTCAAACTAAATATATGTCAATTAAAAATTGAAACGACCTGAACAACATTCTTGTGATTATCTAAATTGAACATCTCATATTCCCTTCTATTCGCAAAAACACAGGTGACTTGGCATTCATGTAAAAGCGCAAAGTCAACGATACCACTTCGCATCGCAACAATATTCGGACGATAAATAGAAATTATCCTAAATATTTTCGTAGACGGGAGCATTACTTCGTAATCACTCGAACAGATTCTTCTTTTAGTCACCAAAATAGTCTTTTTAGAAGAATCGATAAAATCATTCAAGTCTTCTAAATTCCCATTTTGAGTACTGTTTGCATCTAAAAAAACAAATTGAAAGCTACTATAGGATTTATCACTAAATACATCTTTATTCTTGAAAAACAAGCTCCAATAATCGTCAAAATGAATTCTACCAGGATGTGACTCTAATGGTATCATTCCAATTTCAAATGGATGCGTGGGCAAGGTAAACCTATTAAATACAACGGAAAAAGGAAATACACTAAATGGAAGAATATTTATTTCTACATTAAAAAAATATCCAATTTGCCTATGATGAGGTAATCCAAAATACAAAACACTATCGTCATAGCCACCACCTAAGATAAAATACTTAACATCTCCAATTCCATATCTAAAAACCGAGATTCTCCCATATACCAACCTAAGACACAGAAGATACAGCGTACACAAAAATCTTTTAAAGAGATTTACCAATTTCACCTGATTGATGGTTCAACAAATAATCTCTCTCATTCATTTCTTGCTTGCGCGCCATGACAGTAACCAAACCCATAAATATAATCAAATACGACATCACCGTATTTTGTGGACTATGATTAAAGAGGCTATTTTCGAAAGAAACCGGAATTATCAAAGATTGAATGTTGTTTGCATAACATAATTTACCCTTTGGATTTGATGTAATCAAAAAAAACTTCAGATCCTTCATACCCTTCTTCTCTATCATGCGCAATAACCATATCAATTCCTCCGTGTTCCCGCTCTTACTCGAGAGAACAATAGTATCACCATCACGCAATAAGCCAAGATTGCCATGTGCTGCCCGATGAGGATCTAAGACGTGGCAATCAATATTAAAAGGCAACAGGAATTCATAAATCATTTCGGCTATTAACGCGTTCTTGCCAACTCCAGTAAGTATGAGTCTGCCATTAAGAGTGCTCACGGCAATATCATCCAAGAATTGATTTATTTCCTCTTCATAACTGATCAACTTGGATAATTCCAAAATATTCTTACGAATCATAATATTTCATCTATATGATTTAACAAGTGCGGAAAAACATTTTTTCCTCCGACTGTATGCAACACCAAATCTGCTGCATTCTGAGCTTGAGGAGTGGCATCTTGCACTGTGATAAATTTAAAAACAATTCCTTGGGTAAGCGCGTCCTCTAATCCATCACCCACGAAAACTACTCTATTACCTAAACTCTTAAGGTAATCTAATCGTTCCTTGGTTGACACATAAAAACACTCATACCCCCAATCTTCGGAGATTCTCTTGTGCGAAATTTTAAACCCTATTTTATCTGCGGAGATAAAAATTATCTTCTCGAAATAGTGACATAAAAGTTTTAAAGCATCCTTATCATTACTTCCAAACTTTTTTAGAAACTTACCACTACTTGAATAATAATGTCCTCCATCTGTTAAAATTCCATCAACATCAGAAACTAGAATTGTTTTATCTTTCATTTAGTGCTTTATTTAATAAATATGTTCCATTTAAAAAGGCATAGTTTGAACTTATTGTATCGTTTATAACGTATGACGTTGCCCTAAGCCAAATAATTGAATGGATGATATCTATATCATTTTCATTGATCCAAGGCACATGTTCTTGAAGATTTTTTCGAAATAAATCCTGACGCATAATCAGTTCATCAAGATCCAAACTCGAGTTAAGTGTATAGCTATTATTCTCGAAAAAATATGTTGCATTGTTTTTACAAAACCAATCCCATCCGCCAACAAAGCCATAACAAAGCTTGGCAATGTCATATCTTAAATCACCCAATGTGATCATGTCCCCAAAAACAGGACGGGGATCAATCACAATGGTTCTACCTTCTAAATCAAGCATGATATTTGACAACTGTAAATCTCCATGAATAAAACCATATCGGGTTTTACTCTCACTAATAACTTTAAATGCACTGATTAACAATGACCTAGGATCCTGGCAATTAATTCCATTAATGCAAAGAGGGAAACTAAATCCTCGGAGGAAATCAGTTTCATTCAATTTATTTAATACTGTATCAAAGTACTGTTTTTTCTCGTCTATAAATGATCTACGGCATTGTTCAACAAATCCAGTAGTTATTGAACTTAAAGTATTAAAACCTATACTTATTGCTTGATGAGCACTTATTTGCCCTCCATCTAAAAGTTCAGCGACCGTATTACCGTAAACTCTCTCAATAATTAGAGGATATAAGCTTATTACCTCAGGTGTAATTACCTTATTTTCAAACAAATTTATCCAATTAGCTTCCAACTCACTAGAGATAAAATCTTGTTGTTTGAGCACAACATCCCCAAGTATAATGCTTGAACCACTACCGTGCGGTCTTTGACGCAAATTTTTGCTTGACCTAAATTTTGGACTATACTTTTTTTCATCGCCTATGTCTATTAGTTCTGACACTGGCAACGGTACAAAGTTCGTGGGAATTAACTCTTCCAGAAATTCAACCTCACACAAATTATTGTACTCACTGATTTGATAAACGTCCTTAAACTTTTCATTAATTACAAAAATACCTATCAATCCTCCACGCTTAATGATATTACTTCCACGATTATTAAATGATCCACCAGAGAGTTCCCATCGACAGGAAATATTATTTGTTGTTATCGCAAAATTTACTTGGCTTTTGTCAATGGCTAAATTTTTAACTATTTCATCCTCCATTAGTACGTCACACCAGTTTAAAATGACACGTTCATCTGCAATACAATTAAAAACACTATTTACGGCTGCCAAGGTTCCGTTCATCACAGCACCATTTAAACTTGTCAACTGTTCTATGAAGCGGACATTAACTTGTCCTTTAAAATACTTTTCAAAATATGTTTTGTATGTATTTGAATTGACGCTAGAGACAATTATTATTACCTCATCAATACAATCTTTCCAATAGTCAATAATTCCAAAAACTATCGGCCGACCATTAACTGGTAATAGTCCTTTAGGCAATTCATACTTACCTAATCGTGTTCCCCTACCTGCGACAGGAATAACAAGTTTCACAGTATGTCTAGGGATCTCACCATAGTAACTTTTCTTAAATTCATTGTTTTCAAATTTAGATTTATCAATTTACAAGCAAGTCACTTTGTCGCGTTTCTCAAATAACATGTTCCTGTTACTAATTCTCCTACTCATAAAATCGGTATTTTCATTAACATTTATATTAAAATTGCACATTAAACTGCGCAAAAACTACCTTAGATTAGACTAATTCTTGCAACTTAAAAGATATCTACAGTTTAAAAAATCTTTTATTATCAACATATTTGACGTTTTACACGAATTTACAATTACCCCTCGGCCGTCTGGACCAACACCAATCATATCAACCTCAATTGAGGCATTGGAATAGCGCTGTTTTCTGTTCCGCTTATCTTGTAAATGATCCTGCGGGTGATTCGCTTCGAAACCCGACCTACCAGATCATCCACCACTTCAGCGTGCAATTGGCCTACTAGAATCAACTCAATGGTTCCGGAATCAACGCCTCGGGCATAGTCGCCCACCACGTAGGCTTCCTTTAAATCTCCGACCTGTTCCAAGAGTGACTCGATGAGCTCATCAAAACCCAAATACTTGGACACCATCGATACCAAGTTAAAATAAAAGGGATTGGACTTGTTGACCTGGTACAGCATCTTTTGGCCGCTAACCTGGCGTTGGAGAAGGCCTGCCTCCTCTAGCTTATTGAGCTCAATTCGAACGGAATTGGTAGAATCACCAAACTCCTCGGCGAGCCCGCGCAAATGACCTTGAGCGTCAGGATGCGTGAAGAACTTGAGCAAGAGCTTAAGACGGGTCTTGCTGGTAATTAAAGAGGAGAGAATGGCTGTTGTTTGTAGCTAGTTGCTAGTAACTAGGGGCTTTTATTGATGGCTTCGCCCGGTTACTCCCATTGATCAAACTAAATGATTGCCGTGAGTAACAAAGTAGAACACAAAGGAAACCAAAAAATGTTAAGCCACCAATAAATCACCAAGTTAAAATGGCGCAATTATTAGCCCTAATAGAGCCACGGGTCGGTAAGGGCACTGACTGACTAGCCAGAGGCCACGGCAAAGCCAATAAAGGCCGTAATTTTGGCCCATGAACGACGCTAAAAACCACGATTCGCAGCAAGGAACGGACGCCCAAGGCGCAAAAACTAATGCGCGCAGGCAGGCCGAGACCAGCATGCAGGCCTACCCAGAGCCTGGCGGCGATCAAGGCAACCAAGACGAGATTAGCTTGGCAGAACTATGGCTCAAAGCCAAGTCGGTTATTGCCTACCTCTGGAGGTTTAAGTTTTTAATCATGGCGGTCGGCCTGCTCTTTGCCCTAGGCGGATACTTTAAAGTCAAAATGGCCAAGCCGAGCTACACAGCCTCGCTGACCTTTGCCCTCGAGCAGGGGGGCGGAGCAAGCAGCCTTGGAGGCCTCGCCTCGCAGTTTGGATTATCAGTTGGCGGAGGTGGCGAAGCCCTTGGTGGCGACAACCTGCTCTCACTAATGAAGAGTCGACGCATCGTGCAAGACGTGCTGCTAAGCAAGATATATGTTGAGGGAGACTCCGTGCTATTAATCAACCAGTACGTCGCGACTAAAACTAAGCTAAAGGCTAAATGGGACACTCTTGGGTTGTACCCGATAGATGCCAAAGAGTGCTGCGCCCCAATGCAAGATTCTGCCATTGGCATCGTCGTAAAGAACGTCCTTGAGAAGTCGCTTGCGGTCGCTAAGGTTGATAAAAAGCAAAGCTTTGTTACCGTAACATACGAGGGCCATGACGAGGTCTTCACCGGCGCCTTTGTGGAGCTGCTCACGGCAAAGTCCACCAACTTCTATGTGCAGACTAAGATGTCGAATTCCAATACCAACATTGCCAAGCTCGAGCGTCGAGTGGATTCCGTCTCGGCCGAACTGCAGTATGCCATGGTTGGCTACTCTGCAGCCCAAGATCAAAACTCCTTCACGGTGCAGAGTACCGCTAAGGTGCCAACCATGCAAAAGCAAATGAAGGTTACCATGCTAACCACGCTTTATGGAGAGCTCATCAAAAACCTTGAACTTCTAAAGACCATGAGCGCTCGCGAAGAGCCTCTGATTACCATGATTGACGGCCCCCACTACCCCTTGCGTGTGCACGAGTCCAAACTTAAATCTGCCGCCATTGGTGGGTTTTTGGGTGTCTTCTTAACCCTGCTCTTTCTGGGCGGGCGGGCGTTTTTGGTGGACCTAAACAATCAGGCCGCGGCTCTAAAGCAATAAGGGCAGGATATAGCTAGCGCTGAACTTCGGTCTTGCTGAGGTCGACGCTCACCTTTACCTGCAGGTCTTCGAGATAGAGCTCAAGTTTGGTTCCGCGCTGCTCGAGGACGATGCCGTCGCGACCCTGGAGCGCACCACTCTGCACGTGAACCTTGGTTCCGGGTGAGATAGCCTCCACGGTGATGGCCTCATGATCAAAGTCGTTGAGCCAGCGCCTGAGCGTGTCGATTTCGGCATCACGCACCACCGCGGGGCGCTTGTTCCAAAAAAGGAAACGTACGAATCCGGGC
>Ga0209107_10000944_pt1 | contig 16488 bp, 11 predicted proteins | sample LakErihyJuly2011_2_FD_187460 | JGI IMG/M metagenome (GOLD analysis project Ga0209107, IMG submission 187460) | Freshwater microbial communities from dead zone in Lake Erie, Canada - CCB hypolimnion July 2011 (SPAdes) (version 2) | ecosystem: Environmental > Aquatic > Freshwater > Lentic >... | reverse complement strand
TGCATCGTTATTTATTTAATGTATTAGATAAAAAGGCACGCATTGCGTGCCTCTTTTTATAAAAGGTATGACATTTAAAGAAAAAGTAAGTGGATTATTAGAAGAGGGATTGTTAGAAAAGCCATCACTTTTTTTAATTGACCTCACTATTACAGAAAGTTTCAAAATTATTGTAACTTTAGATGGTGATACTGGTGTAGCTTTGCAAGACTGCATTGATATCAGCCGTTCTATAGACAATAATTTAGACAGAGAAGAACACGATTTTTCTTTAGAAGTTGCTTCTGCGGGAGTTTCTTCGCCATTGAAACACATAAGACAATATAAAAAAAACGTTGGAAGAATACTTCAAGTGGAAACCCAAACTACCACAATAGAAGCAAAATTAACGGAAGCTAATGATGATTTTATAGTCTTAGAATGGGAGGCAAGGGAGCCTAAAAAAATTGGAAAAGGAAAAGAAACTGTTCAAAAAAGAGATGAAATTCCTTATTCAGAAATAAAAAAAGCAATAGTTATAATAATTTTTTAATAGATAGAGCATGGAAAATTTAGCTTTAATCGATTCGTTTTCAGAGTTTAAAGACGACAAACTTATTGATCGTGTAACGCTAATGGCGATTTTAGAAGATGTGTTTAGAAACGCATTAAAAAAGAAATTTGGTTCAGATGATAATTTCGATATTATTATCAATCCTGATAAAGGAGATATGGAAATCTGGCAAAGAAGAGTGATCGTTGCTGACGATGATTTGGATTTAGACCATCTTGAAATAACTTTAACAGAAGCTAGAAAAATCGAACCTGATTTTGAAATTGGGGAAGAAGTTTCTGAAGAAGTAAAATTAGTTGACCTTGGAAGAAGAGCGATTTTGGCTTTACGTCAGAATTTGATTTCTAAAATCCATGAACATGACAATACTAATTTGTACAAACAATTTAAAGACTTAATAGGAGAAATTTATACTGCAGAAGTGCACCATGTTCGTCCAAGAGTTGTAATTTTGCTTGACGATGATGGAAACGAAATTGTGCTTCCTAAAGAGAAACAAATTCCATCTGACTTTTTTCGAAAAGGAGATAACGTTCGAGGAATTATTGAAAGCGTTGAATTAAAAGGAAACAAACCTCAAATTATTATGTCTAGAACATCAGAATTGTTCTTAGAAAAATTATTTGAACAAGAAATTCCTGAAGTTTTCGACGGTTTAATTATGGTTAAAAAAGTGGTGAGAATTCCTGGCGAAAAAGCAAAAGTAGCTGTAGATTCTTATGATGATAGAATTGATCCAGTAGGCGCGTGCGTTGGTATGAAAGGTTCACGTATTCACGGAATAGTTCGTGAATTAGGAAACGAAAACATAGATGTTATCAATTATACTGATAATATTCAATTGTTTATTACAAGAGCATTAAGCCCTGCAAAAGTTTCTTCTATTAAAATTAACGAAGAAACTAAAAGAGCGGAAGTATTCTTAAAATTGGAAGAAGTATCAAAAGCAATTGGACGTGGTGGACACAATATTAGATTAGCAGGTCAATTAACAGGTTACGAATTGGATGTTATTAGAGAAGGAAGTACCGTTGAAAACGACGATGATGTTGAATTAACAGAGTTTTCAGATGAAATTGATGCCTGGATTATCGAAGAATTTGCAAAAATTGGATTGGATACTGCAAGAAGTATTTTAGGACAAAATGTAAATGATTTAGTTAGAAGAACAGATCTAGAAGAGGAAACAATTTTAGATGTAATGAGAATATTGAAAGAAGAATTTGAGGGCTAGTTGAATTTTCTTTTAACAACATACAAAATTAGGTAAAAATAAAAAGGTTTTATGTCTGAAGATAGAATTATAAGAATAAACAAGGTTTTAAGGGAATTGAATATTTCTTTAGAAAGAGCTGTGGATTATCTTAAGGATAAAGGAATTGCTATTGATGCAAATCCAAACGCAAAAATTTCTGAAAAGGAATTCACTATTCTTCAAAACCAATTTGCAGGCGATAAAGGAAATAAAGAAGCTTCTAAAGAAGTAAGCGAAGAAAAAAGAAAAGAGAAAGAAGCTTTGCGTATCGAGCGTGAAAAAGAAATAGAAGACAAACGTAAATTTGACGAAGAACGCCAAAAGCAACAGCAAGAAGTTATAAAAGCGAGAACTATTGTCACTGCACCGAAGCAAGTAGGTACATTGGATTTAAATCCAAAAAAAGATACTCCCGCTCCAGTTCCAACTGAAGCAAAGTCAGATGTTGCGAAATCTACTCAAGCAAAAGCTGTTGTTGAATCAAAACCAGAAGCCAAAGAAAAGTTGGTAGCTGAAGCTCCAAAAGCGAAACAAGCTCTTGCTAAAAAAGTAGTTAAAGAAGCTCCAGTTACAAAAGTAAAAACTCCAAAAGTTGATGTTGAAGCTCCAGTTGAAGATTTTACTACGCAATACCAAAAATTATCCGGTGCTACATTGACAGGGCAAGTAATTGATTTATCTCAATTCAATAAACCAAAAAAGAAAAAAGAAGAGCCTAAAATTACTCCTAACAAACCGGGTGCGCCAGGTGTTCCAGGGGCTAATAATGCTAACAAAAATAAAAGAAAAAGGATTATTACTAAGCCAGGCACTCCAAGACCGCCTGCAGTTCCTGGAGTTCCAGGCGCGCCAAATCCTAATAAAATAACTCCAAATGCTGGAGGTGCAGGTGGAGGTTTCAATGCCAACAGAAGTGCAAGACCTGGATTTGTAAAAGGAGCAAGACCTGCAATTGTTGCTAAAGTTGAGCCTACAGAGGAAGAGGTTAAAAATCAAATCCGTGAAACTTTAGAAAAACTACAAGGAAAAGGGGGTAAATCTAAAGCAGCAAAATACAGAAGAGACAAAAGAGATACGCACCGTCAAAAATCGGATGACGAGCAAAGAGCCATTGACGAAGGAAGTAAAACGATAAAAGTTACCGAATTTGTTACTGTTGGTGAAATTGCAATAATGATGGATGTGCCAATTACTAAAGTAATTGGAACGTGTATGTCACTTGGAATAATGGTTACAATGAACCAACGTCTTGATGCAGAAACATTAACTATTGTAGCTGATGAATTTGGATATGAAGTAGAATTCATAACCGTTGACATTGAAGAAGCTATTCAAGTGGTTGCTGATAAAGAAGAAGATTTAGTGTTCAGAGCGCCTATTGTAACAGTAATGGGACATGTCGATCACGGTAAAACATCTTTATTGGATTATATCCGTAAGGAAAATGTTATCGCAGGAGAATCTGGAGGAATTACACAACATATTGGTGCCTACGGAGTAACATTAGATGACGGACAAAAAATCGCATTTTTAGATACACCAGGTCACGAGGCATTTACTGCAATGCGTGCCCGTGGAGCTCAAGTTACCGATATAGCAATCATTGTAATTGCTGCGGATGACGACATAATGCCACAAACTAAAGAAGCAATTTCTCATGCTCAAGCAGCGAATGTGCCAATCATTTTTGCAATAAATAAAATTGATAAGCCAAATGCTAATATTGAGAAAATAAAAGAAAAATTAGCAGGTATGAATTTACTTGTTGAAGATTGGGGTGGAAAAATTCAATCGCACGATATTTCTGCAAAAGTAGGAACTGGTGTGAAAGAATTATTAGAAAAAGTATTGCTTGAAGCAGAAATCTTAGACTTAAAATCCAATCCAAATAAAGCCGCTCAAGGAACTGTTGTTGAAGCTTTCTTAGATAAAGGTAAAGGGTACGTTTCTACTATATTAGTACAACACGGAACTCTAAAAGTAGGAGATTATATGCTTGCAGGAAAACATCACGGTAAAATTAAAGCAATGCACGACGAACGTGGAAATATCGTTACTATTGCAGGACCTTCAACACCAGTTTCAGTATTGGGATTGGATGGAGCCGCAACTGCTGGTGATAAATTCAACGTATTTGAAGACGAAAAAGAAGCGAAACAAATTGCTTCAAAACGTTCTCAATTGATGCGTGAACAATCCGTTCGTACGCAACGACACATTACGCTTGACGAAATTGGACGTAGAATTGCTTTAGGACAATTTAAAGAATTGAACATCATCTTGAAAGGGGATGTGGATGGTTCTGTTGAAGCATTGTCTGATTCGTTCTCTAAATTATCTACGGAAGAAATCCAAATTAATATCATTCATAAAGGAGTTGGAGCAATTACAGAAACTGACGTAATGTTGGCTTCTGCATCAGATGCAATTATTATTGGATTTAATGTTCGTCCTGCTGGAAATGCAAGACAATTAGCAGACAAAGAAGAAATCGACATCCGTTACTACTCAATTATTTATGCTGCTATTGACGACTTGAAAGATGCAATGGAAGGAATGTTAGCTCCTGAAATGAAAGAAGAAATTCTTGGAACTGCAGAAATTAGAGAGATTTTCAAAATCTCGAAAGTGGGTTCTATTGCGGGAAGTATGGTTATGGACGGTAAAATTGTTAAAAATGCCAAAATGAGAATCATCAGAGATGGTGTTGTTGTGTTTACTGGAGAATTATTAGCATTAAAACGTTTCAAAGACGATGTTAAAGATGTCGCGAAAGGATATGATTGTGGTATTCAAATAAAAGGATACAACGACATTGAAGAAAGAGATGTTATTGAATCATACCACGAAGTTGCAATTAAAAAGAAATTGAAATAGAAATTAGTTTATATTATAAAACGTCCCGATCAATTCGGGACGTTTTTGATTTTGGAAAGCAGGAAATTACTTATTAGGTTTTATTACAAAAGCATTTGGATATTTTTTTCTGAAAAGCAACAAATTTCTTTCGGCTTCAATTCGAGTTTTGAAATTTCCAACCCAAACTTTATAAGCAGGAGTGTAAAAAACTATCGTCCCATCAAAAGCTATAAAATCTCGTTTGAAATCGTTTAATGTCTTTTTAGACGTTTCACTATCACCATTATAGATTTGAATTTTATAAATGTCATTTACAGTAATAGAAGCGTTTGTTTTTCTTTTTTCATTTAATAGATTTTCAAATTTTGGGTTTTGAGAAACGCTACCTTTTTCATCTTGACCATATAAATGTGAATTGAATAAGCAAAAAAATAATGCAGATTGAAAAGCTGTTGTTAAGATTGAAATTTTCATAAAGTGGTGATTTTTACACAAATGTACTATTTTTAAATACCTTAAATTGTTATCGCTATTTAGAATTAATATAAATTGATATTTTAGATAGTTTAAGGGTTTTGAGAATAGTTCTTAAGTCGTATTTTTGTGCAAGTTTAAAAAAGCCGCAGTGTTTTTATGTGGTTTTTAAACCAAATACAAGGCTTTATTTTAGTCGATAATTAGTATAATAATATGAAAAACGTGGGTAACCATAATTCGATTTCAAGAAGTTTGATTTTAAGTTTTGCAACAATGCTTGCTTTATCAGTTACTTCATTAGCGCAAACAGCTACTCCTGCAGCTCCAGCGCCTGCACCTACAACAGTTGCTGCTCCAGCAGCTTCAGGTGGAGATCCTGTAAAAGGAAAAGAACTTTTCAATTCTCAATGTGCTGCATGTCATAAGCTTGATGCTAAAATGACTGGCCCTGCATTAAGAGGGATTTCTTCAAGATTGACTAACGAATGGCTTTACAAGTGGATTCGCAACAGCCAAGAAATGATTAAATCTGGCGATGCAGAAGCAGTTAGAGTTAGCAAAGAATACAATGGTTCAGTTATGACTGCGTTCCCACAATTATCAAATGGCGACATTGACAATATTATAGCATATACTTCTGAGCCAAAAGCAGAACCTGTTGTTGTCACTCCTACTGGAACTGCATCGCCTCCAGGAACTGTTACTAATGCTGGAGGTATTTCTAACGATGTTGTTCTTGGCGCTTTAGCCGTTGTTATGTTGATGCTTATTGTAATGTTGTTTTTAGTTAACAATGTACTTTCTAAAGTAGCAAAAGCTAACGGAATTGAATTGGCTAAAAAAGAACCAACAACCCCAATTTGGAAAGCATTTGCAAAAAACCAATTCTTAGTCTTGGTAACGTCAATATTTTTATTGCTTGCAAGCGCCTATTTTGTTTACGGATATTTAATGCAAGTAGGTGTAGATCAAAATTATGAGCCAATTCAACCAATACACTATTCTCACAGAATACACGCTGGTAGCAATGGAATCAATTGTAAATATTGTCACTCTGCGGCTCGTGTAAGTAAAAATGCTGGAATTCCTTCTTTAAATATATGTATGAATTGTCATAAAAGTATTGCTGAAGTTTCAGATACAACTGCAACTGCGGAATATTCCAAAGCATTCTACGATGGAGAAATCCAAAAATTATACAAAGCGGTAGGTTGGGATAAAGAAAATCAAAAATATACAGGAAAAACGGAACCAGTGAAATGGGTTAAAATACATAACTTACCTAGTTTTGTATATTTTAATCACTCACAACACGTAACTGTAGCAAAAATTGAATGCCAAGAATGTCACGGTCCGGTTCAAACTTATGAAATTCAAAAACAATTTGCACCATTAACAATGGGATGGTGTATTAATTGTCATAGAAAAACAGAAGTTAAAATGGAAGGAAATGGATATTATACAAAAATACACGAAGAACTTTCAAAAAAATACGGAGTTGACAAGCTTACAGCTGCCCAAATGGGAGGTTTAGAATGCGGAAAATGTCATTATTAGTTGATTTGTTGAATCGGTTAACTGTTTAACCGAAACACAAGCTCACGATTAACCAAATAAACGAATAAACATTAAAAGAAATATGTCATCAAACAAAAAATACTGGAAAAGTGTTGAAGAACTAGACGTAAATAGTTCTATTGTTGATACGCTTAGAAATAACGAATTTGTTGAAGAAATTCCTACAGACGAATTTTTAGGAGATAAAGCATCTTTATCATCATCAGCAACAACTCGAAGAGATTTTCTTAAGTACGTTGGATTTACTACTGCAGTAGCATCTCTTGCAGCCTGTGAAGGTCCTGTGCATAAGTCAATTCCTTATGTTTTACAGCCAGAACAAATAATCCCTGGAGTTGCAGATTATTATGCAACTACCGTTTTTGATGGTTTTGATTTTGCTAATCTTTTAGTAAAAACACGTGAAGGTCGTCCAATCAAAATAGATAATAATACAATTGCTGGAGCAAATTTTGCTGCCAACGCAAGAGTTCACGCTTCAATACTTTCATTATATGATGGTTTGCGTTTGAAAGAACCAAAAATTGCAGGTAAAAATGAAACCTGGACAAACGTTGATATAAACGTAAAAGCAAGTTTAGCTGACGCAAAAGCAAAAGGAGGTCAAGTAGTTTTATTGACAAATACTTTAGCAAGCCCATCAACTGAAAAGTTGATTGCTGAATTCATTGCTAAAAATCCAACTGCAAAACACGTTATATATGATGCAGTTTCTGAATCAGAAGCGTTGGATGCTTTTGAAACCGTTTATGGTGAAAGAGCTTTAGCAAATTATGACTTTTCAAAAGCAGCATTAATTGTTTCTGTTGGAGCGGATATCCTAGGAGATTGGCAAGGTGGAAATTATAGCGCTGGATATGCCAAAGGCAGAATTCCTCAAAACGGAAAAATGTCTCGCCATTATCAATTAGAAGCAAATATGACTTTGTCTGGTGCTACTGCTGATAAGCGTGTGCCAATGTCAACGGCGAATCAAAAACAAGCTTTAGTTAAAATATATAATATTATTACTGGTTCTGCTGTTGCGTCTTCATTAGACAAAGAGTTTGATGCAGTAGTTACAAAAGCAGCACAACAATTGAAAGCTGCCGGAAGTAAAGGAGTTTTAGTTTCTGGAATTCAGAATAAAAACGCACAACTTTTGGTTTTAGCAATCAATCAAGTGCTTGCAAGTGAAGCTTTTTCAACAAGTGGAACAAGACAAATCAGAAAAGGATCAAGCGGAAAAGTAGCTCAATTAATTAAAGATATGAATGCGGGAAGTGTTCACACTTTAATAATGAGTGGTGTGAATCCAGTTTATACTTTACCAAACAGCAAGGATTTTGTTGCAGGTTTGAAAAAAGTAAAAACATCGGTTGCCTTTTCATTGAAAGAAGACGAAACGGCCTCAATTACTACAATTGCTGCTCCAGTTCCTCATTATTTAGAAGCTTGGGGCGATGTTAGCATCACAAAAGGTTCTTATGCTTTAACGCAACCAACAATCCGTCCTTTATTTAATACAAAACAATTTCAAGACGCTTTATTATCATTTAATGGTAGCACTGGAAATTTCTACGATTATTTAAAAGCGAATTCAGCCTCTCAAATAGCAGGTTCTTCTTGGAATAAAGTGTTACACGACGGTGTTTTTGTAGCAACTGTTCTTCCAACGGCAACTGCAACTGTAGCAAATTATGCTGCTGCCGCAAATGCGTTAGCGACTACCAAAAGCGCAGCTGGATTTGAATTGGTTTTATACACAAAAACAGGTTTAGGTGACGGTCAACAAGCGAACAATCCTTGGCTACAAGAATTTCCAGATCCAATTACAAGAGTTTCTTGGGATAATTATGTAACTGTTTCAAGAGCGGATGCTGATCAATTAAAAATGACGAATGAAATCGTTGCAAACGGTGGATTGAACGGAAGTTATGCAACACTAACAGTTGGGGGTGTAAAACTTGAAAATGTTCCAGTAATTGTTCAACCAGGACAAGCAAAAGGAACTATTGGTTTGGCATTAGGTTACGGTCGTAAAGCGGCTATTAAAGAAGAAATGATGGTAGGTATTAATGCTTACTCTTTATATAATGGTTTCAATAAAGTACAATCGGCACAATTAACATTAGGCGACGGAGCACATGAATTTGCATGTGTTCAAGGACAAAAAACGTTAATGGGTCGTGGCGATATTATCAAAGAAACTACATTAGAAATATTCAATACAAAAGATGCCGAACTTTGGAATATCCAACCAAAAGTATCTTTGAACCACGAAGAAGTGGATGCTACGAAAGTTGATTTATGGGAGTCATTTGATCGTTCAGTTGGACATCACTTTAATCTTTCTATCGATTTAAATGCGTGTACCGGTTGTGGTGCTTGTGTAATTGCTTGTCATGCAGAAAACAACGTTCCTGTTGTTGGGAAATCAGAAGTAAGAAGAAGCCGTGATATGCACTGGTTGCGTATTGACCGATATTATTCATCTGAAGATTCTTTCGCTGAAGACAACGAGAAAAAAGAAAATTTTGACGGTCTATTTGGAGACAAAGGTTCTTTGGGTGGATTTGGTGAAATGGAAAAAGCGGCAGATAATCCTCAAGTTTCTTTCCAACCGGTAATGTGTCAACACTGTAATCACGCACCATGTGAGACTGTTTGTCCTGTTGCTGCAACCTCTCACGGTCGTCAAGGTCAAAACCAAATGGCATATAACAGATGTGTGGGTACTAGATATTGTGCCAATAACTGTCCTTATAAAGTGCGTCGTTTTAACTGGTTCTTGTACAACAAAAACAGTGAATTCGATTACAATATGAATGATGATTTAGGTCGTATGGTATTAAATCCAGACGTAAACGTTCGTTCAAGAGGAGTTATGGAAAAATGTTCAATGTGTATTCAAATGACACAAGCAACCATTTTGAAAGCCAAAAATGAAGGTAGAGAAGTTATCGAAGGGGAATTCCAAACGGCATGTTCAAAAGCTTGTTCTACTGGAGCAATGGTTTTTGGAGATATAAATGTAAAAGAAAGTCCAATCGCTAAATTAGTAGAAGACGAAAGATCGTATCATTTATTAGAGCACGTTGGTACGAAACCAAATGTTGTTTATCACGTTAAAGTTAGAAATTCATAAAGTTTGAACCTTGCCAAATTGGTTGCAATTCTAACTTTATAAGTAAAATAAATTAATAAAATTAAAAAGGATATGTCTCATATACACGATTCAAGTATTAGAAAACCTTTAGTTATAGGAAATAAAACCTATCACGATGTTACCGTAGATGTAGCTGCGCCTGTAGAAGGTAAAGCAAATAAACAGTGGTGGATTGTTTTTTCAATCGCTCTGGCCGCTTTCCTTTGGGGAATAGGTTGTATTATTTATACTGTTTCAACTGGTATTGGAACATGGGGATTGAATAAAACTGTTGGTTGGGCTTGGGATATCACGAACTTCGTTTGGTGGGTTGGTATTGGTCACGCAGGAACATTAATTTCCGCTGTACTATTATTATTCCGTCAAAGATGGAGAATGGCAATTAACCGTTCTGCAGAAGCAATGACAATTTTCTCTGTAATTCAGGCAGGTTTATTTCCAATTATCCACATGGGTCGTCCTTGGTTAGCGTATTGGGTTCTTCCAATTCCAAATCAATTTGGATCATTATGGGTGAATTTCAATTCCCCTTTACTTTGGGATGTATTCGCAATTTCTACTTATTTATCTGTATCTACTGTTTTCTGGTGGACAGGTTTATTACCTGATTTTGCCATGTTAAGAGACAGAGCAATTACTCCATTTACCAAAAGAATTTACTCTATATTAAGTTTTGGATGGAGCGGTAGAGCAAAAGATTGGCAACGTTTTGAAGAAGTATCTTTAGTTCTTGCTGGTTTAGCAACGCCTCTTGTACTTTCTGTACACACAATTGTATCAATGGATTTCGCCACTTCTGTAATTCCAGGATGGCATACTACAATTTTCCCGCCGTATTTTGTGGCAGGAGCTGTATTCTCTGGATTTGCAATGGTAAATACTTTGCTTATCATTATGAGAAAAGTATCTAACTTAGAAGCATATATTACAGTTCAACACATCGAATTAATGAATATTGTAATTATGATTACAGGTTCTATCGTTGGGGTTGCCTATATTACTGAATTATTCATTGCTTGGTATTCTGGCGTTGAATACGAACAATATGCATTTCTTAACAGAGCAACAGGACCTTACTGGTGGGCATATTGGTCAATGATGACTTGTAATGTTTTCTCGCCACAATTCATGTGGTTCAAAAAATTAAGAACAAGTATTATGTTTTCATTCATTATTTCTATTGTTGTAAATATTGGAATGTGGTTCGAAAGATTTGTAATTATCGTTACTTCATTACATAGAGATTACCTTCCGTCTTCATGGACAATGTTCTCGCCTACTTTCGTAGATATTGGAATATTCATTGGAACAATAGGATTCTTCTTCGTATTATTTTTATTATATGCAAGAACATTCCCAGTAATTGCTCAAGCAGAAGTAAAAACAATTTTGAAAGCAACAGGAGAGAATTATATTAAAGAAAGACAAGCAAATAAAGATTCACATCATGAGTAATAAAGTTATTTACGCTATATATAACGACGATGATATTTTGATGGATGCCGTTAAGAAAACGCGCGCAGCTCATCACCATATTGAAGAAGTTTTTACACCTTTTCCAGTTCACGGATTGGACAAAGCAATGGGATTAGCACCAACAAGATTGGCAATTTGTGCCTTTATTTATGGATGTGTTGGAATTTCTGTAGCAACCGCTATGATGAATTTCATTATGATTCAAGATTGGCCTCAAGATATTGGTGGAAAACCAAGTTTTAGTTACTTGGAAAACATGCCTGCATTCGTGCCAATTATGTTTGAAATGACTGTGTTTTTTGCAGCGCATTTAATGGTTATTAGTTTTTATATGAGAAGTAGATTATGGCCATTCAAACAAGCAGAAAATCCTGATGTTAGAACTACAGACGACCATTTTTTAATGGAAGTTGCAATACACGATAATGAAAAAGAACTGGTTTCTTTCTTCAAAAGTACAGGCGCAGTAGAAGTAAAAGTAATAGAAAAGCATTAATAGAAGATATGAAAACGATATATAAAATCACCATTTTATTAGGTTTGTCAGCATTAGTAACTTCTTGTCATGATAATTTAAAACCAAATTATCAGTACATGCCTAATATGTATGAACCAGTAAGCTATAATACTTATTCTGAATCATCAGCATTCAAAAATGGTAAAGAAGGACAACTTCCTGCAGAAGGATCTTTGAACAGAGGATTTGAAGTGTACGAGTATGAAAACTCTACTGCTGGATATGATTTAGCTAAAGCAAATCTTAAATCGCCTTTAGATACTTTATCTACTGAAGATATGGATAAAGCAAAAGGTCTTTTTGAAATTTATTGCGCTATTTGCCATGGTAATACTGGAAATGGAATGGGTAAATTAGTTACTCAAGGTAAACTTTTAGGAATTCCTAATTACAAAGACAGAGTAATTACAACAGGTAGTGTTTTCCACGTTCAAACGTATGGATTAAATTCTATGGGAGCCTATTCAAATCAATTGAATGCTCACGAACGTTGGTTAGTTGCAACCTATGTAATGAAACTCAAAAGCGAATTATAATTGTAGAACAAAATCATCTTTATAGATATGTACACATTTTCAAGTAAATTAAAAACATTCTCTTTTATTCTAATGCTTCTCGGAGCACTTGGAATTGGTTATGGTTTTTTCACTGCCCCAAAAGATATTCAAGAAGTTGAAACTATTCTTTCCGCAGAAACGCATCACGAAGGAGGAAGTAATGCTCATGAAGCTCACGCTATTGAAGAAAACGCTGCGCAAGCCGCCGAAAAACATAAGGAGCATTTGGAACACGTTTTACACCAATTGCAAAATAAACCCTGGGCTGCAGTATATGTTGCTTGTATTTTCTTTATGCTTATTTCATTGGGAGTTTTAGCTTTTTATGCTATTCAACAAGTAGCACAAGCAGGTTGGTCGCCAGTATTGTTTCGAGTAATGCAAGGAATAACAGCGTATTTACCTGTAGGTTCAATCCTCTTTTTTGTTTTATTAATTTTATGTGGACTTCATTTTAATCACTTATTTATTTGGTTAGACCCTGAAGTAGTAGCATCTGATAAAATTATTGCAAACAAATCTGGATATTTAAACTTCCCTTTTTGGATTATTAGAGCGGCTATTTTCTTACTAGGATGGAACGCATATCGTTATTTCTCAAGAAAAAATTGTTTGGCACAAGATGAAGCAAATGATAATAGTTTCTACAAAAAGAATTTCAACATCTCAGCACTATTTTTGGTTTTCTTTATTGTAACAGAATCAATTATGTCTTGGGATTGGATTATGTCAATTGACCCACATTGGTCTAGTACATTATTTGGATGGTATGTTTTCGCAAGTTTCTTTGTAAGTGGAATTACTACTATTTGCTTAATTAGTTTATACCTAAAATCTAAAGGATATTTAGAAAACGTAAACACAAGCCACATTCACGATTTAGCTAAATTTATGTTTGGTTTCAGTGTATTCTGGACGTACTTATGGTTCTCTCAATTTATGTTAATCTGGTATGCCAACATCCCTGAAGAAGTAACTTACTTTGTAACAAGAATTGAACTGTACAATCTTCCTTTCTTTGGAGCGGTTGCTATGAATTTCTTATTCCCTTTATTAATTTTAATCAATACCGATTTTAAAAGAATTACGTGGATTTTAGTTATGGCTGGAACAGTAATTTTATTAGGTCACTATGTTGATTTCTTTAATATGATAATGCCATCAGCAGTTGGTGATCAATGGTTTATCGGTATTGCAGAAATTGGTTCCGTATTTTTCTTCCTTGGATTGTTTATTTTTGTTGTGTTCACAGCATTAACTAAAGCACCTTTGTTACCAAAGAGAAATCCATTTATAGAAGAGAGTAAACATTTTCATTATTAATATTTAAAGAAGTAAACAGATGACAAGTTTGTTGGTAATTATAGTTTTAGTTTTATTAGCTATTGCATTGTGGCAATTGACGAAGATATTCGATTTATCTCAAGTAGGTGTATACAAGAATGATTCTCAAGTTGCAGATGACACTGATAATAACACACAAGGGTATTTAATGTTTGGTTTTTTAGCTTTCATATATATATTTACAATATATGGTTTGATTGTTTGGGGACCTTTAGTTTTGCATAACCCAGCCTCGGTTCACGGTCCTGTAATCGATAGTTTAATGAATGTGACTTGGGTTTTAATCTTTTTAGTTCAAGCAATTACACAAGTTTTGTTGCATTATTTTGCTTTTAAATACAGAGGTAAAAAAGAAAATAAAGCATTGTATTTTGCAGATAATAATAAATTAGAAGCAATTTGGAGTGTAATTCCAGCTATTGTTCTTGCAGGTTTAATCCTTTACGGATTGTATGCTTGGTCAAATATTATGTTTATTGATGATGATGAAGATACCGTTACAATTGAATTGTATGCACAACAGTTCAACTGGACTGCTCGTTACGCTGGTAATGATAACGTACTTGGAAAAGCAAATGTAAGATACATAGAAGGTGTAAATATTGTTGGTGTAGATGTAGAAGATCCTTATGCAAATGATGATGTTGTAATTAAAGAATTGCACATTCCTAAAGGTAAAAAAATACATTTCAAAATGAGGTCACAAGATGTATTGCACTCTGCTTATATGCCTTATTTTAGAGCTCAAATGAATTGTGTACCAGGAATGGTTACAGAATTTGCATTTGAACCAACTTATACTACGGAAGAATACAGAGAATTGCCATATATGATTGCAAAAGTTGCTAATATCAATGCTATTAGAACCAAGAAAAGTATCGGTCTTGTTGCAAAAGGAGAACCTGCATTAGACCCTTATGAATTTGACTTTTTGCTACTTTGCAATAAAATTTGTGGGGCTTCTCATTATAATATGCAAATGAAAATTGTTGTTGACACTCCTGAAGACTATGCAAAATGGTTGAAAGAAAAAACTACGATCGTTCAAGACGTAAAAGCAGAAAAACTTGCAAAAGAAGCACCTGCCGAAGGAGTAAAAGTAAAAGATACCGCTTCAATTGTCCCAGTCAATGCGGCAAAAGTAGCTATGAAATAATATTTTAAATTTAAAGTAAAAAAATATGTCAGCAGAAGGTCACGGACACGAATTAGAACACGATCACGAACACGAACATCACCATAAAGATACTTTTATAACAAAGTATATCTTTAGTATCGATCATAAAATGATTGCCAAACAATATCTAATTACTGGTATTTTTATGGGAATTGTTGGGGTTGGTTTATCTATGCTTTTCAGAATGCAATTGGCTTGGCCAGAAGAATCTTTTAAAGTATTCAATTTCTTTTTAGGAGATAAATTTGCACCAAATGGAGTAATGACAAATGATATTTATTTGGCTTTAGTTACCATTCACGGAACTATAATGGTTTTCTTTGTACTAACCGCCGCACTGAGTGGAACGTTTAGTAACTTATTAATACCACTTCAAATTGGAGCACGAGATATGGCTTCGGGAACATTAAATATGATTTCCTATTGGTTGTTCTTCATTTCAAGTGTAGTTATGATTGCATCACTGTTTGTTGAAGCTGGGCCTGCATCTGCGGGTTGGACAATCTATCCGCCTTTGAGCGCACTTCCACAAGCAATTCCTGGTTCAGGAATGGGAATGACTTTATGGTTGGTTTCTATGGCAATTTTCATCGCATCTTCATTATTAGGTTCTTTGAATTATGTTGTAACGGTTATAAACCTTAGAACTAAAGGAATGTCAATGACAAGATTGCCTCTTACAATTTGGGCTTTCTTTGTTACAGCAATTATCGGAATAATTTCTTTTCCAGTGCTTTTATCAGCAGCATTAATGCTAATAATGGATAGAGGTTTTGGAACTTCTTTCTTCTTATCTGATATTTATATTGCCGGTGAAGTTTTACACAATCAAGGAGGTTCACCAGTTTTATTCGAACATTTATTTTGGTTTTTAGGACACCCTGAAGTTTATATTGTATTGTTGCCTGCATTAGGAATTACTTCTGAAGTAATTGCAACTAATTCTCGTAAACCAATTTTTGGTTACAGAGCGATGATTATGTCAATTCTTGCAATTGCATTTTTATCTACAATCGTTTGGGGTCACCACATGTTTATCTCAGGAATGAATCCATTCTTAGGTTCTGTGTTTACTTTCACAACATTGTTAATTGCAATTCCATCTGCTGTAAAAGCATTTAATTATATCACAACACTTTGGAAAGGTAACTTGCAATTAAATCCTGCAATGTTATTTTCAATTGGATTGGTTTCTACATTTATTACAGGGGGTTTAACAGGAATTATCCTTGGAGATAGTACCTTAGACATCAATGTTCATGATACTTATTTTGTTGTAGCTCACTTTCACTTGGTAATGGGTATTTCTGCACTTTACGGAATGTTTGCCGGAATCTACCACTGGTTTCCAAAAATGTTCGGTAGAATGTTGAACAAAAATCTTGGGTATGTTCACTTTTGGGTAACTGCAATTTGTGCTTATGGCGTATTTTTCCCAATGCACTTTATAGGAATGGCAGGTTTACCAAGACGTTATTATACCAATACCAACTTTCCATTATTTGATGATTTACAAAATGTAAATGTATTGATTACAACTTTCGCCT
>Ga0209107_10000943_pt1 | contig 16515 bp, 14 predicted proteins | sample LakErihyJuly2011_2_FD_187460 | JGI IMG/M metagenome (GOLD analysis project Ga0209107, IMG submission 187460) | Freshwater microbial communities from dead zone in Lake Erie, Canada - CCB hypolimnion July 2011 (SPAdes) (version 2) | ecosystem: Environmental > Aquatic > Freshwater > Lentic >... | reverse complement strand
AATGATACAGGCGACCCGCCGAGCTACGATTCAGCCCAATTACCCCGACCCGCTCGGCGCTGCCTTTTCTTTTGCTTTCCGTCACCCGTCCTCTGTCTTCTGTGTTCCGCAAAATGGATTTCGTTCTCCCCAGTGACTTTGCCAGCCGACCACTTGATGTGCCGGCCATCGACTTTCAGGCCCTGCTTAATGCTGAGCAATTTGCCGCCGTCACCGCGCCGCCTGGCCCGCTTCTCGTTCTTGCCGGCGCCGGCTCGGGCAAGACCCGGACCCTCACCTACCGGGTGGCCTACTTGCTAGCCCAAGGCGTCAAGCCGGGTGAAATCCTCCTCCTCACCTTCACGAATAAGGCGGCCAAGGAAATGCTCCACCGCGTACAAGACCTCACGGGCATCGAACCCGCGCGCTTCTGGGGCGGCACTTTCCACTCCCTCGGCAATCGCGCGCTGCGCATGTACGGTGAAGCCATTCAGCTGCCCAAAAACTTCACCATCCTCGACGCCGACGAATCTGAATCGCTCCTCAAACAAACCGTCGAGCACGCCGACAAGCTCTTCTTTAAGGACAAAACAAACCCCCGCCCCGGTCCGCTGTTCAGCGTCCTCTCCCTCGCGCGCAACACCCAGCTCTCCCTCGCCGACACCGTCGCAAAGAATTTTCCCCAATACAGCGATATCGCCGGGCGCTTCCCCGCTTTCGCCACCGCTTACGCGAAAGCTAAACGCGACCAATCCGTGGTCGACTACGATGACCTGCTCGAGCTCTGGCTCAAGCTGCTGACGGAGGCGCCGGAGGTCGCAAAATATTTTGCCGCCCGCTTTCGCCACGTCCTCGTCGACGAGTATCAAGACACCAACACCATCCAGGCCCAGATCGTGGATAAACTGGCCGCGCATCACTGCGTCATGGCTGTCGGCGATGATGCGCAGTGTATCTACTCCTGGCGCGGCGCCGATTTTGAAAACATCATGTCGTTCCCCGAACGACACCCCGGCACGGTCATCCATCGGATCGAGATCAACTATCGTTCTACCCCAGAAATTCTGGCCTTCGCCAACGGCGTGCTGAATGCGCAACCCAAGGGTCGCCACTTCGACAAAGAACTCCGCGCCGCGCGCAAGCACTCCATGAAGCCCTACGTCGTCGCCACCATGGACGATCGCGAGCAAGCCGAGTTCATTCTCAAGCGCATCCACTCGCTCATCACTGATGACGGCGTCGCAGCCAAGGAGATCGCGATTCTTTACCGCTCCCATTTTCTCGCCCTCGAAATGCAATTGGCGCTCTCGCGCGCGGGCATCCCTTATCAAATTACCTCCGGGGTGAAATTCTTCGAGCGGCAGCACGTCCGCGATCTCATCGCCTTGCTGCGTTTTGTTTATAACCCCAGTGACGCGCAGGCGTGGCAACGCATCGCGATTTTATTACCCAAAGTCGGCGAAAAGGGCGCGCAGAAGATCCACGCCGCCGCTCTCGATCACGCGCGACTGATGCAGCAAAATTTTATCGACGCCCTCAATACCGATGACGTGAAGAGCAAGGTGGCCAAAGACGCCAAAGACGATTGGTCCAATTTCTGCGCCTCGCTGCGCCAAGTGGCGGATGCCATGAGTCATGAAAAGCCGAGCGATACCGTCACCGTCGCGATCGAAGGCTGGTATGGCGATTACCTCAAAGGCGCCTACGCCGATTACGTGGATCGCCTTGAGGAGTTAAAAGCGCTCGTCGGATTCGCTGCGCGTTTTGAGGAGATGCAGGATCTGCTCGCCCAAATCGTTTTACTAAACGGCGAGACGAGTGACAAACACGTCGATGCCAATGAGGACGCCATCAAGCTAACCACCGTCCATCAAGCCAAGGGCCTAGAATACGATGTCGTTTTTCTGATTGGCGCCGCCGATGGTCAATTTCCCGGCCGGCGCGCCATTGAGAGTGGCGACGTGGAAGAAGAACGCCGCCTCTTTTACGTCGCGGTCACGCGGGCGAAAAATGAACTTTATATCAGTTACCCCAAGGTGGCGAGTCGCGCCGGTCCCGGCGGCATGATGCTTAATCCCTCCCGCTTCCTCGAAGAACTCGATGAAAACCTGTACGAAGAATTGCGCATCAAGCGCAGTTACGGTTGGTAACGCGCCCTTCCGCGCAGCGCACCCCGAACTGGGAATTGCAAACGGAACGTTGATGAGTTTGCTGAGCCTGCCTCCTTTCACCCTTTTTATTGATGTCTGATTCACGCATTCCCGTCACGGTCCTCACTGGCTTCCTCGGCGCCGGAAAAACCACTCTCCTCAATCGCATTCTCACGGAGCAGCACGGCAAAAAAATTGCCGTGATTGAAAATGAGTTTGGCGAAGTGGGCGTTGATAACCAACTGGTCATTCAATCCGACGAGGAAATCTTTGAAATGAACAACGGCTGCATTTGCTGCACCGTGCGCGGCGATCTCCTCCGTATTCTCAGTCGGCTGATGAAGCGCAAGGATCGGCTCGATGCCATTCTGATCGAGACCACCGGCCTGGCTAATCCCGCCCCGGTAGCCCAAACGTTCTTCTCCGACCCAGAAATGAAGGAGCAGTTTCGCTTGGACGCCATTGTCACCCTCGTCGACGCCAAGCACATCCTCCTGCATTTAGGCGATTCACCTGAAGCCATTAAACAAATCGGTTTTGCTGATGTTATTTTGCTCAATAAGACTGATCTCGTCACCCCGACTGAGCTCGCCGCGCTCGAGCAGCGTATTAAATCGATCAACGCGGTCGCGAAAGTTCATCGCACGACCAAGGCCAGCCTGCCCTTGAATCACGTCATTGATATCGGCGGCTTCAATCTCGAGCGCGCGATTGAGGTCGATCCACAATTTCTCGAAACAGAATATCCTTTTGAATGGGCCGGCGCCTACGAACTCGCCCCCGGCGCCTATAAACTCGCCATTGGTCACGCCCACCACCACGGGGAGCACGATCATGACCACAGCCACGACCACGACTGCGGTGAAGAGTGCGGCCATGATCACAACGAGCTGGATGTCGTCTTGCTCCCGCTAAAAAGCCTCACGCCCGCCGACCTGAACGCGACGCGCGATGCGGCGGTGTTAACTTTCTCTGATTGGGAAAAAATCATTCTGCCCGGTGAAACAATTGCGCCCGGCCAGGTCCTCCATCGGCTTAAACTTAAAGATGAGCAGGGCCACTTTTCCGTTAAAATCGCGACCGCCGGGCACTATTTACTCGTCACCGGTCACGATGTACCGACCCATTTGCACGGCCCCGATGGTAATGTTATGCGCTACGTCTGGGACCAAGGCTTTCGCCACGAACACAGTCACGACGGGGATGTTTCATCGGTCGGCATCAGCGTCGCGGGCGAACTCGACGGGAAAAAACTCAACACTTGGATTTCTAAATTACTCGAAACCAAAGGTGGGGATATTTTCCGCATGAAGGGCGTGCTGGTGGTCAAGGGGACCAACAAGCGCCTCGTCTGCCAAGGTGTCCACATGCTCTTCGATGCTCAATTTGATCGAGAATGGCGTGATGGCGAAAATCGCACGAACACCCTCATCTTCATCGGAAAAAATCTTGATCGCGCCGCCCTGACCGAAGGCTTCAAAGCGTGCTTAGTTAAATAAGCGCCGAGGACCGCGCTCAGGAGTTAGTTCAGAAACCGGTGACTTAGCCGGAGACGGGAGCTGGGGGAAACCCAGACTCCCTATTGAGATCAAGGATCCAACCGACGATTAGAGCTTTTTGAGATAAGCCACAATGTCGGCTACGCCTTGCGCATCGAGCCCAAGCTGATCAGCGCCCAGCATCAGCGAACGGCCGAGACCCTTATTGGTTTTTACCAGATCAGCCGGAATTAACTGGGTAACCCCGCCGAGACTTTGCACAACGAGCGGGTCGCCACTCGAGAGCACTAGTCCATGGATAATTTTCCCATCCCGGAGCGTGATGACACCTCCCGCAAAGCCATGGGAAATATCCGAGGAAGGATTCACGATTGAATTGATGACCACCGCTGTAGTTTGAAGCTTCGCGAATGAAGTCAGCGTGGGACCATATTCCACGCCTTGGTCACCGATGCGGTGACACAGATAACAAGCCGTCACCAACGCGGCCCCACGCACCGGATCACCGGTGAGTGCGGCAATGGCGGCCACCGAAGGCAACTTAGTCGCCGGCGGCTCAGGCACGATACTTTCTGTGATTACCAGCTTAGCAGGATCATAGAGGCCACGTGCTTTGAGTTCAGCTTCGACGCCCAACCCAGCCCAGCGCGTCTTACTATAATTAACCACCCACCAAAACGCGTGCTTTTGCACCATGCCCGTGGCCTGCTGCGCGAGATCGAGTAAGCTGAAGACCGCTTCGCGCGTTGGAATAAATCCGAGGGCCGTCACTGCGGCGAGACGGTCTTTCTCGCTGAGAGTCGTGGCGCGAGCCCGCGCCGCCAAGGGCGCCACTGCCGCCGCTGGCGTAAGCCGCCATACCAAGCCGGCGTAAGCCGGTGACCACTTCAAAGCATCTTGCTCGGTCTGGCTCGCTGCCAGTGCCGCGTAAATTTCTGCCTCTTTCCCACTGCAACCCAAACCCCACGCTTCGAGGTAGGTGCGATCTTGCCCGTCATAACCACGAGCGAGGGTCAGCAGAATATCGCGCGCTTCAGCCAGCGGCGTATCTCGCAGCGCCAGGGCCACCTCACGCCGTACCGCGGATGCAGAGTCCTGCGCTAACGTCGCAGCATGCACGAGCACGGCCTGCCCTTGATTCCGCAGCGCCCGCCAGGCGACGATACGAGTCTGCGGGTCATTGGCGGTTAAGAGTGACTCGACGCGCGCCAACCCCGTTGCGCCCATTTCAGCGAGCAGCCAAATAACCCGAGCCCGCACATAAGGATTAGCGTCATCGAGGAGCGCGGCCACCGGCGCCACCGCCGCCGCCCCTTGCGCCCGCAAGCGCAGATAACCAAGTGCACGGATATTAACCGCGGGACTGCGCAGCGCGGTGATTTGCCCAGCAGTTGTGGCAAGATCGAATTTTGGTACCACCGACTTGAAGCCCACTGGCGCGACGCGATAAATAGCGCCAGCGAGTTGGTCATCTAAATCTGCGTGCCCGCCAACACGGGGATCGAACCAATCAGCAATATAAATGGCGCCATCAGCGCCGACCATGACATCGGAGGGGCGAAAGAATGTCGCGAGCTCATCGCTCGTCTTGCCGCGGAGACTATCGATGCCCGCGAAAGTCTGCGTCGCATTACTAGTCACAAAATTAAAGCGCTCGAGACTAAAGCCGGCTCCCACGGGTTGAGGGTGATAACCAAGGATCGTGTTGCGCGCCGCATCCGCACTGAGCAACGTGCCGCGCCAAGCCGGCCCAAATGCATCGCCTTCATAAAACGCGATGCCGGTCGGCGCCCCTGCGCCGTAAATATCGCCCGCCGGCATTACGCCAGGATCTTCCTGCCGCCACTGCGCCGTCATGATGCTTTGCCCCGGACGACGGTCCGCCCCCCAATTGCGTCGACCATCACGAGAAAAGAAACCGGCATTGCCGTACGTTAATACGTGGGTCGTGCGCGAGGCCGGGGTGTCGTCATTGTCATTTTGAAAAATATCCCCGAAGGACGTCACGGCCTGCTCGTAACTATTGCGATAGCCGAAACCAAGAATCTCCACGTTAGTCGCATCAGGGCGCATCCGCACGGTATAGCCGCCCACATAAACATGGCCGTCGTCACTGGTCGCTCCGGCTAATTCAATGGGCTTCCAGCTAAAAAGATTGGGCGAAAACGCGCCATTGGGATCGTAGGCGCTGCCGATGCGAAAAGCTTTTCCCGAGCGATCCATAAAATGGGCACTGGTGTTGCCTTGGCTAAAGTACCAGCGGCCATCCGGACCGAATGTAACCGAGTGCAGCGCGTGATCGTGATTGCGGCCGTTGAAGCCGCTGAGCAACACCTCGCGCTTGTCCACTTGGGGATCAAACCGAGCATTCCGATCGACATCCGTGTAGACAATCAAGTCGGGCGCACAGGAAACGATGATCTGATTATCAATCACCGCGATGCCGAGCGGGGCCACTAAGCCGAGCTCTTGCACGAAAACGTGACTGGAGTCGGCGACGCCATCGCCATCAGTATCTTCGAGCACGACAATACGATCACCGGCTTTATCCCGCCCCGCATGAGCACGATAATTAACCGCCTCCGTCACCCAGATGCGGCCTTGCGCATCAACGTCCATATTGGTCGGGTTGCGCAATTGCGGCGCCTGCGCCCAGACCGTGAGCTCAAACCCTGCCGGCACCGTAAAGCGATCAGCGGGCACAAATTTAGTTAACGGCACCGGAGTCGGTGCCACCGTTTGCGCCCGACTAAGCGGCAGCAACGGGGACCATAACAGTGCAGCCAAGACAGTACGCGTAACGGGGGATAGCATCATGGGGTGAAATATGGGGTGAAAAAACAACAAAACTTCCGATGCTTTTATTCTATAGAGCGCTTCGCCAGCTGAGCGCAAGGCTCACCTCAGCAGGATGAAAATTCTCAGCGCTGGACTGTTGCGAACCATTAAGCGTAAAAATCAGTGAACGATTTTATGAATTTCACTAAACACTGGACCGCGACTCTTGACGACTACGTCATCGATCTCGCTTGGTCTCCTGATGGGGCGGTCCTCGGCGTCGTCTCTGCCGCCGGCAGCATCACCCTCTACGATGCCGTCACCGGCGCGGTGCATCATAAACTAGCCGGTCATGAAAATGGCGCCAATTGTTTGGCTTGGCTATCAACAAAAGAGGCGCCTGCCCTGCTCGCGAGCGGCGGCCAAGATGGCTGTGTACGCTTTTGGGATAGCGCGACTGGCCGCCAAACCGCTGAAACTAAACTTGGCTCTGCTTGGGTGGAGCATCTCGTGTGGCGAGGAGAACGCGTCCTCACCCCAAATTTGGTGACTACCTCAACGCCGCCAGAAGCTCAGGCGTGCCTGTTTGCCGCGGCTGGAAAAAAACTCGTGGCCCTCCGCCCCGATGGCTCCATCGCGCATACTTTTCCCGATGCCCCCAAGACGATCTCGGCGCTGGCCATTAAACCCGCGACCCAGCCGGAAATTTCACCAGCGCTCGCCTCAGCTTATTTTGGCGGCGTGACGCTGTGGCACCCAGAAACTTTTGGCGCGCTCAAGGAGCTTCCTTATGGCAATGCCATTCTCGCGCTGACGTGGTCGCCCGACGGCCGCTGGCTAGTCGCGGGTTGTCACGACAACGCGGTCCATCTTTGGGTGCCGACGGCAGACATGGAGCTTCAGATGAGCGGCTATGAAACCAAATTACTGGAATTAGGTTTCAGCCGCGATTCCAAGTGGCTCGCCACAGGTGGCGGGCGCGATGCTTGTATTTGGGACTGCACGGGCGCGGGCCCCGAAGGCCGCGAGCCGCTCCTCCTGCCCCACGCCACGCGGGTTTGTGCCGTAGCCTTTCAAAATCAACACGGCCTGCTCGCTACGGCCGCGCTCGGTGGTGAATTTTGCCTGTGGGCGCCGACGCGAAAAAATCCCCTGATAGCCGAAGTTAAAATGCCGGTGACGGCCACAAAATTTGCCTGGCGCCCCGACGACACCATGCTCGCCGTCGGCACCGAAAAAGGCGCCGTGTTTGTTTTTAAATTAGAAAATTAGCACCGCGGCCGCGAGGTTGGCGTAATTCGTAAGTGCCGCGGGCTCGACTCACAGCATTTCCTAGCCCATGATCTTTCGGCGTTCCTCAGTTGGAACGCGCTCCTTTACGCCATGCCTATTCCTTATCTTCGCTACTTATTCGCTACGGTTTTTTGGGGGAGCTGCCTTTGCTGTCTGAACGGCCGCGCCTCGGAATTACTGTCGTCCACGAACCTGCCCGTGTTGACGGGGCTAGACAGCGGCGAACCCAATCTCGCCCGCGGACCTGATAACACCCTCTATCTGACTTGGTCTGGGCCGGGGGTCCACGCGGGCGAACGCGCGCTCTATTTAGCTAAACTCGCTCCCGCGGCGACCGCCTGGAGCCAGCCCACCGTCATTGTCAGTTCGCCGCTACTCATGGAAAATTGGGCTGACTTCGCTTCGCTCATTGTCGGCACCGATGGCGCCCTCACCGCCCAGTGGTTTCAAAGCCCGGCTAAGGAGGATAGCCACGGCTACACTGGTTGGTTCGCCCGCTCAACTGACGGCGGTACTACCTGGACGGCCTCGGCTCCATTGGGCGAGGAATTCGTTAGCCTCGCTCCCCTGAGCGGCGGACGCACTCTCGCCGTCTGGCTCGAGAGCGCCAAGCTCCATGATGCTCATGCGCCGCGGATCAAACATGACACTCACGCCGCGCCCTTACCCAAAGCTTCAACTTTATCTCATGCACCCAGCATGCGGCTGCGCGCGCGCCTGCTTTCCGCCCACGGCTCGACGGAACAAGACTGGCTCGTTGATCCCGATGTGTGCAGCTGCTGCCAAACTTCCCTCGCCGTGCTACCCGGCGATCGCGCGATTGTGACCTATCGCGGTCACACCGCCGACGAAATTCGCGATCATTGCGTGTCTCTGTTCACCGGCGCCGGCTGGACTCCCCCGCGCCCATTGCATCACGACGAATGGAAAATCGCCGCCTGCCCCGTCAACGGTCCCGCCGCCGATACCCGCGGCGAACACACCGCCATCGCGTGGTTCACCGCCGCTCAGGGCGTAGCGCGGATGCAAGCAAAACTCTCCGTTGATGGCGGCCTCACTTTTGGCCCAGCACTGCCCCTCGACCTTGGGCGCCCCATCGGCCGACTGGATCTAGTCATGTTAGCTGATGGATCTGCCATCATCTCGTGGCTCGAAGCCCGTACAGAAAAAAATAGCGCCGGTCTCTACGTGCGGCGTCTCTTCCCCGACGGTAGCTTATCCGCCGCGCGACTCCTTACCGCCACCAGCTCCATCCGCGCGAGCGGCTTCGCGCGACTCGCCGCACGCTCCGCTAATAATTTATCGGTTGTGATCAGCTGGACGGAAACCAATCCGGCCCCCAACGCAAAAACTCCGGCCCCTACGAGCGTGCACACCGCAGAATTTCTAGCCACCGCACTCCCCCGCGAACGGGCAACGGCGCTGACCAGTCCAGTTAATCGCGCCCAGACGGCAGCCAGCTCTGACTCGAGCAAATTGCCCGAACTCTGCGCCGCACCCGCCTCAGCCCATTAAAAATCGAGCGCGAACAGCAGCTTGAGCCGCTTGTAGTCTTGCAAGGTACCGTCAGGATTATTGCGGCGGATTTCCTGACGGATCGAGGTGCTCAGCGTCTCGGTAAACTTCTTGCTCAATTCGACATGGCTTTCCCAACCGTCGGTGGCGGAGCTTAACGAATAATAATAAACGCTGCGCTGATTAAAATTCATGCGCCAAGGCAGTCCCCACTCCGTCTCGAGAAAAGCCGACTCTAGCGTCCGCGAGCTGTGCGGCGCATCCACCGCCGAGGTATTCCACACATCAAATAAATTCTCCGATGCGCCGATACGAATCTTGCGTCGCTCGGTAGTAAATAAATTAAGCCCCACGCCGACTTCTTGCTGCAGCAAAAGATAATCGTTGGGCAAGGTCACCTTAAAGCTCGCGCGATTCCACTCCGCCGATGGCCGGTAGAGGGCGAAACGACCCTTCGTAAAATCATGACGCCACAGTGCTTCGAGCCGCAGCATATCGGTCGTCGTGAGGTTCGTGGCCTGATTGAAATCATAGCGCCCCTTAAAATGCACCTCATCGACTCTCCCAACGCGCTTCAATTGAACTTCCGACGCCAAATTACTGCTCTGCTGCGTGTCCGTGACGACCTCACTCGAAAAAGCGAACTTACCATGCCAAGGCCCAAAAAATGACCGCAGCTGCGCCGTCAAACGCGCCGGCGAAAAACGTTCGTCCTCAGGTTGCGTCAACCTCACCTCGGGCGCGACGGCCGCTAACCGATCAGGCTGTAACACCACCACCTGATCAGCGGGGACGCGGATCTCACCAAAGCGGTCTGACCGAAACACGATCAAGAATTGCGTCCGCTCCACCAAGCGCCCCAACACCCGATCACCATCCGCATACACCAATATGTCGCGCAGGGGCGCCTCCGCCACAGCCGGAGCCACTGGCACGGCGGGCGCCGCCCGCAGCGCACCCCCGATCATAATCAAGCACAGTAACTGATAGGCTATTTTATTCATCCCCATCCGCATCATTCTGATTTCGACCGGATCGTCACGCCGGAGTTTCGTTTTCTTATAAAAAATTATCCGGCCGATTGTTCACCGAATTCGTTTCACTCGGATCCACAAGCCTTCTTTCAGCAGCGTTAGCTTCCACCCGCCGAGGCGCGCCGGACGAATTTCTACTTCGGGATCCACCATCTTAGGGAAGAAACAATTATCCCCACCCTCCTGCTGCCAGACTTGGTTATTCGCGAGCGTGAAGGTGGTCCGCCCCGTCCAGCCGCGAAAATCTCCGAGGATGCGTGTCCGCACGACCTCGGTCTCATCCTCCTCACGGGGCGCTAACCCGATCGTAATTTTCTTCTGCTCCTTCACTTCCGCGATGGCCTCCGCCTTGCCCTCGGCCTTGGCTTTAACTTGGGCGACGGCGACCGCTTGGCGCGCGCCTGCCTTCACATAACGCTCGGCTAGCTGATCGAGCCGGGACCGTTGCGCTGCGCTGAGCTGATCTAAACCCGCGGCAGCGCGCTCTTCGGCGGTTAATTGCTGCCAAAATTTATCCGCCCCCCAGCCGAGTCCAGCGAGTCCCAGAAAAAGACCGATCAGCGCGAGTCGTTTCATAGTTTCGCAGCTTGGCGCTTTCTCCTGAGTGCTTCCATCTTTTTCTCTCAGACTCCGCTTACCATTCAGCAAATTTCATCACCCATCGTCGGCACTCTTGAGCAGCTACCCGAAAATCACCCCCGCACGGCCGGCGGCTTCCGCATTGCGCTTTTTTTGCCAGAACCGTTAACTCCTCCCATGCCGACCCGCGCTTGGTTTTCTACTTTTATCTACCAGGAGCCTTTGCTGCGCAAAGGCCTGGAGCGTTACAATCACGACCTCGCGACCGAGTGCCGCAGCCTCCGCGCCTACGATGCGGCCGGCCGCCGTTGGTCGGCAAAAAATTACCCCGGCGGCTACACGTCCTACGCCACACTCAATCAGCTGCATAAATTTTCCTCCACCTTCACGGAGCTCGAGCGTCGGCTCACGCGGCAAGTGCGCCGTTACGCGGCCCAGCTCGACATGGATCTGCGGGGCCGAAAAATTGCGATGAGCGATTGCTGGGTTAATATTATGCCAGAGCACACCGCGCATAGCCTGCATCTGCATCCCCTCTCCTTTATCAGCGGCACCTATTATGTGGCCACGCCCCCTGATTGCGCGGGCTTAAAATTTGAAGACCCCCGCCTGAGTAAATTTATGGCGGCTCCACCCAAGACGTCCCGCGCCAAGCCCGTCAATCAGCCCCACATCACCTACCCCGCCCAAGCGGGTCACGTGATTCTCTTTGAAAGCTGGCTGCGTCACGAGGTCGCCGCCAACCGCACCGCCGCCGAGCGCATCAGCATTAGCTTTAACTACAGCTGGAGTTAAGGCTGCGGCGATCAGGCCGCCGCGCCCCCGGGCGCACCCAACTCTTGAATTTGGTCAGACGGAAATAGTTGCACCCCGGCCCCACGCGGACCGAGCGCGCACCGGAGCATCGCCCGCGCCACGACGGCGGCTGGGATCGCGCGATGCTTGCGTAAAGGACCCCCTAATAGCGGCGCGGCTAAACCGAGAACGAAGGCCCACGCCTTTTCCCCAAACCGCGGGGGCATCCGCGGCCCCAACAATAAACTGGGCTGAAAAATCCCTAAATATTTAAAGCCAAGCACCGCGAGCGCGGCCTCCATCTCACCCTTAACCCGCAAATAAAACACCCGTGACTGCGCGTGCGCTCCTAAGGACGAAACCACCAAAAAACTCTTCGCCCCCTGACGCTGCGCCAACCACGCAAAGGCTAAGACCGCCGTTTGATCGACCGCGCGAAAGGCCTCCGGTGAACCCGCTTGTTTGATCGTGGTGCCTAAACAGCAAAAGGCATCCGTGCAGCCCAGCTCGCCGACCACTTGATCGAGTGCGGTAAAATTTACCTGCACCGACCGGAGCTTCGGATGTTCGTAATCGAGCGACTGGCGGCCGAGCGCGATTACCTGATCGTACTCCGGCGCCGCCAGCAACGCGCGCAGTAACTCGCCTCCCACGAGTCCACTGGCTCCAGCAATTAAGGCGATGCGCATCGCGTCAGACTATATGACTGAACCAACGAACGCAACTCAGTGACCAGATTTGCACTTCGCCCAATCCTAGTCTTAATCCCCCCATGCTACTGATTCGACGCATGGATGACGGTAAGCGCTCCTACACGGCGATTTTCTTGCCGGGCGAGCCCGCCCAGATGTTTCCCACGACGGACCAAGAACATGCCCGCATCTTGCAAATTTATAAACAGGACCGACCGCACCAAGATGTCATGAATGACTTCTCCGAATACCAGATCGGGCACGATAGGCCCATCGCGCCGCCAAAAGCAGTCGCGCCGAAGCCCCCAGAGCCCCCGCCGGTATAATTTTAGTTTGTCCGACAACGGTCGCACTCTACAACTCAGAGCGTGAGCGATCTCATCCCACCTCCCGAGAGCAAGCAGCGCGACTTTCGGAATTTTTTTTCCTCGGTCAAATACGCGCTCGATGGCTTCTGGGCGGCAGTGCGCCATGAACCCTCCTTTCGCGAGGATCTGATCTTTGTCGCGATCCTGACGCCCTTCGCCGTCATTCTTCCGGTCAACGCCGTATCGACGGCGGTGATGATCACGACGCTCTTCCTCATCGTGATTGCTGAATTATTGAATTCAGCGATCGAGTGGACGATCGATGATATCTCGCTCACGAAGCGCCCCTTTGCCAAGCGCGCCAAGGATATGGGAAGCGCGGCGGTCTTCATCGCCTACATCAACTGCATCGTCGTCTGGGCCATCATTCTTTTCTCCAACTGGGAGCGCATCGCCCAACTAGAATTTCTCCGCTGGCCCCCGCCGTTTCTGCCCTAGCTTTAGCGCATCCGGCCGAAAAGATAAGTGCCCACTCCGATCATCGTAAGATTGGGCATCACGGCCGCCCACAGGGGATCGAGCAGGCCCTTACCGCCAAGCAGGGTCGCAAGATTCGCCAACAAGTAATACGCAAAAAACAGTCCGATCGACTTAGAAACCCCCACGGCCGGACTCACCCGCACGCCGGACAGCGCAAAGGGAATCGCAATCGCGAGAATGATCAGCGGCCCGAACGTATCCGCGAGCAATCCATAATAACGCACCTGGTAGCGAACGACCTTAGGATTATCTTCGGCGGAGAAATAATCTACAATGCGGCCCAATTCATTGAAGGAGAGTTCCGTTGGCTTGCGGTCAAATAACAGCATGAGCTGAGGATCCTCCGTAAAATGCGGCACGGTTTTTTCCGCAAAAGCGACGGTCCGCTGCAACTGGCCCGACTCCGGATCAAACCACATCTCGCGACCTTGTGCAAAGGTCCACGCTCGGCGGCTAGGGTCGTAGCGGGCTTCCCGAGCCATCAACCGGGTTTTTTCGCGCCGCTGTTTATCGAGCTCGGACACCGTAACCCCATAGGCCGTTTGCGTGAAGCGGCTGTAGCGGTTAATAAACCACATCCGATTCTGCCGTTGATTATCAAAAGCCACGCTCGAGATGAGGCCGAGTGATCCACCCGGGGTGGCCTTGGCCTCAGCACGATATTGAAAACTATCAAGCAAGCTACGGGAGGCTTCCACCGCGGCGGGCACAATCCGCGCATTGAGTAAAAGTGAAACCCCGCAGAGTACGAGCCCGGCCAGCCAGAGCGCGCGCGTCGTAGCAAAAATATTCAAACCCGCGGAGCGCACGGCGATGAGCTCATTATTGCGATGGAGTTTACTGAGGACAAACAAGAGCGAAAGCAGCATGGACAGCGGCAACACAACGGAAAGATAGCTCGGCATGAGCGTACCATAATAAAGCAAAATATCACCGGACCCGACCCCGAGCTGGACTAGGTCACGAAAATTATCGTACAGCGCCGACATCATTAGCACGCCCATGGTGGCCGCGATGAGGAGGGCGAGCATTTTGAGCCACTCGCGCAGAAGATATCGATCAAGGAGATTCAAACCAGCGTTAGTCAAACAACCCAACCGAGCGGAGCAAAGCTGAAAGCAACCCTCCTTTCACTTGGAGTTTGCCCGCTGCGAGTAACTCGCTTTGCTCCCTCGCATGTCTGCCATCAAAGAAGCTTTTAGCTCACGCCTCGGGGTGATTCTAGCCGTCGCGGGTAGCGCCGTCGGCCTAGGAAACTTCCTGCGCTTTCCCGGCCTCGCTGCCCAATACGGCGGCGGCGCGTTCATGATCGCTTATTTCGTCTCCTTGCTCGTGCTCGGCATTCCGATTGGTTGGGCCGAATGGACGATCGGCCGCAAAGGCGGCTTAGCTGGTTTTCACTCTTCCCCTGGAATTTTTCACGTCATCGTCCACCATCGCCTCGGCAAATATCTGGGCCTCCTCGGTTTCATTATCCCGGTCGTGGTTTATATGTACTACGTCTATATTGAGGCGTGGTGCCTCGGCTATGCGCTCAACGCCGCCGCCGGCACTTTCAGCCAACCGGGCGTTAACTATGGCGATTTCTTTGCTAGCTTCACCGGCGCCGGGGCCAATGGGGCCAGTCTCCACTTCGGGCTCCAGGATGTCGGTATTTTCGTGATCATAGTTTATGCCCTGAATTTTTTCTTTATTTACCGCGGCCTGTCGAAGGGCATCGAATTTGTCTGCAAATGGGGCATGCCAATTCTCATCGTGATCGCACTCATTATTCTGGGCCGCGTCCTGACGCTGGGCACGCCAGATCCGACCAAGCCTGATCAAAACGTGCTCAATGCCTTAGGCTACATGTGGAACCCCCAAGACATCGCCACGGGGTTAAAAAATCCCCAGCTCTGGCTCGCCGCGGCTGGGCAAATCTTTTTCTCCCTCTCCGTTGGCTTTGGGGCCATTATCACCTACTCGAGCTACTTGCGTAAAAAAGATGATGTCGTGCTCTCCGGTCTGACCGCGGCATCCGCCAATGAGTTTTGCGAAGTTGGCCTCGGTGGTCTTATCACCGTACCCGCTGCTTTTGTGTTCCTCGGGGCCGCCGGCATCGCGGGCCAAGGCACCTTCAGCCTCGGCTTCAACGTTCTACCGTACGTTTTTTCTAAAATGCCATTAGGCGATTTCTTTGCGACGATCTTCTACCTCCTGCTCTTTATCGCCGCCATCACCAGTTCGCTCTCGATGTTGCAACCCGGCATCGCGTTTTTCGAGGAAGGGCTCGGCTTGAAGCGAAAATCAGCCATGGGACTGCTGGCTGGCCTCACGGGCCTCGGCACGCTCCTCGTCTGGTGGTTTAGCAAGGACCTCAAGGCCCTCGATACGATGGATTTTTGGATCGGGACCGTGGGTATTTTTATTCAAGGCATGATCTTGGTTATGGTTTATTCCTGGTACATCGGCATCGAGGCGGCCTGGGCGGAAACCCACGAAGGCGCGGCGATGCGCATCCCCCTATTCTATAAATTCATCCTCAAATATATCTCGCCCGCCTTCCTCTTGATCGTGTTTGTCATGTTTATCGCGGCGAACGTCTTTGGCTGGAATTTTGCCCTCGGCGCGGCCGCCGAATTCAAACCGACCAGCTATGTCACCGATCTCGTCGGGCCCAACCCCAGCGGAGTTGCGCGCGGCACCTTCCTGTTTTGCCTGGGGGTAATTGTCTTGGTCGGCTGCTTAATTAAAATTGCGGGAAAAAATTGGGCACGGGCCTCTGGAGAAACTAAATTATGAGTACTGGCGGCTGGATTTCGATGATTCTCTCGGTCGGTTTTGTCACCGTCCTCTTTGTCTATTGCGTCGGTCGGGTTCTCTTTGGCCCACAACCCGGCGCCGACGAGTAACCGCGTCGCGCGATCGGCCCCACCCGCCCCGGCCAGGCCGTCAGACGGCTGGCTGTGGCGGCCGCTTGATTTTTACCGACCGACCTGTAAGTTGGGCGCTCTTTTCCCTGCCTCATTCTTCATTAATTTATGGCCACTCCCACTCCGCAAAAATTTGAGTTCCAAGCCGAAATCAAGCAGCTGCTCGATATCGTCATTCATTCGCTCTACACCGAGAAAGAAATCTTCGTGCGCGAACTCGTTTCTAATGCTTCAGATGCGTTAGAGAAACTGCGCCACACGCAATTAACCGAAAAGGAAATCCACGACGATAAACTGGGGCTAGAGATCAATCTCAGCACCGACGATAAGGCCAAAACTCTCACCCTGCAGGATTACGGCATCGGTATGACCCGCGCCGAGCTGGTGGAAAACCTCGGCACCATTGCCCATTCGGGTTCCAAACAATTCCTCAAGGCCCTG
>Ga0209107_10000941_pt1 | contig 16525 bp, 15 predicted proteins | sample LakErihyJuly2011_2_FD_187460 | JGI IMG/M metagenome (GOLD analysis project Ga0209107, IMG submission 187460) | Freshwater microbial communities from dead zone in Lake Erie, Canada - CCB hypolimnion July 2011 (SPAdes) (version 2) | ecosystem: Environmental > Aquatic > Freshwater > Lentic >... | reverse complement strand
CGCTGCCGCGTGCGCGCGAAAAAAGTCTGCGTAGCGCTGCCGGGTCCGGCGCATGGGGGTGTTTAATTGGGCCTTGCTCCAAGTCTCCCAGGGCCGACCGTTGTCCAAAAAAGCGAGCGCCAAAAGTGCGGCAGTAGCCACGTACCGAGCCCGGGGAATCCGGCCCATCGGGTTTTCTGACTTCCGCAGCACTCCATCCGCCTTCCGCAGCACCCAATCCGCGCCGCACCCCACCAACAAGGCGAGCGGCACGGAAATGCCGTAGGTGAAGGACACCATCTTGGTGGCCGCCGCGGTGTACACCCCAAAAAACAAGACCACCCCCACCACCGTGGAGCGCCACTCCGGACGTCGGGTGCGCCAGGCGGCACCAAGGCCCAGCACCAAAAGGAGGGCGCCGGACCATCCCCACAGGTCCGTTTGGCTGGTCGCATGAAAGTAGAGGGGTTCGCGGTGCCCTTCCAGGGCTTCCGTCAGGTGGCGCGCGTTGTACTCAGATTCGTACGTCGCCTCGGTTGGAAAAACCGTTCGGATGTACACATTCCAGGGCAGCGCGACGACCGTCGCAACGCACACCGCCAAGATTCCGTGGGCTAAAGAACGCCGGCCGACCGTTCCTAGGTGCCGTCCGGACCAAAATATCCACAGGCCCAAGACCCCACCGGCCCACAGGCCGGGAAGCCATTTGGTGAGCACGGCGGCGCCCACCGCAGCACCTACGGCCGCGGCGCGGCCGCAGGTGCTGCGGTGCATGTACCCGGACGCCGTCCACAAACCCAGGCCTACCCAAAAGGCAAAATGCACGTCGTTGTGGTCCGTGGGAATGCGTCCCGCCACCAGGGACAAGCTAAAATGACCCACCGCCAACCACAGTGCGCCCCAAAGCCCGGCGCGCTCGTTGGAGAACCGTCGGCCCAAGGCCCATACGAGCAAAACGGAAAACGAGCCCAACAAGATGCTGGGAAAGCGCAGGCCCCAAACGGTGGTTCCCCAGAGGCGCAAACTGCCGGCGAGGGTCCAGAGGAACAGCGGTGGTTTGTGCAGCCACACCCCGTTGCCCGTCCAGTCCTTATGATCCAACTCCTGGCCGGTGTCGGGCAGCAGCCGAGGCTCCAGCGGGTTGTTGATCAAGGATTTCGCCACCGCGGCGTGGTACTGCTCGTCCCACAAATTGGGAAAATCTTCGAGCGTCGCACTCCAAGCCCGCAGAACAAATGCGAGGAGGAAGAGCGCGACTCCTTGAACCCAAGGGGTGCGCCAATTCGGCAAACCCACGGAACGCGAACGAGGGGAAAAAGACACGTTACTCAAGGAGGTGTTCGGACAGTTGCCGCAGGTAGGGGGTGGTGGGGTGGTGCAGCAGGGATACCGGGTCGCCCTGAGCGTCCCAAACCCCGTGGCGCAAGACCAAGAGCCGGTCCGCCATGTATTGAACCACGCGCAAATCGTGGGAAATGAACAATATGGAGAAGCCCATTTGCTGCTTGAGCTCGTTCAACAGGTTGAGGACCTGGGCTTGAACGCTGACGTCCAAGGCGCTGACGGATTCGTCGCACAGGAGCAACTCAGGCTCCACGGCCAACGCGCGCGCAATGCCCACGCGTTGGCGCTGTCCTCCGCTGAATTGGTGCGGGTATTTGTGCCGATCTTCCGGCTGGAGGCCGACGCGGGTGAGCAACTCCACCACCCGCTCCTCCCGTTCCTTGGAAGTGGGTGCCCAGCGGTGTACCTGCAACGGTTCTTCCAAAATTTGACCCACTGTCCGGTGGGGCGGTAGGCTGGAAAAGGGATCCTGAAAAATGTACTGAATGCGCTTGGCCCGCTCGGAGCGCGGAACAGCTTGCTGGGCCGGTTGGCCTTTCCACCACAGAGATCCGCCGTCGGGGTGCTCCAGGTTCACCAAGCACCGGGCCAGGGTGGACTTTCCGCTGCCGGATTCACCCACCAGGCCTACGGTTTCTCCGGGGTAGATTTCCAAGTCTACCGAGCGCAAAACGGGTCCGGAAAAGGATTTGACCAAGCCTTCCGCGCGCAAAAGCGGAGCAGCATGCGCGTCTGCAGTGCGTCGGGGCCATTCGTGGGAGGCCACCGGGCGGGATTCCAAAAAATCTGCTACCGTGGGCAGGGGGTAGGGCCGGGCGTCTACGGGGGGGCGGCTGGCCAACAATCCGCGGGTATAGGGGTGCTGCGGACGGTTCAACACGTCCTGGGCGGTGCCGGACTCCACGGCAACCCCTTTCCACAAAACGCACACGCGGTCCGCAATGCGCTTGACCACGCCCAGGTCGTGGGTGATGAACAAGACGGCCGTGCCGTGCTGTTTCTGAAGCTTTTGAATGAGTTCCAGTATTTCCTCCTGCACGTGGGCGTCCAGGGCGGTGGTGGGCTCGTCGCACACCAAAAGCGCCGGCTCGCGAGCCATGGCCAGAGCAATCATCACGCGCTGGCGCTGGCCGCCGCTGAGCTCGTGGGGGTAGCGCTGGGCCAATTCTTGGGGTTGGGGAAGCTGCACCTGATCCAACCATTCCACCGCTCGTTTTCGCGCCTCTTTTCGCGGCATACCAAAGGCAATCCAAAGGGCTTCTGCTACCTGTTCGCCGCAGCGCATGGTGGGGTTGAGCGCCGTCATGGGTTCCTGGAACACCATGGACATGCGCGCTCCGTTGAAGGTGAACTCGTTCCACGCCACCTCGGCCTGAGGCGGCAAGAGGTTCATCAGCGCCAGAGCAGCGGTGCTTTTTCCGGAGCCGGACTCCCCCACCAAGGCCAGGGTTTCGCCGCGGGCGATTTCCAGGTGGAGGTTGGACAGTGCCGGTTTGTTGGAGAAGGAAACCCGCAGTCCGCGAACGGAAATTACCGGGTCACCCATTCGTCCAGCAAGCGAATCAGGGCCCGGGGATGGTCTCCCCGTGCAGGGCCGTGGTGGTGGCCCAGTCGAACAAAAACCGCATCCTTACTGGGCACGGAAACAATCCATTGCCCCAGGTGGCCGCGGTAGTACACGAAGGGGGTGCCGTTGGACGTTTGGCCGCACCAAAAACTTTGGCCGTAGAAGGCGCTCAAAGCGTGGGGAACGGTGGCGCGCGCCAAGAAGGCGCTGTCCACTACGGAAACGCCGTTGGCGTTGCCGTGGTCCAGTAAAAGCTGTCCCAAACGGGCAAAATCACGGGCTGTAGCATTCAAACAGCAGTAGGCCAGGGCTTCCCCGGTTCCGTCCGTGTGCCAGGTGGCGTTGGTTTCTGCTCCCAGGGGGCTCCACAGGTATTCGCCGGCCAAATCGGTCAATTTCCGGCCCGTAGCGGCCTCCAAACACAGCGACAGCAGTTGGGTACTTCCGCTTTGGTACTCGTATTGGGCTCCGGGGTTGCCTACTTCAATTTCGCGCATGGTGTGCTCCACGCTGTGTCCGTAGTAGGCCCGGGCGGTGATGCCAAAGGGCTTTTGGTAGTTTTCTCGCCAGTTGAGGTCTGCCGTCATTTCGGACAGGTGGCGCAAGGTGAGGCGATCTGCTCCGGGGCCCGTGATCCACGGGAGGTAGCGCTTGGCCGGGGTTTCCCAGCCGGGGATTTCGCCGCGTTGGATGGCTATTTGCGTCAGCAAAACCACCACAGACTTGCCCATGGAGAAGGAATTGGTGCGGGACTCTGCCGTAACGTCTTCAAAATAAGCCTCGTAGCGTACGGTATCCCGCTGAACCACCAACAGCGCTCCGGTGTGGATGCTGTCCAATGCGGTGCGCAGGGAGGCCGACGGTTCCCAGCGTTGGGCGTCTATTTTTTCTGCCCACGGGCGCGGCGCGGTGGCCAATACGCTGTCTTGATCAAAGTACAAACGGTCGTGGATGTTGGAGGTGGTTCGCCCTTGGAGGTAGGTGGCGTACACGCCTTTTAGTAAATAACCGTAGCCGGCGGCCAGCAGGACGCCCACAACCAAAATCAAAGCACCAAAAAACCAGAAAATTTTGCGCACGATTCGGAAAATTAAAGGGTTAACCGTTGGCTAAAATAAGAGAATCCGTCGGGTCCGGTACCAAAACGGCGCCAAATTGCGCTTCAAAATGGCGTTTAACCTTTTCCTTGACCTCGTCCATGGAAACGGCGCGCTTGAGCTCCCGGTCCAACGAGGTTACGCTCTTGTCCGTGATGCCGCAGGGAATGATGTACTCAAAATAGCGCAGGTCCGTGTTGACGTTGAAGGCCCAGCCGTGCATGGTCACCCACCGGCTGGCCCGCACGCCCAGGGCGCAAATTTTTCGCGCAAAAGGAGTTCCCACGTCCAGCCAAACCCCGGTTTCGCCCGGGCTGCGTTCGGCGTGGAGCCCGTATTCGGCCAAAACCAGTATGATGACTTCCTCCAGGGTGCGGAGGTAGCGGTGGATGTCCGTGAAGTAGTGGTCCAGGTCCAAGATGGGGTAGCCCACCAGCTGGCCGGGTCCGTGGTAGGTAATGTCTCCGCCGCGGTTGATGGGGTAAAATTCCGCCTGAATGGCCTTCAACTGCTCCTCGTTGGCGAGTAGATTCTCCAAATTTCCGCTCTTCCCAAGGGTGTAAACGTGCGGATGCTCCACAAACAGCAGGCGGTCCACCGTTGGAATTTGCTCTTGTTCAGGCAATTTCCGGTTGTCTGACTTGCGGGTGAGGCTCTCCTGAAAATAGGTTTCCTGCAGGTCCCAGCAGGTGCCGTACGGGGCCGTGCCCAAGTCGCGAAAGAGAATGGATTTCATGAGCGTACTGATTTGGTGCCCTAATTTGTTCCGTTGATTCGGACGTCAGCCCCAAAAAGAGTTGCGCCGATTTCGATGACACTCTTTTGGACGATGGGCAAACGCGTATTTGATCGTTGTGTTTGGAACGGATGGTAAAAGTACGGACATTGCATGCGATATGGAATGGCGTTTAAAGGCATTTGACCAATTGCACCCCGACGAACTGTACGCGTTGCTCGCCCTGCGGTCTGCGGTCTTTGTGGTGGAGCAAAACTGCGTTTACCAAGATCACGACGGTGTGGATCTGCGCGCATTGCACCTGTGGTGCGGCACCCCGGAGGCGGGCGAACGCACCACCGAAGCGTTGGCCGTTGCCCGGCTCATACCCCCGGGGGTTTTGTACTCGGAAGCCAGCATTGGCAGAGTGGCCACGGCCGCAGCCGTTCGCCGCACCGGTTTGGGGCGCGCGCTGTTCCAGCGCGCGCTGGACGAAACCGCCCAGCGTTGGCCCGGCCCCGTGCGCATCATGGCCCAGTCTTATTTGACGCGATTCTATTCCGCATTTGGATTTTCGCCCGTAGGCGATGAATTTTTGGAGGACGGAATTCCTCATTTTTACATGCTGAAACCATGAAACTCACGCGCATCAACCCAGACCACAGCTGGCTTCTGGAAACACCCGGACTGCGCCTGGTGGTGGACCCCTGGTTGTTGGGTCCGGAGATCGACGGATTTGGCTGGTTTCACACGCAGCATTTGCCGCACGCGGCATGGCCCATTGCCGCCTTGGGGCCGCTGGACGCCATCGTCATCACGCAGCCATTTTCCGACCACTGCCACGAGGAAACCTTGCGCGCCTTGCCCGCCTCCGTCCCCATCTTGGCGGTTCCCGCTGCGTACCGACGCCTCAAGCGCCTTTTTCCCGAAGGCCGAAACCTGGTTTCTTTGGACGGAACTTTTTGCTCCCATCCTTCGCTCCCGGAGTTGACCCTCACCCCCCTCCCAACCTCCTGGTGGGACCCCACGCACGGCGGCCTCTGGATCTCTTCCGAAGAGGGGAGTGTGTTGATTGCCCCGCACGGATACCGCAACCGAAGCTTGCTGCGCGCGTTGCGAGCCACCATGGCCCGGCCGTGCACCGTTCTGGCCCCCTCCCTACAGTACCGGCTGCCGTTTTTCTTGGGCGGAACCGTCAATTTGGGACTCACAAACGCCTACCACCTGTGCCAAGATGTCCACGCCCATGCCTACGTGGAAACGCACTCGTCGGACAAACCGGCTTCGGGCGTGGCGCGCGCCCTGGCGCGCATTCGGCGCCCCCGTTTTGAGGAAGTAAAGTCCGTCATTGCCATAACACAGGATCTTCCTTATCTGCAGACGCGGGCTTAATTGCCCACCAATGAAAACGGGCCCCGCTGGGGCCCGTTTTTCTTCGTTTTGCTTTGGTTCAAAAACCCGGCAAATCCCTCACTCGTCAAAACTAACCACCACCCGTTCGGACGTGGGCGTCGCTTGGCAGGTGAGCACGTAGCCGTCGGCCACTTCTTCTTCGCTCAACGCGTAGTTCATGGCCATCTCCACGGATCCCTCCAAAACCTTCGCGCGGCAGGTGCAGCAAACTGCCCCCTTGCAGGCATACGGCACGTCGGCACCCGCGTCCAACGCTGCGTCCAGCACGAAATCTTTGGGGCGCATGTTGAAGTGGGTTTCCTCGCGGTCCAGTATCACCGTGGCCTGCACCGTGGCTCCTTTGTCCAGCTTGCTGGACGCTGACTTTGTCGGTGCGGCGGGGTTTGCCGCAGTGAACAATTCAAAATGAACGCGTTCTTTGGGCACGCCCAAGCCCACCAAGGCGTCGGTAACGCCGTGAATCATGGGTTCCGGGCCGCACAAATAAAAGGCACGGACAGACGTGAGTGCGGGAAAACGCTCCGCAAAAAGCTCCACACGGTCCCGGTCTATGCGGCCCTTGAGGGCGTCCGCCCCCTGGTCCTCCCGGCTCAACACGTGGTGCACTTCCAAACGGCCCAGGTACCGGTCTTTCAGGTCCTCCAGCTCCTGCTTGAACAGAATGGAGGCGGTGGAGCGGTTGCCGTAGTACAGGGCAAAGGTGCTGGTGGGTTCTGCTTCCAGAACCGTGGTCAAGATGCTCAATACGGGCGTGATGCCACTTCCGGCAGCAAAACCGGCGTAGTGCGCCGTGCGGGATGCATCGGGGTCAAAAGCAAACCCTCCCTGCGGGGGCATGGTTTCCAAGGTGGTTCCCGCGGTCAAAACCGTGTTGGCCCAGGTGCTGAATACGCCGTTTTCCACCTGCTTGATGGCCACCCGCAATTCCCCGCTCAACGGGCTGGAGCACAGCGAATAAGACCGACGAACTTCCGTACCGTCGATGGTGGCGCGAAAGGTGAGGTACTGGCCCGCGCGAAAACGGAACAGCTCCCGAAGCTCCTCCGGCAGCGCAAACGCTACAGAAACGGAGTCCGACGTCTCGCGGCGCACCTCGTCCACTTTCAGGGGCTGAAACTTGGGAGCGCCTCGTCCTTTTTGGACTTCTGCGGTGGTGGTTAAGCCGGGCAGCTGCTCGGCTTTTTTCTTAAAAAATCCCAACATAAACTTATGCGTGCTAAAATCGTTGCAAAGGCAGAACAACAAAGGTAACGCAGCGCGGTGCGCGTTGGTTCCTTTCGTAAACTTGCAGTATCAGAAATCAAGGCCCCATGGGAGAAGAAATTTCACTCGATCACCGGTTCCAAGCCTACGTTGACGCAGACAACAAGGTGGAGCCGAAGGACTGGATGCCGGAGAAGTACCGAAAAACCATGATTCGGCAAATTTCCCAGCACGCCCACTCAGAAGTGGTGGGCATGTTGCCGGAAGCCAACTGGATCACGCGGGCTCCCAGCCTGCGGTCCAAGCTGATTTTGCTCGCCAAAGTTCAGGACGAAGGCGGCCACGGCTTGTACCTCTACAGTGCCGCAGAAACCTTGGGCATTTCCCGCGAGGAATTGCTGGACGATTTATTGGCCGGACGCGCCAAATACTCCAGCATCTTCAACTACCCCACCTTGAGTTGGGCAGACATGGGTGCTGTGGGCTGGTTGGTGGACGGCGCCGCTATTGCCAACCAAGTCATGTTGTGCCGCACCTCCTACGGGCCCTACGCCCGCGCCATGGTGCGCATTTGCAAGGAAGAGTCTTTTCACCAGCGCCAAGGGTACGAGATCATGATGCATTTAGCCGCGGGCACTCCGGACCAAAAGGCCATGGCGCAAGACGCCCTAAACCGTTGGTGGTGGCCGTCGCTGATGATGTTTGGCCCGCCGGACGATCAGTCGCCCAACACCGCCCAGTCCATGGCTTGGCGCATCAAGCGCAAAACCAACGACGAGCTGCGTCAGGAATTTGTAGACAAAACCGTTCCGCAAGTGGAGTTCTTGGGCCTCAACGTGCCCGATTCCCACCTGAAGTGGAACGATGCCCGCGAACACTACGATTTTGGTCCCATCGATTGGGAAGAGTTTTTCCAAATCATTGCCGGAAACGGTCCGTGCAACAAAGAGCGCCTGGCCGCCCGCCAAAAAGCCCACGACGATGGGATGTGGGTGCGTGAGGCCGCCTTGGCCCACGCCAAAAAACGTGCCGCTGCCTCGGCGTCCAACGCCCTTAAAACCAGCGCCGCATGAGCCAAAGTCCCGATGCCTGGCCGTTGTGGGAGGTCTTTGTGCGCAGCAAAAACGGATTGGCCCACAAGCACTCCGGCAGCCTGCACGCCCCCGACGCCGAAACCGCACTCAAAAGTGCCCGCGATGTGTACACGCGTCGGTCCGAAGGCGTCTCCATTTGGGTGATTCCCTCCAGCGCCGTAGTGGCGTCCTCCCCAGATGAGCGCGAGCCCCTCTTCGCTCCGTCCGACGACAAACCGTACCGACACCCCACTTTCTACGACATTCCCGATGAAGTGGGCCACATGTGATTTAGCCGACTACGCCCTGCGCAAGGCAGACGACACCCTCGTATTGGGCCAGCGTCTGTCCGAGTGGTGCGGTCACGGGCCAGTTCTGGAGCAGGACATCGCCCTTACCAACGTTGCGCTGGACCTCATTGGCCAAGCACGGGGGTACTACCAAATGGCTGCCGCGTGGCGGGCCGACGGTTCCACCGAAGACGACTTAGCGTACCGGCGAGACACCCACCAGTTTGGCAACCACCTTTTGGTGGAGCTGCCCAACGGCCACTGGGGCGACACCCTGGCGCGCCAATTTTTCTTTGACGCCTACAATTTCTTCTTGCTGGAGCAGTTGGCCAAGAGCCCCGTGGAAGAAATCTCCGCACTGGCTCAAAAAGCCTATAAAGAGGTGAGCTACCACGCGCAGTTCAGCGCGGAATGGATCATTCGATTGGGCGACGGCACGGACGAATCACACGCCAAAATTCAAGCAAGCGTCAACCGCCTATGGGCCTACACGGGCGAACTGTTTGAAGACACGGATCTGGACCGTCGATTGGACGGCGCAGTGCCCTTGCCCAGCACGCTTCGTGCGGATTGGTTGCAAAAAATGCGCGAGGTATTCGCGTTGGCTACCTTGGAACTGCCAGACCCCAACGCCTACATGCAAAAAGGCGGGCTGCACGGCCGGCACACGGAGCACCTGGGGTACATCTTGGCGGAAATGCAGTACCTACCCCGGGCCTACCCGGACGCCAAATGGTAAGAAACCCAGAAGATTCGGACATTTGGAACATCTTAGCGTCCGTTTTGGACCCGGAGGTGCCTGCGGTCAGCATTGTGGAGCTGGGCATGGTTCGTTTTGTGGAGCGAGAGCACAGCGGTAATGTGCGCGTCGGAATTTCCCCCACCTACACCGGTTGCCCCGCAACGGACGTCATTGTGCGTTCCGCTCGCGAGGCGTTGGAGGGTGCTGGATTCGCCCACACGGAAATCCAAACGGTACTGTCTCCCCCGTGGACCACAGACTGGATCACGGAAGAGGGCCGGGCCAAGCTGGAGGCCTACGGCATTGCGCCCCCCGTGGGCAGCTCTGCAGACAAGCGCTCTTTGTTTGCCCCGTCTCCGGCCGTGCGGTGCCCGCGGTGCAAGAGCCTGCACACCACCCGCGTTTCCAACTTCGGGTCCACCGCGTGCAAAGCCCTCTTCCAGTGCGACGACTGCCTTGAGCCTTTTGATTATTTCAAGTGCTTGTAGGAACCTCCTGTGCTTGGGCGGCAACCAAAATAATTTGGGAAAATAGGGGAACTTCCCGTATTTTCACACAATACGGAACGCGCAACTCAACTTCTACATCGGGGTTTCCCTTGAATCGCAACTAGCTATTGGGCAGCCTGTTGCGGTTGGCTCTCTCCAACAACCGGCAAACTTTTGACTAAATCGCAACGATTCATGAACCAACCCATTGACGTCCAACACCTCGACGGTGTTTGCCTCATTACCCTAAACCGCCCGGACAAGTTCAACAGCTTCAACCGGGAGCAAGCCCTGGCACTGCAAGAGGCCCTGCGCGCAGCCAACGAAGACCCCGCCGTGCGCTGCGTCTTGCTGACGGGTGGCGGCAAGGCCTTTTGTGCCGGACAGGATTTGGGGGAAGCCATTGATCCCGCCGGGCCCGGAATGCGCACCATTTTGACCGAGCACTACAATCCTTTGGTGCTGCAAATTCGCGCTTTGAGCAAGCCCGTAGTGGCCGCCGTCAACGGAGTTGCTGCTGGGGCCGGAGCCAGTTTGGCTTTGGTGTGCGACGTGGTGGTGGCGTCGGATAAGGCCTCGTTTGTGCAGGCGTTTACCAGCATCGGCCTGATTCCGGATTCGGGAGGAACCCTGACGTTGCCGCGCTTGATTGGTTTTGGTCGCGCCAGTGCCACCATGCTTCTGGGGGACCGCATGACTGCAGACGCTGCCCTCGCCGCGGGAATGATTTATCGGGTATTTCCGGCCGACTCCTTCGCCCAAGATGCGTTGAACGTGGCGCGCGAGTTGGCCCAGCGGCCCACGCGGGCACTTGCTTTGGTCAAGGAAGCGCTCAACGCCTCAATGTTTGCGGACCTGGAGGCCCAGCTGCATACGGAGTTGCATTTGCAATTGGCCGCAGCGGAAACCGACGATTTCAAGGAGGGCGTTGCGGCTTTTCTGGAAAAACGAACCCCCAATTTTCGCGGACACTAACCGTTCCCAGCCACATGAAAGTAATCGTAATAGGAGCCGGCGCCATGGGATCCGGCATCGCCCAAGTTTTGGCCCAAGCGGGCGAGACCGTGGTGGTGTACGACACCAAACCGGAAATGCTGACGAAGTCGGCCCAACGACTGACCCAGACGTTGGAAACCTTGGTTGCCAAGGGGAAGTTCAGCCAAGAGCAGGCCGATTCCTTGCGCGGCCGCATTGCGTTCAGCGACAACCTGCGGGATGGCGAAAGTTCCGAATTGGCGGTAGAGGCCATTTACGAAAACCTGGAGGCCAAGCGTTCGGTGTTCCGAATCCTGGACGATTTGCTGCCGGAAACCGCTGTTTTGGCCTCCAACACCAGCTCGTTGAGTATCGCCTCGTTGGCTTCAGGCATTCATCGGCCCGAACGCGTGGTAGGCTTGCACTTTTTCAACCCCGCGCCGCTGATGCCGTTGGTGGAAGTGGTGCCCTGCCTGACTACCGCGCCCGAAACAGTGGCGCGCTGTTTGGCTTGGGTTGCTGGGTGGAAGAAGACGGGGGTTGTGGCGCAAGACACGCCCGGTTTCATCGTCAACCGAGTGGCGCGTCCGTACTACGGCGAGGCCCTGCACATGGAAGAAACCCAGGTGGCGGATCGCGCTACCATTGACTGGGCCCTAACGACCCACGGCGGATTCAAAATGGGCCCGTTTGCCCTGATGGACCTCATTGGGCACGACATCAACTACACGGTGACCGAAACCGTTTGGAAGCAGTTCTACTACGATCCGCGGTTCCGCCCGTCCTTGGCGCAGAAACGTTTAGTGGAGGCTGGATTGCTGGGCCGCAAGACCGGTCGTGGATTTTACGATTACCGCGAAGGGGCCGTCCATCCGGCACCGCACGAAGATGCTGCCTTGGCGCGTACGGTGGTCAACCGCACGTGGGCGTTGATCATCAACGAAGCTTACGATGCTTTGTACCGAGGCGTAGCCCAAGCGGAAGCGATTGATACGGCCATGAAACTGGGCGTGAACTACCCCATGGGGCCCTTTGAAAAGGCCGAACAATGGGGTTTGCACGAGGCCGTTGCCGTTTTGGACGGCATGATGGCCGAGACCGGCGATCCGCGGTACCGCGTTTGTCCGCTTTTGCGACGGGAGGCTGGAAGCAACTGAACCGTGGGGTGATTCAGCGGCGCGGTTCCCGCGCCGCTGAATCAGTACGCCAGCAACTCCTCCAAAGCCTGAGCCACCTTATCTGCATTGGGCAAAAGAGTGGCTTCCAGTGTTTTATTCAACGGAATAGCGGGTACTCGAACGCTGCCCACCAAGCGTACGGGGGCGTCCAGGTGCGCAAAGCACCGGTCTGAAATACGGCCGGCTACTGCTTGGGCAAACGTCTGGCCCACCATCTCTTCGGTCACCACCAAGCAGCGGCTGTGTGCTTGAACACGTTCTACCACCAATTCCTCATCCCACGGGGCTAAGGTGCGCAAGTCAATCACCTCCACGCGGCCGGGCCACTTTTGCGCGGCCTCCAAGCTCCAATAAACCCCCATTCCGTAAGTCACCACAACCGCCGTCGCTTCCGCTGGCTGGGGTTCCGCTTCCAAAACGCGTCTGCCCACACCAAAGGGCAAAACATAATCTTCCGACGGTTCCACCGTTTTGGCCCCTTCGGTTCCTTTTATTTTGCTCCAATACAGGCCTTTGTGCTCCAGCAGCAGAACCGGGTTGGGGTCCAAAAACGCCGCCTTCATCAATCCTTTGAGGTCCGCGCCGGTGGAGGGGTAGGCCACCTTAATGCCCGCAATATTCGTTACAATGCTCTCCACGCTGGAACTGTGGTACGGGCCTCCGCTGCCGTAGGCACCGATGGGTACGCGCACCACCGCGCTGGCGGGCCACTTGCCGTTGGAGAGGTAGTAGCTGCGGGAAAGCTCGGTGAACAACTGGTTCAGTCCGGGCCAGATGTAGTCTGCAAACTGAACTTCCACAATGGGTTTCAGGCCCACCGCGGACATACCAACGGTGCTGCCGATGATGAAGGCTTCTTGAATGGGCGTGTTGAACACGCGGTGGCTGCCAAATTGTTGGGCCAAAGTGGCGGCCTCCCGGAACACGCCGCCCAAGCGGTGGCCTACGTCTTGGCCGTACAACAAGGCTTCCGGATGTTGCTCCAACACCTCGCGCAAGGCAAAGAGTGCGCAGTCCACCATCACGGTACGTTCTTTGCCCGCGGGGGAGCGCTCGCCGCGCTCGGCAACCACGGGGGTTGGTGCCATTGCGTGCACCAACAAATCCTCTGGACGCGGATCTTCTGCCGCCAAAGCGCGCTTATAGTCTGTGGCCACCAGATTTTCTGCGTCGGCCAAAACGGCGTCGAGTTCTGCTTGGGCGAAGCCGTTGTCCAGTAAAAATGTTTGCAGCTTTGGGAGCGGATCGCGAAGTGCGTGTTCCTCCAAATCGTCTCGGTACCACTCCTTGCGCACCCCGGAGGTGTGGTGGTTGAGCAGCGGTACCCGGGCGTGAAGCAAATGGGGCTGGCGTGTTTCGCGCATGGTTTTGATAGCGTCTTGCAGCGCGTGGCGGCAGGCCGAGTAATCGGATCCGTCTACGCTCAAAACGCGAATTCCCTTGAAACCTGCGGCGTATTCTGCGGCGTTTTGGGCGCGTGTTTCTGCGGCGTTGGCAGAAATGTCCCAGCCGTTGTCTTGCACCACAAACAGGAGCGGAAACTGCTTAAGGGCCGCCATTTGCAATGCTTCCGCCACCTCGCCCTCGGTCATGGCCGCGTCGCCAATGGAACAAACCGAAATGGGCTTTGCTGCTGCTTCTTCCGGCGTAAAGAGCCCCATTAACTCCTTGTATTGAAGGCCCATGGCCGCACCCGCGGCAGGAATGGCTTGCATTCCGGTAGCGCTGGACTGGTGGGGAATCTTGGGCTTGTCCGGATCGTTCAGAGACGGGTGGCTGTAGTAGGTGCGTCCTCCGGAAAAGGGGTCGTCCCGTTTGGCCAACAACTGGAGCATGAGGTCGTAGGGCGTCATGCCTATGGCGAGTAGCAAGGCGTCGTCTCGGTAGTACGGGTAAACAAAATCGTGGGGCGTGAGCATTTGGCCCAAGGCAATTTGAATGGCCTCGTGACCGCGGGCTGTGGCGTGCACATACGTGGACGTAACCTCGCGATTGGCTTCGTACAGCTCCGTCATGGCCTTGGCCGTGACCATGTGGCGATACGCCTGCAGCAGCGGGTTTTCGGCTTTCTTCTTCATAATTTTTGTGCTCCCAGGGTGTGCGAAAGGCCTACGCCCAAAAATTGTTTCCATTGAAAGCCGGGCGCATTCAGATTTTGGCGCGCGGTTTGGTTGCCGGAAACGCGGTACAGGCCAGACGACTTCCGACTATTTGCTCGCGCGCGCAATCCCGCAACCAGTGCTCCAAGCGCAACGGACGTGGCCCAATACTGCATTTATCCCTTGCTTTTGAACGCTGCTATGGCGTTCCTGGTGAAATCACTCAATACCAGCCGGCCGCTGATGGCTGCGCGCTCCGGCAACAATTCGTCCCAATGTTCGGTCCCCTGCCACAGGACGCGCTTCAAGTCCGCCATGGCCTCTGGGCTGGACGACGCCAGTCGCTGCGCCAACTCCGCAACCGCGGCGTCTAATTCCGTGTGGGTGTCAAAAACCTCCGCATACAGTCCGTGTTTCTCCGCCCATTCGGCGCTGCGAAAACGGGTGGCGTCAATGGCCAACTGGCTCATGCCGCTCAAGCCTACCTTGCGCTCTACCGCCGGACCCACCACAAACGGGCCAATACCCACCGCCAATTCGCTCAACTTAACCGATGCCGAACTGTGCGCCAAGCAATAATCCACAGAAGATGCCAGGCCCACGCCTCCGCCCACGGCCTTGCCTTGAATGCGGCCAATAACCAGTTTGGGGCAAGTCCTTAATGCGTTGATGACGTTGGCAAACCCCATGAAGAACCGATCGCCCGTGGTCGCATCCGCGATCGTACTCAATTCGTCAAAACTGGCCCCGCCACAAAAAACTTTTTCCCCGGCGCTTTGGAGCACCACCACCCGGATTTCCGGATGGGTTCCTGCCGCACGAACGGCGTCCACCAGTGCAGACAAAACCCCTCCGGGCAAGGAGTTGCTCAAGGGGTGAAAAAAGGTAATGGTGCCAATTCCGTGGGCCACCTCTGTGGTGACCCCGCCTGCGAGGACTGCGTCATTCATGACGCAAAGGTAACTCAGGGCCGGGGAAGCGAGGCGTCTCTGCGAAACACGGAAGACTCTTCCACGCGGCATACCACGGACCGGTACGCGTCGTACCAAACCGCCCGGCCGTTCGCTTTGGCCTCCCGGTGCAACGCGTGGTGCTTCCACGCATCTACCGCGGCCCGGTCTTGCCAATAACTGATGAAAATGGCCGACTCCCCTTGGCGCACCATTTCGTACCCCAAGTAGCCCGGAAGTCCTTCCACCGTGTGCATCGTGGCGTCGTCCATGCGGTCGTAGTCCGGCTGGTCCAACGCACGCTCACTCAAAAACAACACCGCGTAGGCGCCCTCCGGCAACGAAAATTCCTCGCGAATGAACTGATTAGGCATCGGTGTGCTTCTTGACCATGGTTAAAATAACCGCCACCGCCACCACATCGTCCTGATCGTCGTACACCTCCACGTAAAACTTCACAATTCCTTTGGCAACGTCCTCCTCAGAGCGCTTTTCTTGGTCGATTTTCTCCTGAACCGTAAAGCGGACGCCCACTGTCGTTCCCGGATACACCGGCTTCGTGAACCGGCAGTACTCAATGCCGTAGTTGAGCAAAACCGGCCCTTTGGGGGGGTCTACGAAGAGTCCGGCAGCCCGACTCAGGATGAAGTACCCGTGCGCCACGCGGCCTGTGAAAATGGTGCCTTCCAGCGCCGACGCGTCCATGTGGGCGTAAAATTTGTCGCCACTCAACTCCGCAAAGTCCTCGATGTCTTGCAGGGTAACCAAGTGTTTGTCCGTGGTCACGGTGTCCCCAATGCGCATGTCCTCAAAATACTGCCGGAACAAGTGCGGATTCGCTTCCGGGCGCGCTGCGCCGGGAATGTACCGACCCGTCAAAGCCTGAACCGCATCCGGATGGCCTTGTATTGCCACGCGGTGGAGGTAGTGCAGTACGCCGCGCTTGCCGCCCATTTCCTCGCCGTTTCCAGCGCGGCCGGGACCCCCATGTGTTAACAACGGCATGGGCGACCCGTGGCCCGTACTCTCTTTGGCAGACGACGCGTCCAATACCAAGATGCGTCCGTTGCTGGTGGCGGCCTCCAAGGTAAAATTGCGGGCATTCTCCCGATTGGCGCCCACATAAGAGGTAACCAGCGAGCCTTTGCCCAGGGCCACCAAAGCAGCGGCCTCGTCCAACGAACGGTACGGCATCAGGGTGCTGATGGGTCCAAACGCTTCGATTTCGTGGGCGCGCAACGCAGAAAAAGGTCGGTCGTTTCGGAACAAAACCGGCGCAAAATAGGCCCCTGCTTCCGGGTGGTCTGCCACTGGCGTACCGGCTCCGGCCGGGTTGCCAAAAACCGCGGGCATCTCTTCAGCCAAAGCTTCTGCCGCCGACCGCACGCGCTCTACTTGCAAAGCGGTGGCCA
>Ga0209107_10000940_pt1 | contig 16526 bp, 15 predicted proteins | sample LakErihyJuly2011_2_FD_187460 | JGI IMG/M metagenome (GOLD analysis project Ga0209107, IMG submission 187460) | Freshwater microbial communities from dead zone in Lake Erie, Canada - CCB hypolimnion July 2011 (SPAdes) (version 2) | ecosystem: Environmental > Aquatic > Freshwater > Lentic >... | reverse complement strand
GATCTGGAGCCAAAGGCTTAACATCCCCTGCATCAAATGCTTCTTCAATAGTGCGCAGCTCTACTTGCTTAATTGTCACAGCATCACGATTGATTGCAACAACACATGCAGTCTCACATGGCGCTGGGCACAAACGGCCAGTGAATTCAGGAAAGTTATTCGTTGCATGCAAACGGTTAATGGCTTCGGTCTTATCCCCGCGCCAAATCAAATCGTTCCACTCAGGAATCAGGTTTCCGAGTGGGCACCCTGAATGACAGAAAGGAATTCCGCAATCCATGCAGCGACCAGCTTGCTTTTGTAGAAGCTCAAAGCTTTGTGGCTCATAGACTTCGCGCCAATCTTGAATGCGAACATCAACTGGACGCCGTGTTGGAGTTTGGCGCTCAGTTGTCATAAAGCCTTTTGGATCAGCCATTTGCAGCAACCTCCATCACCAATGCATCTACAGGTAAACCTTCACGAGTTGCACGGGCCATCGCCTCAAGCACGCGTGCGTAATCGCGCGGCATAACAAGTGAGATTCGCTTGATAGCACTATCCCAATCCTTGATTAATTCACTTGCAACAATTGAGCCTGTCTCCTGAGCAAAGTCAGAGACTAGTGCGCGAAGAGTCTCTTTTTGATCTTCAGGAACTGCCAAGATATCAACCATCTCTGCATTTACATTTGCAGGATCTAGATCCAAAACAAAAGCTCGTCCACCTGACATGCCAGCTGCAAAGTTACGACCTGTGCGACCTAAAACAACAACGGCCCCACCAGTCATGTATTCACAGCCGTGATCACCAATTCCTTCAACTATTGCTGTGGCACCTGAGTTTCTAACACAGAAGCGCTCACCAACAACACCGCGAATCATGATCTGGCCAGATGTAGCACCATAACCGATTACATTTCCGGCAATCACATTTTCATTTGAATTAAATGAAGATTTCTCATCAGGTCGAACAATGATGCGACCACCTGAAATTCCCTTGCCCACGTAGTCATTGGAATCACCGTAAAGACGAATTGTTAAACCACGTGGAATAAATGCTCCCAGTGATTGACCGGCTGAGCCATGTAAAGTCACATCGATTGTGTCATCAGGTAGTCCTGCTCCCCCGTGATTACGAGTGATTTCAGCACCCAACATTGTTCCAACGGTTCTATTAACATTTCGAACAGGAAGATCAATGCGCACTAACTCCTTTTTCGTTAGCGCTGGCTGTGAAAGAGAAATCAATTGATTATCAAGTGCAGCCTCTAGGCCATGATCTTGCTTTGATGTGTTGTGGAGCGGGCTAATTACATCTGGTCGTGTGAGCAATGGTGACAGATCAAGTCCACTTGCCTTCCAGTGATCAACTGCACGCTTGGTATCTAAATACTCAACATGGCCAACTGCCTCAAGCAGAGTCTTAAAGCCAAGGCTGGCCAAAATCTCTCTAACTTCTTCAGCAATATATTCAAAAAATGTCTCAACAAATTCAGGCTTGCCGCTAAAGCGCTTACGCAATTCTGGGTTCTGTGTTGCAACACCAACTGGACATGTGTCCAGATGACACACACGCATCATGATGCAACCAGAAACTACGAGCGGTGCGGTGGCAAAGCCAAACTCTTCTGCGCCAAGAAGTGCTGCAATGACAACATCGCGACCAGTCTTTAACTGACCATCGGTTTGAACAACAATGCGATCACGCAAATTGTTAAGCAACAACGTCTGCTGAGTTTCAGCTAAGCCAAGCTCCCATGGAGCACCAGCATGCTTGAGTGATGTAAGAGGCGATGCACCAGTTCCACCATCATGGCCAGAGATTAGAACAACGTCGGCGTGTGCCTTACTCACACCTGCGGCAACAGTTCCAACGCCAACTTCTGCCACAAGCTTGACGTGAACACGTGCATTCTTATTTGCGTTCTTTAGATCATGAATGAGTTGTGCAAGATCTTCAATGGAGTAAATATCGTGGTGTGGAGGTGGTGAAATAAGTCCAACACCAGGGGTTGAATAGCGAACCTTTGCTACCCATGGATAGACCTTGTTACCTGGAAGTTGTCCACCTTCACCAGGTTTTGCACCTTGTGCAATCTTGATTTGAATGTCATCTGAATTAACTAAGTAATCACTAGTAACACCAAAGCGACCTGATGCAACTTGTTTAATGGCAGAGCGCTTTGAATCTCCATTGGCCATCTTGATGTAACGCTCTGGATCTTCTCCACCCTCGCCCGTATTTGATTTACCACCAAGGCGATTCATAGCAATCGCTAAAGTCTCATGCACTTCTTGTGAAACTGAGCCATATGACATCGCTCCAGTTGAGAAGCGCTTAATAATTTCAGATGCTGGCTCTACTTCATCAATTGAAATCGCAGGACGAACACCTTCATTGAAACCAAAGAGTCCGCGCAAAGTCATTAAGCGCGTGCTTTGATCATTGACTCGGTCGGTGTAGCGCTTGAAGACGTCATAGCGCTTATTGCGAGTTGAGTGCTGCAATGTAAAGACAGTTTCTGGATCAAATAAGTGTGGCTCACCCTCACGGCGCCATTGGTACTCCCCACCAATAGGCAAACGCTTAGTTCCAGGAATTGCTCCCCCTGGAGGATAAGCAATGTGGTGACGTGCAATTGTTTCTTGGGCAATAACATCTAAATTCACTCCGCCAAGGCGAGATGTTGTGCCAACAAAATACTCATCTACTAACTCTTGGCTCAAGCCAATTGCTTCAAAAACTTGAGCTCCGGTGTAGGAAGCAATGGTGCTAATGCCCATCTTCGACATAACTTTGAGAACGCCTTTACCCAACGACTTAATTAAGTTGCGAACAGCCTTCTCAGGTGTAATTCCTGTAATTACTCCCTGAAGAACTAAGTCTTCTGCAGTTTCCATTGCCAAGTAGGGATTAACTGCCGCTGCGCCATAACCAATCAAAAGTGCAACGTGGTGCACTTCTCGCACATCGCCAGCTTCAACAACTAGTCCAACCTTGGTGCGAGTCTTCTCTCGAATTAAATGATGGTGAACAGCAGAAGTTAAAAGAAGTGATGGAATAGGTGCTTCTTCAGCATCTGCATCACGATCAGAGAGAACGATGATGTGTGCCCCATCAGAAATTGCCTGTGAAACTTCTGCCTTAATCTCTTCCAAACGCTCACGAAGTGAATCGCCACCATCTGCAACAAAAAACAAACCACGAATCACATGTGTGGCTAAGCCTGGGTAATCTCCATCAGCATTAACGTGAATAATTTTTGCTAGCTCATCATTATCAATAACCGGAAAAGCCAAAGAGATTTGGCGACAGCTACTTGGACCTGGATCCAATAAATTGTGTTCTGGACCCATAGACGTTCCAAGGCTTGTAACTAACTCTTCACGAATCGCATCAAGCGGCGGATTAGTAACCTGAGCAAAAAGTTGCGAGAAGTAATCAAAGATTAATCGTGGCTTATCTGAAAGCGCTGCAATGGGAGTATCTGTTCCCATCGAACCGAGTGCTTCCAATCCATTCTTTGCCATCGGCGTAATAAGAATGCGAACTTCTTCTTCGGTATAACCAAATGCACGCTGGCGGCGTAATACTGATGAGTGCGGATAAATAATGTGTTCGCGGGAGGGAAGGTCACTTAACTTAACCATTCCCGCATGAATCCAATCTCCATAAGGAGATGAATCAGCTAACTGATCTTTAATCTCAGCATCTTCAATAATTCTTCCAGCTTCGATATCTACTAAGAACATCTTGCCTGGCTGCAGACGGCCCTTTCGCGCAATGTTTTCTGCTGGGATACCGAGCACACCAACTTCAGATGCAAGAACTACAAGCCCATCCTTAGTTACCCAGAAGCGAGAAGGACGCAAACCATTTCGATCAAGTACTGCGCCAACTTGATGTCCATCGGTAAAAGTCACACATGCAGGTCCATCCCATGGCTCCATTAGTGAGGCGTGGAAGGCATAGAAATCACGGCGATTCTGCGGCATCGTTTCATGATTTTCCCACGCTTCAGGAATCATCATTAAAACTGCATGTGGTAAAGACCGACCACCTAAATAAAGAAGCTCTAGTACTTCATCGAAGGAAGCCGAATCACTGCCTGACATTTCAACGATTGGGAACAAACGCTTAAGATCTCCGGGAATCAAATCGCTTTCAAGTAATGACTCACGAGCACGCATCCAGTTTCGGTTTCCCCTAACAGTGTTAATTTCACCGTTGTGAGCTATGAAGCGGTAAGGATGTGCAAGTGGCCAAGAAGGAAAAGTATTTGTTGAAAAACGTGAGTGCACGAGCGCTAGCGGTGAGATAACACGCTCATCAGAGAGATCAGGAAAAAACTCTTCTAACTGTCCAGTTGTAAGCATGCCCTTATAAACAATTGTTTGGGAAGAAAGAGATGGGAAATAGACTTTTAATCCATGTTCCGCACGCTTGCGCAAACAGAAAGCCATTCGATCTAGAACTAAGCCAGATTCACCATTTGCACCTGCAATGAAGATTTGCTGAAAATTAGGCATAACAGAAAGCGCAGTTTTACCCAGTGAGCTCGAATTAATAGGTAGCTCGCGCCAACCTAAAATCTTTAACCCTTCTTCTTCCGCAATCTTTTCTATCGCAGCTTTAACATCGATACCCTGCTCAACAAATGCAATTCCTGATGCATAGGATCCAGATAATGGTAAATCAAAAGTTGTCACATCCTGATAAAACTTATCTGGAATACGAATAAGGATTCCTGCACCATCACCGCTATCTGGTTCTGCTCCAGATGCACCGCGGTGTTCTAAGTTACGAAGAGCCGTGAGTGCTTTTTCAACAATTTCATGTGTTGCTATTTTGTTAAGCGTTGCCACCATTGCCACACCGCAGGCATCATGTTCTTGCGCAGGGTCATAGAGACCTTGTGCATGCGGGTAATTGGAAGGCAAAGCCACGGCGTCAGAGCTCCTGTTGTCGAAAATGATGTAAGGGACAACCTTGGCCCTGTGGTGCTGGTAAAGAGTATCAACAACTGAGCAGATTTCTACAGCAGTTAAATCCCAGAGATATGGGCAATCTTTCCAATACCTGCGGTAATGAGCATGCCCAGGCATCCTCCAATAATCACTCGAAGGGTTGGTACCAACACCTTTGAGCCTGCCGTCCTTGCACTAAGAATGCCCGTGATAACTAAGCCCATCACTGTGAAGGCAACAATGCTCCAGGCCTTAGCGCCAAGGGTTGGTGCAAATGCACCAAGGAATGGAATGAATCCACCTGCTGTAAAACTTAAGGCGGAAGCTATTGCTGCTTGAACAGGTCGGGCCTTGGTGTGAGGATGTTGACCCAACTCATCACGCAAGTGCGCAGCAAGTGGATCTTTCTTATGCATCTCTTGTGCAACAGTTAAAGCAAGTTCAGGTGAAAGACCACGCTCAATATAAATGTGTTGTAGTTCAACAAGTTCACCTTCTGGATCTGTAGCAAGGTGTTCAATTTCTAATAGACGATCTGATTCTTCAACATCGTTTTGAGAACGCACTGATACATATTCACCAACAGCCATAGACATTGCACCGGCTGAAATTCCGGCTAAACCAGCTGTTAGTAGAAAATCTGTTTTACCTGCTGCTGCAACACCAATCATGAGAGATGCCGTGGAAACTAATCCATCGTTTGCACCAAGAACTGCTGCGCGCAACCAACCAGCACGATGCGTGCGGTGGTGAAGATTGCGCTGATATACATCTTCTAGTGCCATGGGTCTGAGCCTACCTGAAAGCTATTGCCCTTTGCGTGATTGTGCGCGAAGTGTCAATGCCCCAGCTAGTGCAACCAGCACGCTCACCCAAATATTGATGCGAAATCCAGCAATTGTGTTAGCAGAATCAATTCGGATGGATTCAATTGCCAAGCGTCCTATTGAATACACCATTACATATATGGAGAAGACCTGGCCGGGTGCAAGATGCTTACCGAATTTAATCAAAGCAAACGCCAATGCAGAACACCACAATGCTTCATATAGAAAAGTCGGGTGAAATGTTTCAAATGCTGCATAACCTGATGGTCGATATTGCACGGGGACTTCTAGGGCCCAAGGCGCAGTTAATGGTTTGCCGAATAATTCGACGTTAAACCAATTTCCAAATCTGCCAATAGCTTGTGCAAACAAAATCCCTGGTGCCAGTGCATCCAAAAAATGTGCAAAATTTGGTAACTCCATTCGCTTCGCTAATTGGCGATATCGAAGCCAAGCACCCACAGCACCAAGAGATATTGCGCCCCATATGCCCAAGCCACCCTCCCAGATTTTGAGAGCATCAACTGGGTTTCCTCCAGAACCAAAGTAAGCATTAGGAGAAGTGATCACATGATAAATACGCCCACCAATAATTCCAGTAGGAACAGCCGTGATTGCGACTTCTGAAACTACAGATTTAGCTTCTGGTGCTTGTGTGCGAAAACGCTTATCTCCTAACCAAATAGCAATTGCGATTCCAGCAATTATGCATAAGGCGTAGAGATGAAAAGTAAGTGGGCCCAACTCCAACGATGAAACTGTTGGTGATGGAATTGAGCGAATCAAGGCTTAACTTGCTTCGAACGCAGCTGCGAACTCACTTGGAAGGAATGCATTGTTCTGACGCTCCCACTTTTTGCCGTTAAAGAACACGGTTGGAGTTCCTTGAACGTTGTATTTGGCCATAGATTCATAGGCAGCTTTCACCTTATCGAGCTTTGAACCCTTGGTCACGCAATCACTAAAGCTCTGCGTTGTAAGACCCGCGTAACTACCAATCTTGATTAGATTTTCTGTTGAATAGAAGCCTGAGTTTTCAAGTACTGGCTGAACCAAATACATGGCCTTGTGGAAATCTAGATAACGACCTTCATCAGCTGCGCAATAAGCAGCATTTGCAGCGGCAACGGATTCATTACCAAGGAAAGAGACAACGTGATAAACGACATTAGCTTTCTTGGTGCGCACTAATTCATCGATAAACTCACCGTTGGCCTGTTCAAAAGTATTACAGACTGGGCACTGTGGATCTTCCCAAATATCAATAGTCTTCGCTGCTCCGTTATTAAATGTAATTCCCGCACCATTTGCGTCATCAACAGTTGAAACAACTGTTGGACCAACTTTAAAATCGCTCAAGATTGCAAATGACTCGTTGGCTTTAGACTTTTCGCCAACAACGCTGAAGATAGCCCCTGATGCAACAACTAGGGTGACCATTCCGATAACTAACCATCGTGTAAATTTATCTCCGCCAGATGATTTAGTTGCCTTCGCCTGCTTTGCCATTACTGCTCCTCGTTATTTTGAAGTGGTTTTTCAATGCTCAAACGTCCGTATGGGAAAAAGTATAGATAAGCCCCGCTTAAAGCCAAACCTAAATCGCGCAGAATTTCCATGAGATAGGCCCTATGAGCCTCGGCAGCTTTACTTGGGTCTACTTCGCCTCCCCCACCAAAACATCCACAGTCAATGAGGATGCCACGGGCCCAAACCGAGATGATTGCAGCGATAAAGATAATCATGACGCCGGTTCCGATAACTGCAGCAAATCGAGTGGACAGGCCAATAATCAACAGGATTCCGATTGCGATCTCTAACCATGGCAATGCATAGCCAATCAGATGAGCAAGATTTGTGGGCAAAATTTTATAAGCAGCAACTGCACCTGCTGACTCAGAAGGTTTGAAGGCTTTTAATCCTCCTGCTACTAACAACACTCCACCTAGAAGAAGGCGACAAATCAAAGTAATAAAAGGTTGGTACTTCTTATGCAAGTTTCTCATCGACCTTCTCGCACTCCTAACGCCAACTCTTTTGCTAATGCTGAAATCGCATCTAATCCCTCTTGCTCTGATTTAGCATTTAAAAGCAGTTTAATGAAAGCTGATCCAACGATGACACCATCTGCATAGGCTGCAACTTGCTTTGCCTGCTCACGCGTTGAAACGCCTAAACCAACAGATACAGGAAGCTTTGTTGTGTTCTTCACCCTTGCAACTAGTGCACTCGCATCAACTGAAACATTGGTCCTAGCTCCAGTGACACCCATGACTGATGCTGCATAGACAAAACCGCCGGTCTTAGCAGTCACTTTGGCCAAGCGAGCATCTGAAGTGCTTGGCGCAACGACATAAATTGGATTAATCCCAGAGTTATCAACGGCCTCTAACCAACGCCCGGATTCTTCAATTGTCAGATCCGGTGTAATAACCCCAGAGCCACCGTTATCTGCAATGGATTGTGCAAACTCTTTCACGCCATATTTTTCAATAGGATTCCAATACGTCATGACAACTGAAGCAACACCGGTATCACTTGCCACCTTCAGGGCCGCAAAGACATCTGCAGCATTTGTCCCACCTTTAAGGGAAATCTCTGCAGCCTCTTGGATTGTTGGACCATCCATAATCGGATCACTGTATGGATAGCCGATTTCAATTGCATCAACGCCCGCCTCTGCCAAAGCACGAATCGCTTTTTCGCACCCTGATTTAGAAGGAAAACCAGCTGGAATATATGCAATGAGTGCGGCTCTATTTTCTGAACGAGTTTTTTCAAAAACTAGATCTAAAGCTGTGCTCACAATGGAATACCAAAGTAATCTGCTGCAGTCTGAACATCTTTATCTCCGCGTCCAGAAAGGTTAATAAGGAGAGTCGCATCAGGACCTAACTCATTTCCTAGTACTAACGCACCAGCTAAAGCGTGAGCAGTTTCAATTGCTGGGATTATTCCTTCTGTTCTAGAAAAGAGAGAGAACGCGGCCATTGCTGCATCATCATTTACTGCGCGATATTCGGCGCGACCAATGTCATGTAGGTAGGCGTGCTCTGGACCAACACCTGGATAATCTAAACCGGCAGAGATTGAATGGGATTCAATCGTCTGTCCGTTTTCATCTTGCAAAACATACGAGCGAGTTCCGTGCAATACACCCTCTGAACCACCGCTAATTGTTGCTGCATGGCGACCAGTTTCAATTCCATCCCCGCCGGCTTCCAAACCAATCAAACGAACTCCCGCATCAGGAATAAATGCATGGAAAATTCCGATTGCATTAGATCCTCCCCCAACGCATGCAAGAACAGCATCAGGTAATTTTCCAGTCAGCGCTAGAACTTGTTCACGGGCTTCTTCGCCGATTATTTTATGGAAATCGCGCACCATTGTTGGAAATGGATGCGGTCCGGCAACTGTGCCCAACATGTAATGAGTTGTTGCAACATTTGTAACCCAATCGCGCATTGCTTCGTTAATAGCATCTTTAAGAGTGCGAGAGCCTGAAGTTACTGGAACAACTTCAGCCCCTAACAACTTCATTCGTGCAACATTGAGAGCTTGACGGCGTGTGTCTTCTTCGCCCATGTAAACAACACATTCAAGTCCCATGAGCGCTGCAGCAGTTGCAGAGGCAACACCATGTTGTCCTGCGCCAGTTTCAGCGATGATGCGCTTCTTACCCATCTTCTTAGTCAATAATGCTTGACCTAAAACGTTATTAATCTTGTGGCTACCCGTGTGGTTGAGATCTTCTCGCTTGAGCAAAATTCGTGCGCCACCTGCATGTTCAGAAAATCTCTTAGCTTCAGTAATTATGCTTGGACGTCCTGTGTAAGTGCGATGAAGCTCAGCCAGCTCTGCTTGGAAAACTGGATCAGTTTTTGCCGCGTTATGCGCTGCCTCTAGCTCATCGAGAGCTCCAATAAGTGCTTCGGGCACAAAGCGCCCACCATATTGACCAAAGTGGCCAAGGACATCACCTAATTGGATTGTCATGAACTAATCCTATCCGTGCCAAGAAGTTCGCGCATTGCCAACTCTGGATTGGCTGCGCGCACCAATGCCTCACCCACCAGAATCGCCGTCGCCCCATTGTTTTGTGCAAATTCGACTTCAGAGCGCTTAGAGATTCCAGATTCTGCGACGCGCACCACATTTTTTGGAACGAGTGGCAAAAGCTGCGCAAATGCACTCGCATCAACATCTAGGGTCTTTAAGTTACGGGAGTTAACACCAACAATGCGCGGTGAGATCTCTAACGCTCTCTCCAGCTCATCATGTGTATGCACTTCAACAAGTGCTCGCATATGCAAACCCTCTGCTAATTGATGAAAATCGTTGAGTTGTGACTTACTCAATGCGGCAACAATAAGGAGCACAACATCGGCGCCGTGAGCGCGTGCTTCAAAGAATTGATATTCATCCACCATGAAATCTTTACGAAGTATCGGAATATTCACTCGCGAACGAACCGCATCTAAGTCATCAAGTGAACCGCCAAAGCGTCGTCTTTCAGTCAACACGCTAATCACGCTGGCTCCAGCACTTTCATACTGCTCCGCCAAACTTGCAGGATCTGCAATTGTCGCAAGTGCTCCCTTGCTCGGCGAAGAGCGCTTAACTTCAGCAATCACTGAGAGTTCATTTTGAAGTAGCTTTTCTAAAGGATCGCGTACCGGGGCCGCTGTATCCATCGCCTCTTGCAGTTGAGCCAAGGGTTTTCTACGAGCCGCTAAATCTTCCCGAACGCCTTCAATAATCGAATCCAGGACGCTCATTATTTATCCTGCACAGTTGGGTCAATGCCTTCATCAAGTGCGCTCCATGTGTTGAGCACACGAGGCTTTCTCTCATAGCGTGAAGAAAGCTTGAACTTCTTACCAATAAGCAGCACTAAGGAGTAAACAACAAGAATGCTCAAGGCAATTGCAATTGATTGTTCCATTAGTTCTTTCGCAATCTATTTGCCGAATCCACTGCCATCAACACAGCTGCTGCCTTATTTCTACATTCTTGATTCTCTGACTCCGCATCAGAGTCTGCGACGATTCCGGCCCCTGCTTGCACGTAAGCAACACCATCATGAATTAATGCAGTTCTAATCGCAATACATGTGTCGATGTTTCCAGTGAAATCTATATAACCAACAATGCCACCATAGACTCCGCGACGAGTTGGCTCGAGCTCTTCAATAATCTCCATCGCTCGAGGCTTTGGTGCACCAGATAATGTGCCAGCAGGAAAGACTGCAAAGAGTGCATCTACTGGAGTTGATTTCTCTCCCAAGGTGCCAGTAACAGTTGAAACAATATGCATGACATGGGAATACCGTTCAATATGCATGAAATCAATAACTTCCACAGAACCCGGAGCACACACACGCCCCAAATCATTTCGACCTAAATCAACCAACATTAAATGCTCTGCTCGCTCTTTTGGATCTGCCAAAAGTTCCTCACCTAGGCGGTGATCTTCCTCAGGAGATGATGAGCGCTTTCTCGTTCCAGCGATGGGATGAATCATTACTTCGCGCGCATTTACTTTCACCAACGCTTCAGGGCTTGAGCCCACAATTGTGATTCCCTCATTGAAACGGAACAAATACATATATGGACTTGGGTTATTAAGGCGCAGCATGCGATAAACATCAATTGCATCGGCAGAACATGGCATTGAAAAACGTTGAGAGAGAACAATCTGGAAAGCTTCTCCGGCCAATATCTCCTCTTTTGCAATTGCTATCTTTGCCTTGAACTCATCAGGGCTCATGTTGGCATCAAAGGTTGGTGAAGTATGTGAATCAATCTGTGCAATTTCACCATCAAGGGGTGCAGCCAAATCTGCTTGCATGCGATCTAAACGCTCATTACAAGCATTGAAAGCTTCATCAATTCGATCATCGCTTCCATCCCAGTTAATTGCATTAGCAATTAAGGTAATAGTTCCATCACTGTGATCTAAAACCGCCAAATCACTTGTCAACATAAAACTTAACTCTGGAAGCGGTAAATCCTTTTTCGAAAGGCTAGGAAGTTTTTCCAATCGCCGCACAACGTCATAGCCCATGAAGCCAACTAGTCCCCCAGTTAAAGGAGGCAGTCCAGCAATGGTGGGTGATTTCAAATGTGCGGCAGAAAGACGTAGAGCTTCAAGTGGATCAATTCCAGTTGGTGCACCAGCAGGTGCCGTGCCCTGCCAATATGCCTTTCCATCTTTTTCACTCAGCGTTGCTTCACTTCGCACGCCAATAAATGAATACCGTGACCAAGCACCACCATGTTCGGCAGATTCCAATAGAAAGGTATTGGCGGCGTTCTTAGCTAATTTTCTATAAACACCAAGCGGTGTTTCACCATCTGCAAGCAAACGCCTTGAGACTGGAATTACATTTGAAATCTTGGCGTAAGCGCGAAATTCTTCTAGGTTCATTCTTACTTACCCAGTGCTAACGGGGTGTGGAAGCAGGTTCTTTCACCAGTATGGCAAGCAACACCTGTTTGCTCCACGCGAATGAGTAATGCATCTCCGTCACAATCCAAAGCTACAGAGATTACTTTTTGAATGTGTCCAGAAGTTGCACCTTTAACCCAGAGTTCATTTCGAGAGCGTGACCAATAAGTAGCTTTTCCTGTTCCAAGAGTCAGCGCAAGAGATTCTGAATTCATATAGGCCAGCATTAAAACTTCATTCGTAGTTGAGTCTTGAACCACGGCAGGAATGAGCGTTGTTGGATCTTTAAGCAACGCTGTAACTGCTGGATCAAGTGAGCTCATGGAGTAATTCTGCCTTACCTTGCAGCCACGGCGCGCACGGGATAATTGTGCGAACCTAGGTAGGACTTCACATCACCTATGCGGTGTATTCCAAAGTGGAACACGCTTGCAGCAAGAAGTGCATCGGCCCCTGCATCTAGGGCTGCTGCGAAATCAGCCAAAGTTCCAGCACCTCCACTGGCAATTAATGGCACTTTTGAAACTGAACGCATTGCGGTAATCATTCCAATGTCATAACCAGCACGAGTTCCGTCGGCATCCATTGAGTTAAGAAGAATCTCTCCGACACCTAATGCACAAGCTTTTTCAATCCATTGGACTGCATCAATATCTGTGCCTTCTCGACCGCCATGAGTTGTGACTTCAAAACCTGATTCAGTTCGCGCACGACGCGCATCGACAGAGAGAACAAGGACTTGTGAACCAAATCGATCTGCAATCTCTGCGATTAATGCAGGTCGAGCAATTGCTGCAGTATTAATTGAAACCTTATCTGCTCCAGCTCGAAGTAAGCGATCCACATCAGAAACATTTCTAATGCCCCCACCAACTGTGAGCGGTATAAAAACTTGCTCAGCGGTACGACGGACAACATCCAACGTTGTCTCTCGTCCATCAACGGTTGCCGAGATATCAAGAAAAGTTAACTCGTCAGCACCTTCTGCCCCATAGAGAGCAGCCATCTCAACTGGATCTCCTGCATCAACAAGGTTTGTAAAGTTAACTCCCTTAACAACTCGACCATTGGTGACATCCAAGCAAGGAATGATGCGAACAGAAAGAGTCATCGTCCTGTCACTTTCAGCGCTTCTTGCAAAGTAAAGGCGCCGGCATATAAAGCCTTACCAACAATGGCACCTTCAACACCTGTTGAATTGAGATCACACAAAGCTTGAATATCCACCAAAGAAGAGATCCCACCACTGGCAACTACTGGTTTGGATGTTGCTGCACAGACAGATTTAAGAAGTTCCAAATTAGGCCCAGCTAACGTGCCATCCTTTGTTACATCAGTTACTACATAGCGAGAACAACCATCTTTATCTAATCGTGAAAGTGTTTCAAAGAGATCTCCACCTTCTTTGGTCCACCCACGCGCAGCAAGCACGTGCCCGCGCACATCAAGTCCAACTGCAATACGATCGCCGAATTCTCCAATGACTCGAGCAGTCCATTCAGGATCTTCTAGGGCAGCTGTTCCAAGATTTACTCGTGTGCAACCAGTTGCTAATGCTCTGCGCAAAGATTCATCATCTCTAATACCGCCAGATAGTTCGACTTTGATATCAAGTGCCCCAACAACTTCTGCTAAGAGTTCGGCATTACTTCCGCGGCCAAAAGCGGCATCTAGGTCAACAAGATGTAACCACTCAGCCCCAGCTGCTTGAAACTCAAGTGCAACTTCAAGCGGTGCTCCATAAACACTTTCTAGGGCTAGCTCGCCTTGCACCAAGCGCACTGCGCGCCCATCTTTAACATCTACTGCAGGCAGAAGCTCTAAGTAACTCATAGTGCACTCACCCAATTCTTAATCAAAGCTAACCCTGCATCTCCAGACTTTTCTGGATGAAATTGTGTTGCCGAAACATAACCATCTTCAACCACTGCCAAAAACTTTTCACCGTGAAAACTCCACGCTTGCATCTTTCCGACTGCTTTCTTAGCTGCATATGAGTGCACGAAATAGAATGACTCACCTGCAACTCCCTTTAATAAGGTGGAGTTTGGATCACTTTCAACATTGTTCCAACCCATATGAGGAAGTATTGGTGCGTTCAGGCGCGAGACTTCACCTTCCCAAACTCCAACACCTTTGTGGTTTGCATTTTCAGCATGCTCGCTACCCTCTTGAAAAAGTATCTGCATGCCAATACAAATTCCTAGTACAGGTCGTTCATTCGAAATTCGCTCACGGATGATTGCTTCGCCATCAACAGATCTCAACCCCTGCATACATGCAGCAAAGGCTCCAACGCCCGGAACAACTAAACCATCGGCTTCAAGTGCAGTGGCGCGATCTGATGTGACAACTACATCGACACCAGAAGTAGCAAAGGCTCTTTGTGCCGAACGTAAGTTGCCGGAACCATAATCAAGAATTGCGATCAAAGAGAGCCTTTAGTTGAAGGAATACCTGCAACTCTGCCATCGAGTGAAACTGCATCACGTAGTGCACGTGCAACAGCCTTGAACTGTGCTTCAAAAACATGGTGCGCATTTCTTCCTTCAAGCACACGGATATGCAGCGCAATATGTGCTTCTGCAACTATTGATTCCCAAATATGTTTTCCAAGTGTTGTATCAAAAGTTCCAATGAGTTCAACAATCTCTGGCTGACGGTGGACCAAATATGGACGGCCAGAGAGATCAACTGCAGCTTGAACTAAAACTTCATCAAGTGGAACCATCGAATCACCGAAGCGGCGAATGCCTGCCTTGTCCCCCAGCGCTTCACGTAGGGCTTGGCCAAATGCCAGTGATGTGTCTTCAACACTGTGGTGAGAATCAACTTCAACATCACCCGTTGTCTTAATTGTGAGATTAAAGCCTGAGTGCTTACCGAGTTGAGACATCATGTGGTCGAAAAACGGCACACCAGTAGAAACATCGATAACGCCTTGTCCGTCTAGATTGAGTTCAACTAAAACATGTGACTCTTTAGTTGCTCTTTCGACTCGTGCTGTTCTCATGGTGGCCTCTCTTTAGATAAGTTCTTTTAACGCATTTATAAATAAGGTGTTTTCGGCTTCATTGCCAATAGTTACTCGCAAATACCCTGGTAGTCCGACATCTCGAATTAGGACGCCTTTACCGAGTAGTTCACTCCAAAGTTTAGGGGCTTCGGTGCTAAATCCTGTAAATAAGATGAAGTTCGCACTGCTCGGGACAGCCTTGAGCCCGAGCGCGAGTAACTGCGCAGTCATTGCCTCCCGAGCACGTATCAACTCAGAGACATATCCCAGTAGTTCGTCTTTGAAATCTATGGCAACTGATGCTGCAGCTTGAGTCAATGCACTTAAGTGATACGGCAATCTCACAAGCATCATGGCATCTTTTACTGAACTATCGCAGACCATGTATCCCACTCGTGCTCCTGCAAATGCAAAAGCTTTACTCATTGTCCGTATCACAACAACATGAGGATTCTTAGCTATGAGTGTTACTGCAGAGTCTTCAGTTGAAAACTCAGCATATGCCTCATCCACAATCAGTAGACCATTGACCTTTGCCATAGAATCAGCAAGTAACTTGATTTGTGAGATTGAAACAGATCCACCTGTTGGATTATTAGGCGTTGTGATAAAAGTTAATGCTGGCTTAACCTGCGCAATTTGCTCAACAGCAAGCTCGATGTTGAGTGAGAAATCTGAATTTCGCTTTCCATCAACCCAATTTGTTCCACACACCTTGGCAATGAGTGGGTGCATTGAATAAGAGGGCGTGAAGCCAAGTGCACTGCCCTGACCGAAAGCTAGAAAAATAGATTGAATAATCTCATTACTGCCATTAGCTGCCCAAATATTATCTATTGTGAGATTTACCTTAGACGTTGAGTTGATATAGCCGGCCAACTTAGTTCGCAGTTCATTGGCATCACGATCGGGATAGCGATTTAAATTCGCAGCCGAAACCATCACAGCATCAGCGATCGCTTTCTGCAGAGCAGGCGAAGGTGAATAAGGATTCTCATTAGTGTTCAGTGAAGCTTGGGCAGGAACCTGCGGTGCGCCATAAGGAGTAAGTGGAGTTAAGTCCCTGCGCAGAGGCAACCAAGTTGGCCAATTCATTTACGAATTTTCCAATCTAATTGTCATTGCTTGCCCATGTGCGGGTAAGTCTTCTGAATTAGCTAGCGTCACAACTGTCGGAACTAAATCAGTGAATGCCTTTTCGCCATATTCAATTAAGTGAAGTCCACGCAGAAATGTCTGAACAGATAATCCACTTGAGTGACAAGCACATCCGCCTGTAGG
>Ga0209107_10000939_pt1 | contig 16534 bp, 16 predicted proteins | sample LakErihyJuly2011_2_FD_187460 | JGI IMG/M metagenome (GOLD analysis project Ga0209107, IMG submission 187460) | Freshwater microbial communities from dead zone in Lake Erie, Canada - CCB hypolimnion July 2011 (SPAdes) (version 2) | ecosystem: Environmental > Aquatic > Freshwater > Lentic >... | reverse complement strand
GGTGTCGTAGCTGTCGATCACGCACATCTGCTTCTCGGTCACGCACATGTACTCGGTCTCGTGCGCCGAGTGCAGGCAGAAATTGAAGCAGAGAAGCGCGACGCGCGTCAGGTCCAGTGCGCGGCAGTCCTTGCCCGTGTTCTTCGCATCGGTCGAATAAGGATCATCAACAAGCGCCCACTCGTGGCCCATTGTGCGGTAGTACTTGCCCATGTTGCTCACCACGGTGACCAGCGCCCACTCGACCTCCACGCCGCTCGTGGCGAGCATGTACAGCGCGTGCTCTGCGGTGCGCACGGCTTCGTGCGTGCGCTTCTCCATGAAGTAGCAGAACGAGAGGCGGTCCAGAATCTGCCCGAGGGCCATGCGGAAGCGCCTGCCGGCGCCCATGTAAACGACCGCCGCGACGCGCAGGTGCTCTGCCGCTTCCGAGTACTTCTCCTGCTCAAAGAGACTGTCTCCCAGACTGACGCACTCCGGGATCAGCGCCGGCACCTTGTCGCGAAACTTGACGGCGTTGACGCGGTCCCCGGCGAGGAAGAGGCTCTGCGACGTGTTGAGCGTCAGGACGAGCTTCTTGAACTGCCGCCGCCCCGCGCGCACGCGCTCCATGAAGTCCGAGTAGTCCGTCGACTTCTCGACCATGGCGCAGAGCAGCGGGAGGAAGTTGCTGTCCTCGGCAGGGAGCGTCTGCTCCAAGGCGCGCGCATCCGCGCGGGCGATGTTTCGGTCCTCGGCGGGGATCGTCTGCAGCCAGGCGCGCGCCTCCGCGCTCCGGGCATACGCAAGGCCGCGCGACTCGCCGCTGCCGGGCGCCGCGGAGGGGCCGGGCGCCGCCGAGGCGCCAGGCGCCGCGGAGGGGCCCGCGCCCGTGACGGCGCGCATGTGCCCGGGGTGCGCGAAGAGCGCGATCACGAGCGCGTCGTGCACGTAGCAGCCGGTGTCTGGGTGCAGGGTCCAGCCCGGCGGGAGCGCGGGCGGGAGCGGGGGCGGGAGCCTGGGCCCCAGAGGGGCCCCTGCGGGCGGGAGCGCGTGCGTGAGGCCGGCGGCCTCGAACTCGGCGGGGCCCGGGCGCGTGCGCCGCGCGGGCGCGTGCTGGAGGAGAGCGGTGGACATGGCAGAGTGATCCCGCGAGGCTGGGCTCGGCTTTTACGGGCAGGTTGGGTCGGTGAACTTGGGCGCCCCAACCTTCGTAGTGCGATTTGCCCGCGTTTTTTTGTTTTATAAGAAATTATTTGGATCGATGCACGAACCTTGACGGTGCCAGCTAATGTTATTGATTTTGTGATTGACACCATCTATCGTGCACGGTGCGGGCCGGTGGGGTCGTCGGGCTGCCAGTCGGCCTTGTTGCGCCACCAGTCCTCTCGAATGCGGTCATCGTTGAAGCATCGACAGAGACTTAACCAGGCCAGCTCCGCAGTGGTCTTTCCATGCACAAAAAAATTGTGTTGGCCATGCCTGCGGAAACCAGCCCGATCCTTCTCGCGGTTGAGCTCAGCGTTTCGTATCAATCTCAGTAACAAATAATCATTGTGCCAATAGGTCCTGTTGTCATTCTCAGAGGGCACATACAACCTGTTCGTCCGACTCGGGTTATTCCACCACACTTCAAACTGTCCCCGCTCAAAGTAATCGTCAATGGCCGTTTGTATTCTCGCCTTCAGTCTTGCGAGCTCGCCCTCGCGCACGACCTCGTCAAGCGCAAGTTCCTCGTCGACCGTGTGTGTGTAAGTTTCGAGATACTTCGAATGCTCGTCGTCGCCTGGGAAACCCGGCGCCTTTGCTGTGGTAGTTAAACATTTCAATTCGTCTTCTATTTTTTGAGCACTCTCACCCGTGTGTTTGCTGTACAAGGTTATTGCACGAGAAATGCGATTATTACATGGGAAGCCATTCGTTTCGCTGTGGACCATGTACGGATTCCCGACGCTGAGTGGCAAATAGCTTTTTGTGTGCACTGCGGCGGTGGACATGCGAAATGACTGTTTAATACACAAACGCTAAAAAGTGCTCTTGAAATAAATTTATAAACGTGGGATGAGTGTGTTCAGTCAATAAATTTTATTACGCAACAGTGCAAGCGCTGGAGGCGACTTTGCTACTCAGCTTTGCCCTGCTTACTCGCGCCCGGGCGTGTTTTACTGCATCACGCAGTAAGTGTTGCGGCGGAGCAGCAGCAGCAGCTGCTCGACGATGATCTGCACGGTGTCGTCCATGAGCAGTGGGGCTGCTTTTGTGCCTTCCTGCAACAATGGAACATTTGGGCACACTCGCCTCCGCAGCAGCAGCCACGCGACACAGCAAAAGTGGCCCTGAGCCCGGCGCAGGCTGCGGTGCATCCACGGCACCGCCTTGGCGTTCCAGGCATGGTTCGTTTCTGTCTTGAAGACATAGGCGCCTTGCACCAGCGGATTGAAGTCGAAATCGGCGCATAACGGCAGGCTGTTGAAGCTGGGCACTCGCGCTTCTGTCGCCTCCCGCAGCTGCCTGCGGCGCGCGCGCACGGCGACGGGCATTCTGTACTCAGCAATGTAGACGGTGACGAAGTCCGGCAAATACTCCAGCTCCAAACCGAAGCCCGAGTAAAGCCCCACTGTGTCCGCCTGCCACCAGCGCCGCAGCTCTTCAAACATGCCTTCCCGATCGGACATTGCCGAGTGATCCCGCGAGGCTGGGCTCGGCTTTTACGGGCAGGTTGGGTCGGTGAAAATGGGCGCCCCAACCTTCGTAGTGCGCTTTGCCCGCGTTTTTTTTGTCTTTGTGATTTTGGACAGCTCACTGTTCTTCGTGATATTTGACAGCTCACAAAAACCTCGGACACAAAATGTTCACGAAGAATATTCGGCAGGGTCTGCACGAGAAGTTCATGGAGAATGAGCGGGCGCTGTGCGAGGAGAGGACGCGCAGCGCGAACCTCGCAGTTCGGGTGACCGAGCTCGAGCGTCGATTGAACGAGCTCGAGCGTCGCTTGCATGGCGACCAGGATCGCGCGCTGGACGGGGTGCTGTAAACAACGAGGCGCGGGCTGTGCAAATATAAAACGCGGATTTCGTATATCAGAACGTCATCTGCATGGCGATACCAAATGAGATATACGGCGTGACCATTGACCACGATGGCGAACTCTTAGTCACATTTTCAGACCATTTAGAGAGAATAAACATGAACGATTTAACTCATGTTTGTATTGGTAATAATCTGCGTTCGGCAAACCGCGCGAGGGTGGACGATGCAGGGCGAATCTATGTCCCTGAGTATGACAAAGGCTGTGTCACGATATTCGCCTTAGGTGGAAAACAGTACGAGTTACGTTCTAAAAATAATGATATGAAACCAGTCGGTGTGGCGTTGTCTCCGAACAATCATCACATTTTTGTCTCGGACTTCGACAATAAGTGCATTCACCGCTTCAGCGTAAAATGGATCCCCGAGCAAAAGTTCTTTGTAAGAATCTTCAATTTTGAAAGTATCTATGACGGCAGGTTCGGCAACCTGGTCAGGCCCATGGGCTTGGCAGTGGATAGTAAAAACAGAGTCTTTGTTGCCGTGGGTGCTGACATACAAGTCTTTAATGGAGACAATATGACTTCTATATATCAACATTGGTATCATTCATCAGATAAAAGCATTATGAACCCCACGGACATAGCTTTAGGTGTAGACTACGACAACACCAGTTACGTCTATGTCGCAGACTGGAATAAAAACTTGATCCATGTGTACCAAGAGGATCGAGAAAAACCAAACTATTGGGCTCTTTTGAAGATCGTGGGGTGTCAGGGCCGCGATTTTGGCCAACTGCACAGGCCCATGGGCGTGGATGTAGACAAAGACCTTAATCTATACGTCGCAGACTCGAAGAACCAACGCATCCAAATTTTCATGCGTTATGAGTTAGACGTGTATGTATTAAAAAAAGAGAACGGAACTTGGACGTGTACTAAGGGAACGTGGACCAACACGAACCAGACAGCCGAAATCACATATAAACGTGAGAATAAGTATACAATTATCCGAACAACCCCGTATTATCCGATACTATAAAATACAGATCATCGATGATGATGATGCCTTTTCTGATAAGGCCTCTGCGCTTCGGGAGACGCGCTCTGTATGGTGAGTCTGATGGTCCCCGCTCCGCATTCGTACAGCATGCGCTCCTCGGCCGACGCCGGTGACTCGGCGAGCGCCACCATCCAGCCACTCGACTGGCGTTCGAGGGTGGCGGAAGACACCGTGAGCAGACTGGCCACGGGGAAAAGCAGGGAGTGCATTGGCGAAGCGCCGCCCGAGCTCCTTCGACCACTTTATTCCAAAAACATGCGCTAAACGCACGTCCGCATGCCCTGCGCCCGTGCGCACGTCAACCAAGGGGTTGCCATCATAAGTCCTGCGGCACGTCCATCTCGCGCGAATACGATGACGACGCGCGCGATTACGATGACGACGTGTACTCGTTTCTCTCCGTCACCGGCGCCAGGTAGGACACACATTCGTCCTTCTCGAATAAGGCGAACGGCGCTGTGCGGAGCCGCCTCGTCTCAAAGAAGTTGAGCCACTCGTTACGGTGCGTCGTTTGCGGGTAGACGAATATCGGGTGCAACAGTTGTCCGTTATGCTCGACGGCAATGGCAAACAGTGTCTTGTCTCCCCAGATCCAACCAATCACCAGCGACGTCAGGGAGAGCTTGCAGAGCTCGAAAGAGTGCATGGGGCCACCTCCTTCCTGCTCAAAGTTGATCCGCAGGATCTCCGCAGTTGCTGTGATGTTCACGCGCATCGCCTTCGGGGCGTCCCGCGACGCCTTGATATAGCAAATATCGCTGACGCGTGAATACTCGGCCAGAACACCGCGCCCAGGCAGTGCGCTGTGAAAGTCATGCGGCACAGACGACGCGCGATGCATGTACGGGCGTGGCATGAGCTGCAGCACGCAAATATATTTGAATCCACGGGAGCCCAACAAATTTATTCCACTAAAAAAGGTACAATCCTCCCGCCCCAACTTCCGGGGAGGCTGACGTTTTTTCCCTATATAATATACGCCCGCGCAGCGGGAGTGGTGCATCCAGGAGCATGCTCGGCAGCGTGCGCACGCCCTCGCCCGAGCGCGCGCAGGGGCGAGATGATGATGTCTTTTCTGCCTTTTCTGCAAGGGCCTCTGCGGGGCCCGCTCCCGGCGCCCCGCGCAAGCCGCGGCCGCGCGCGGCGCGGCACCGCGACATCCACCGGCGCGTGGTGCGGCGGCTGCACAGCGCGCTCGAGGCGCTCGCTGGCGCGGGCGCGGAGCGCGCGGAGCACGGCGAGGGCGCGGAGCACGGCGCGCGCGCGGAGAGCGCGGAGGGCGCGGAGCCCGGCGCGACGATGTCTCCGGAGGACGCGCTGTGCGGATGCACGGCCGCAGTCGAGGAGGCGAAGAAGCTTGCGCGGCGCTTCGGCGCGATGGCGCGGGCGCCGAGCTACACGCTGCTGAGCGAGACGCTGCACCTCGAGGCGGTCCGGGCGGAGGCGCGCGTCGCGGAGGAGCTCGAGCGCGCGGCGGCGCGGGCGGCGGCGGCGGTGGTGGGCCCGGCGGGCGCGGGCGACGGGTAGGCGGCGCTTTTTTGGATTTGAGGGCGCCGCGGTATCAGTTTAGTGTTTTAATAATAAAGTAAAACACTATACGAGGTTAGCCTCCGCCTCTGCCTTGAGCACATGGCGAGTGGTCCCGCGAGTCTGGGCTCTGCTTTTACGGGCAGGTTGGATCGGGTGAATGTGGGCGCCCTAACTTTCGTAGTGAAATTTGCCCGCGTTTTTGATCACCAAAACTTGTTGTACGATAAGTTTATTGTTAAATAGTTTTTAAAAATAATTGCCCATCAAAGCGAATATAGTATGTCCAGAGTTGCCTGTTGTCTTGAAGTAGTCCTCCATTATAGAAAAGGTCAAAATTTTTCTTTATATACGATGTCCTATTCAAGATTTGTTGCTTCAGTTGCTTGACAGTCATGCTCCCTGTCACATAAACTTCACAAATTTGCTCAAAGGGAAAGAAATTTCTCTTAATATAAAGCGATGAACTTCTATTTTCCTCAATTACTGGAAAATCATCACCCCTTGCATCTCCTCCACCGCTTGTCGGGATATTGACAAAGTATGCATTTGCAAGCATGCAGTCTTGCAGTTATATATACAAATTCCAATTTTTAATCTCTATAAGCGCAAAGACTCCTTTATACGACGCCGAATGAAGCCTCAGGCGGCGGGCGTCTCCTGCTTGACTGAGGACATACGCGGTCTAACTTTAGTACGCGGCGTGTCAGGTCACATAATGTCTACGTTGAGCATAATCGCCTGCATACTCTTCCACGAACGCGCATGAATGCGGTGCTGTGGTCGCGTCGTGAATTCAACTGGAAATCGCACAAGTGGAAATAGTTAATGTGTATATTTAAGCGCAATTTAATATGGCAAACACATACGTCGTTGGAAACGACATTAGCGACAGCTCCGTCGCCAGTGGGTGTGTAGAGGTGGCGCTCAACGTGCGCGTGTGGTTTTACGAGGATCCCGGCGAGTACAATCGGTCGATACTCAAAAGAGAGTGGTCCACAATTACGTTAACGAGTGACATGCACCAAGACGATCTCATGAAGGTTGTGGATGCGCGCTATCCGATTGCGCATTGGGGCAAGAATGGCAAAGTTATACTCACGTCGTTTGATGGATCAGATTTTGTGCGCGAGCAGCTCTTCCCAAAGCCGGTGGTCAATACTTATTTCGAGCGAGGTTTCGGACTTCGAAGCGAAATACTAGAGTATGAAGATGACGCGCAGACAGCGAGGCAGGTGCTCCGCAGTGTGCAGTTGTTGGCGATAAGGACAGGCAAATACACCGAGGGGCGGTCGTGGACGCTCGACATAACAGGGGATCACAGTGATTGGTAATGGTGTACTTTGATTTAAGCGGATTTGCGACAGAGTTTGCTTTTATTATGCTCGCCTCAGGCGGCGGGCGGCGGCGCGCCGCGCGGGGCCTCGCGGAGGGCGCGGCGGGCGGGCGCGGCGCAGACGTCGCCCGCGAGGATCTCGAGGTACTCGTGGACGCTGTTGCGGACCTGGTCCTGCACGGGCGCGTCGATCATCTTGAGGTACCACGGGAGCTCGAGCGCGAACTCGGCGCTGAGCGAGACGGTGGCGGTCTCGGGCTCGGCGGCCGCGAAGACCTTGATCTCGAGGCTGTCGAGGAAGGGGATGTTCTGGATCGTGGCGGTCTCGCGCATGGTGCGGCCGTGCGTGCAGACGCGCTTCGCGATGGCCATGCGCATGCTGTGCTTCTTCCAGTACACCATCAGGATGTTCGGGACGTTGACGCTGGTGTCGTACTCGGCGCGGGAGCAGTTGGTGTCACCGGGCGGAGCACCGGGCGGAGCACTGGGCTCCGCGGTGAAGCGCCAGTTGCGCACGTCGTGCGTGTGGCTCCACGTGTTGGCGAGCGCGAAGAGCGCGTCGGAGTCCGTGGACCACGGTTTGAAGGGGCAGGTCTTGAGGGCGGAGACGTAGACGGTGGTCGCGCGCGCCGGGGGCGGCAGGGCGAGGGCGAGGACGAGCGCGGTGATGTGCATGATGATCGTACGGGTAGGCGGGGCGCGCGCCATGGCGGGGCGCGTTTATATACTCTTTCCATACTTGTCAGAGCGCGGTCTGCGAGAAATTCGCAACGGGCGCACGGGCGGCGAAAAAACATCGGGCTCGAGCGCGGCGCGAAGTCGGCCCCCCCCATCGTACCGAAAGCTGAGCGGCGCCGCGCGCGATTGGCTTTCGATGGCCGAGGAGCTGCTGCGGCGCATGGCGGCGCTGGAGGCGCGCGTGCACGCGGGCGGGGCGGCCTCGCGGCGGCTCGTCGAGCTCGAGGAGGACGTGCACCGCTACTACTCGGCGTTCCTCGAGCTCGACGGGGTGCTCGGGCGCATGGCCGCCGCGCAGCGCGGGCTGGCGGCGGGCGTCGAGGCGCTGCAGGCGCAGCAGGCGCAGCAGGCGCGCGGCGCGCGCGAGGCCGAGCGCGCGGCGCGCGAGGCGCGCGCGGCAGAGCGCGCGGCGCGCGCGGCGCTGCCGAGCCCGCTGGAGGCGCGGCTCGCCGGGTTCGAGGCGCGGCTGGCGGGGCTCGAGGCGCGCGGCGCGCTCGGGGCGCGGCGGCTCGCGGAGCTCGAGGACACGACGGACCGCTACTATAATGTGTTTCTGGAGGTCGACATTGTCGTTGAGCGCGTCGTCGCGTCGCAGCACGCGCTCGTCGAGAGCGTGCTGGCGCTGCGGGCGGGCTCGGCGGGCTCGGCGGGCTCGGCGGGCTCGGCGGGCTCGGCGGGCTCGACGGGTTCGGCGGGCTCGGGCCCGAGAGGGGCTCCGGGCCCCTCTGGGCCCGCTGCGGCGGACTCGGGGCCCTCTGCGGCTCCGGGCCCCTCCGGGCCCCCTGTAGTGGGCTCAGGGTCCTCTGGGGCTCCGGGCCCCTCTGGGGCCCCTGCGGCGAGCGGGGGCGCGTGGAGAGGGAAAATGTGTCTCCATAATCGAAGAGCGTATCGGTGCAAGCAGTGCAATGGGTCTTAATTTACACAAAATAAATGCCACCATGAATTGTTTTGACCAAGTCACCCAGCCGGGTGACTTAGTACTAAATTAAAATGATATAGTAAATAAAAAATAAAATTCTGTTCGAAACTAGGCAGTTTTTATGTGAAAAAAGAAAAATGGCAGAGGTGCTGCTTGAAATCGCGCAGAACGTCTCAATTCGCGGCATGAATGTGAACGGCGATTATCTCTTCAGTGTATTAGACTTAATCAAGTACATCTGTCCAGGATACAGTTCCATCTACGCACCAACGCTGTGGTATCGTCTGATTTCAAACAATTCGAATGAAGTGACCGAAATCATGCCAACATGGCAAAACCTGAAATTCAAGGGCCGTGGACAAAGAAACACACCCTGTATGACCATCCTTGGGCTCCAGAAGCTGCTGCTCATGCTCGGCAGCAAGGCGACAGTCGAGTTCTGTGACCGTGTTTTGGAATGCTTCCACCGAGTGCTCGCTGGTGACCACACTTCAATCCGCGAAATCAAGGCGAATCCGGCGCAAACCCTGTCGGTGCAGCCGATGGAGCGCGCGCAGACGGGCGCGCCGGTGCAGGGGATGCTTAACCCGCGCTGCGACGCGGGCGACGCCGGCGTTATGAATGAACTCCTGCAGGCGGCCTGCGACTCGAGCGCGGGACAGCGCGTGACGTCCATGGGAGACCCCAAAAACTACACCGTGGAGACGGGCGCGCCGGTGCAGGACATCCTCAAGGGGATGCTTGGCCCGCGCTGCGACGAGAACCGTGACGCGTCCCACCAGCTCGAGCTCAAGATCCAGGCGATGCATGACAGCGACTTCGCCAAATCAAAGATGAAGGTTGAGACGTGGACATTCCACGGCGACGGGACGACGTGGGTCAATGCCACAGAGATTTTCAAGTACATGTACACGGGTGGTCGTGATCACTTTGCCCGGATGCTCCAGAGGCACTTCGAGGCCTGCCACATTCCGCACAAACTCCTCGAGGTCCAAGGGGTAAATACCAGATTTTTATTTTGTACCACAAATTATACTGGTACTAATTTAATACCAGATTGCAAACCTTCCGACCGGAAGGTTTGGAAATATGGTACTAAAATTCACATCGTACTAAATGTGACCATGAATTGTTTTGACCAAGTCGCCCGGTCGGGCGACTTGCAAATCTGGTACTAAAATTCACATCGTACTAAATGTGACCATGAATTGTTTTGACCAAGTCGCCCGGTCGGGCGACTTGCAAATCTGGTACTAAAAGTCAACTGGTCCTAAAAACTTGCCTGACTTGGAGTTTTTTTCTCAGAAACGCGGCAGCGCTCAGCACGTCTATCTCATGGACATGAACGACCTCTATCTCGTGGCGGTACGCCTGCCTGGCTGGGAGTTCATGGCCTCGGCCTCGCATATCAACGCCAAGAAGGCCGTGCGCGGCCTGGCCGCGGACCTGCAGGACTTCCACGAGCAGGGCCAGCGCAGCTCGGCGGCGCACCTGATGCAGCAGGGGGCGTCGGCGGTCGGTGTGGCGGCGATCGAGGACGCGCAGCAGGTGCAGACTCATGAGTTCATAGAGCTGGAGGTGCAGGAACGCCGGTTCGAGTTGAAGCGCAAGGCAGGTGATTACGAGCTTGAACTGGCAGAGCGCCAGTTGCAGGTGAAGCGCAATTCAGATTTGCACGAGCTGGAGGTTGAAGAGCGGCGGTTGAAGCTGCCGCTCGCGATTCATAAGCAGAATCTCGAGCACGTCGACCACTTCATACAGACCATGACCAGTCTAGATCCCGACTGGCGCGCGGACAGGCGGCTGGCGGCACAGGCGCAGGACCTGCTCTGTGCAGCTTTTGTGACCGAGCCGCGGCTGGTCACTGCACAGGGCTCTGTCGCACTGGAGAGCGTGGTCGCACCGGAGCGCCTTGCGGCGCCAGAGCGCCCTGTCGCGCCGGAGAGCGCCATGGCGCCCGAAAGCGCTGCGGCGGCGCGACTCGAGAGCGTCTCGCTGGCGGTCCGCGAGATGATGGACACCGTGAAGCTGCGCCTTGAGATGCTGACACCGGACGCTGTGGCCAAAGTCTCTGCCGGAGACTCCGCCGGTGCCTCCGCCGAAGCCTCCGCCGAAGCCTCCGGCGCGGGCGCGGGCGCGGCGGGCGCGGCGGGCGCGGCGGGCGGGGGCGATGCGCCAGGCGCGGTTCCGCAACAGCGTGGCGCGTGGAGAGGGAAAATGTGTATCCACCGGCGCCGCGGTTACAGGTGCAAGCTTTGCATTAAGGCCTAGTATAATTTGCAGTGATTAAACCAAAAAAAACTCCCTATTTTGTTTCTGCAAGAACAAATAAAAGACATCATCATCTTAATTTCCGCGTTTTGACCCAATCACCCGGCCGTCATCATCTTAATTTCCGCGTGTTCGCGCGCTTTCGGCGTTCCCGTCTCGGAGGATGCCCCTTGAAGAGCTGGGCTTCATGCTCGCGATCTGGCTCGCGTGGGCTGGTCAGCTCGCGCACATGGCACTCCTGACCGAGCGCGACGACGAGTAGTGCGCGGCGCGGCGCGCCGCACCGCGCGGGGTCTTGCGACGGTTTCTCGATTGTAATAAAGAATGCTGAGTGTGTCTTTCATAAAAAGTGCGGATCAGCTATATAACAGTCTCTGAAGAACATGGCGTCGGGGGGCTTCTTCTCAGGACTCTCAGGGGATATTCGCTTCACCGACTCTCTCATAAATGGCCCAGGGCCGCTCCCCACGGACCTGCGGGGCGGGCCGCAGGGCGTGTACGGGCAGGCCGATGGCATTTACAACGGCACGTCGCAGCTGCTCGAGAACATCGTCCCGTACTCGCAGCCGGGACAGGGCAATCTGAACGCGAACAAGGGCCCGCAGACCGCGCACAGGATCGCCGCGGGCATCCCGCGCGTCGAGCTCCCGGAACCCGAGCCGCAGGCGGTGAAAACCTTCTCGCTGTTTCACTCGGTCGACAATGGTGACATTGCCTTCATCGTCACCCCGGTGTCGACGCGGAAGTACGTCTGGCTGTCCGCGAAACCTTATCCTATGCAAAGCCAGAAGCATCTGAACTCACTCACGAACGTGAACGTGTTCTTAAACGTCGTGCAGGTCAACTACGTGCTGGCCGGCATTTTCAACCGGCTGGTGTACATGACCGAAAGGAGTATTATGAAACTGGAGAACGACAACGCATGGGACTCGATAATCACCAGCTTTGGGAAGTACGCGATCGACTTCTCTGAGAACATAGTGAAGTGCTGCGCTACACCTTCACCGCTTGGCAAAAGATCAAGTGCAAATAAGGTTAAGGAGGACATAGCGGACCCACGCCTGTTTCTGCTGAAAACCAAGGCGTTGCTGCAGCACATCATCAAGTTCCACATCAAGCCTTTCGGGATCTGCGCGGGTTCAGAGAAGCAGGGGGGGCAGCACGAGGGTCGGGACAAGCCCGTGCAAGCCGCTGCCAGCTACTTTACCACGCTCACTGTCGATGGACAAAACCGCGATTTGGTCAATATATGGCGGAATAACGAGATTGAGGGTGGAGACCAGCTTATTATGCACCTTGCGCCAGTGAAGCGAAGCCCTACTGTGTTGTACACCCTGAATCACTACAGTCACGGCACAGTTTCAAAGTACATGACCTTCAATTGGCTTGGCGGATGCGTGCTTCAGATGATCCCCACGTTCTTCAAAGTTGGGGAGCTTCCCGAGGCCTACAGAAACGAACAAGATCTGATTTTGAAATCAATTGTCGATACTGGACGTTCTAAAAATGATGATCGTCTAAAAGAAGAAGATAAGAAAATTTTAGAAACAGCATTCGACTACCGGGTTGCGGGCTACTGGCACTGTGGACAGACTTACACGAAATCCGCAAGGTATGGGCACGTGCTGGCGCCTTTCAGTGACCACGAGTACATGACTGGTGCTCTGATGCAAGTCAACTGGGCGCCCGTGTGGAAGGGAGGGGCATCACTTGAGTGGTTGACAAAAGATGTTGTTGATCTTGCTAATAAGTATTTGAAAAACCGAAGTTTATTAGATAATCATAATGATGAATTCCATGCTTTTAAGATGAAAATGGATACTTCACCAATAAAGGAAATCTCTCACTGCATAAATTACACAGAACATTTGCTTGAAAACGATGATTTTAACTTAATTACATATTTCCATGAGAAAGATGATGGTCAATCTGAGTTTAACGTTGGGGCTCTGAAAGTCGCAGCAGTCAAAAGATTTTTTGACAGTCGTATGAAGAGCGAGGCTAATTCATCACTTCAATTGGGTGAATATAGAGATGGTGTAATGTCACTTGCGCCCATGCAGACCCTGGTGCCCCAGCTCGTGACCCGCGCGCCCGCGCGCACGACCACGCCGCCGGCGGCGCGCGCGAGCACGCTTGAGTTGGGCGGACTGGCGATGGGGGCGGCGGCGGGTGCGGCGGGTGCGGCGGGTGCTGAGCCGGCGGCGAAGGCGGCAGCGAGGGCCCCAGAGGGGCCTCTGGACGCGCTGGCGACGGGGGCGGCGGCGGGGGCGGCGGTGCCCGAGCCGAAGAAGAAGCGGGTGGTGCTGCCGAAGGCCGTGCAGCTCCCGACGGCGAGCCCCGAGGAGCTCGAGCTCGAGCGGCTCTTCGCGGGGCGCGGGGCGGGCGCGGGGCAGTGAGCGGGCTCTGTGCGCGCGAGCGGGCGGGAGGCTGAGGCGGGGCTGAGGCGGGGCTGAGGCGGAGTCTGAGACTGTGAGTGTTGTAAATGTTTATTGAATAAACTGAATAAAGCTCGTTAAAGAACTAAGAGGGTGCGGCGAGCGCGCGGATCAGGGGCAGTAGTCCAGACTCGAGTAGTCGATCACGGGGGGCGGGGCGGCGAGGAAGCCGACTCCGCCCGCCGCGGGCGCTGCGGGCGCCGCGAGCGCCACGGGCGCCACGGGCGCCACGGGCGCCACGGGCGCGGGCGGCGCGGGCGCGGGCGGCGCGGGCGCAGCAAGTGCCGCGGGCGCCGCGTCTCCGCGGAGGATCTCGAGCACCTCGGCGCTCGTGTCCCTCTGGAGCTCCACCGGCAGCTGTTCTGCCGCGGCGTCTGCCGCGGCGTCTGCTGCGGGTGCGGGCGCGGGCGCGGGCGCGGGCGCGGGCGCGGGACTGTCCCACGGCACCGCGCGCCCCGGCGTAACCGGGGTCGTCACCGTGGTGCGCGGCGAGTCTGGGGTATCGAGCGGCGCTGGGCTGCTGCGCGGCCCCGCGCGCCCCGGCGTGACCGGGGTGTCAGGACTGTCCGGCGGCCCTGGGCTGCTGCGCGGCACTGGGATACTGCGCGCGCTGGCGCGCCCCGGCGTGACCGTGGTCGCCTGCGTCGCCGGGCGCTCGGCCATCGCGACATCGCGAGATGTCAGAGGGCCAGCAGCGGCGGGAGCGGGCTTCGGGAGCGGGAACTTGGTATCGAGCCATGCATTAGTGACGTAATCCAATGTGCATGTCTTGAACCTCTTTGAAAGCCATTCCTGGTACGTGTTTTCAAGCTCTTCGTCTCCAAACACGTATAGAGAGGCTTTGTTATGCAGCTCTCTGGGCGTCACTCCGTCCACGACGTTTGTATCCTGCTTGAGCGTTATGGCCACCTCGCGAACGACGGGGTTGAAAAGACGGGCGAGCTTGGTGCGGCGTTCTTTAGACGCCGCGTCCCGAATGCTCTTCGCCCGCTTCGCCTCCCTCTTGGCAGCTGCCTCAGGGTCCTCCGGAGGCTCCAGCGCACCTGCGTCGTTGGCGGTGCTCGGCGCCTCCTCGTCGTCGCTCACGACGCGCTTGCGCTTCTTCGCACCGGCCTCCGGCAGGGCGCGCGGCGCGCCCTGCCGCAGGGCCTTGCGCGGTGCCTTCCACGGGGCCTTCCACGGGGCCTTGTGCTCCGGCGCCCCGGCAGCGGGCCCCTCTGGAGCCCCTGCGGCGGGGGCGTCGGCGGAATCACGCGATGCGAGTTCTTCCTGCCTTTTGAGGGCTCTGGCCTCCGCCCTTTTGCGGGCTGCCTTCTCGTACTTGGACTCCTTGCGGGCGCAAATGACCGTGTAAGCATGGTCGATTTCTGTCTCCATGAACACCTGTGTGTTATCTGGATCTCCGAAGAGTTCATCAACATCGTCCGCGTACTTACGGTTCTTTCCTTTTTTGAGCCACTCTTCGAGGCCAGCATCGACGTCTACTGAACACCGTACAACCAGTGCTTCCTTCTGGTCACCACCAGCTTTCATCACACTGCACACTTCTGGCCAGCTCATGGCGTTCAAATGCCTCATCACGAGTATGTGGACCTCAGTCTCGAACTTGGTGGGTGCTTCGTTAACCCCAACATTGTCTTCAACAATCATAGTATTCTCCATTTTGTTTCTACTCAGACTCTCTTTAATACACATTTATTATTTTTTGTCTGCGCTTCAAGTCCTAGTGCTCGCGCGCGGGCGCGCGCTGGCCGTCGCTGCACGGGCGCCGCTGATGGTTCTCCTTTGGCCGGGCGTCCGGCGCGGGGCCCCTGGCGCGGGCGCCGCGGGCGGCGCTGGCGCGGGCGCGGGCGGCGCAGGCGGCGCGCGCGGCGCGCGCGGCGCGGCTGTAGGCGCGGTCGTACGCGCGCTTCTGCAGCTTGCGGAGCTCGCGGAGCTCGCGCGCGCTCGGGGGGCGGCCGCGCTCCGGGGCGGGCGCGAGCGCGGGCGCGGGTCCATTTGGGGCCCCTGCCTCAGGGTCTGCGATGAGGCGCTGCAGCGCCGGTGTGTAGAGGGCGAGGTGCGTCGCGGACTGCAGCGTTCGCTGGCGCAGGAGGACGCACATCGGCGCGGGGCAGAGGGCCTCGCGCGCGGCGACGGTCGCGCCGAAGAAGGGCAGGTCGAGCGCCGGGCGCGTGCGGCGCCCGGGCGCGTGGTGGAAGGCGTTGACGGCGGCGGCGAGGCCGAGCGCGCGCGGCGCGGCGAGGCCGGGCGCGCGCGGCGCTCCGAGCGTGCAGGGCGCTCCGAGCGTGCAGGGCGAGTCGGGCGCGCAGGGCGCGGCGTTCTGGAGCAGGTCGCGGATGCGCATGGGCGGCGCTGTATAAAGACGAAAGCAGGCGGCGGTGTGTGGATTCTATGTTTTGTGTTTTGGTGTTTCTGTGCCTACGCTTCGTCTATTTTCTTTATTTTTGCACATGTACTTTAGTACTTACTTTGTGTCAAAATTGCGTTCCAAGCTCTGTGTTTCGCGGTCGTGTTTATGTTTTCGCACGGCGCGCCCTATGCGGCTGCGACCGTCGCCGGCGCGCGGCGGAAGGCGCCGTTTTATGCCCGGCGCATCGCGCGCGGATCGTGATATGTGTCAATGACCACGGCCTTTTACCCAGTAATTGATATTTAAGCTGTGCAGGCCATGACGTCGCGGACTGCACCACCTTCCGCTATCGAAGAGCTCAGATCCGAATGGGAGGCAGCGAAGAGACGACCGCAGGCGGAGACCATCAGTCTGACAGTCCTAAACAGAGATCCGATGTACAATCAGGATGTACCGTTGTGGAAGTTTTACGGTGGAAGACTTTCCAACACGGGATCTTTGTTCGACCAGATTGAAGCCGTCAGACCGTTTGAGCGATGGGACAACATCTTTTACTGTAATTCTGATAGCAGCATGGTAGACTTTCCGGGGCAGGACCAATCATACAGTGACGACGTCGGTTTTGTCTGGGCGCGCGAATTCAGAGCCGATGCCCGCGCGTATTGCAAAGACATCATTGATAATTACGAGAAAGCTCGCATCTTTCGAAAGGCAGACGAGGGCAAGGTTCTTGTACTCACACTCCGCCTCGATAGGCAGTACACGCGCTGATGGTGATGTTTGTCAATGACCACGGCCTTCGACCCAGTAACACACAGGCGTTGGTAAATATGTGTTTATGAACGTAAGGGCGGGGCGAGCGATGCGGGCGACGCGGGCGGGGC
>Ga0209107_10000938_pt1 | contig 16542 bp, 23 predicted proteins | sample LakErihyJuly2011_2_FD_187460 | JGI IMG/M metagenome (GOLD analysis project Ga0209107, IMG submission 187460) | Freshwater microbial communities from dead zone in Lake Erie, Canada - CCB hypolimnion July 2011 (SPAdes) (version 2) | ecosystem: Environmental > Aquatic > Freshwater > Lentic >... | reverse complement strand
GATATTGCGCAGTGGTTAATCGCTATCCAACAGCGTTCCGTTTCCTCGCAGTAGCGTAATCTAGTAACACACTAAGTCGCTCTGGGGAGTAGTAGCCCTCTACTCCCCAGAGTCTTTAGAAAGGAAGCAAAATGGCTCTTACGACAGTTAGTGAGTTACGCACCACTTTAGGTGTTGGCACACTGTACACAGATGCCGTTTTGCAAGAAGTTTGTGATGCGTCCGATGCAGTTTTGCTTCCAATGTTATGGGCTCCTAAGTGGTTCTCCGTTGCTCATGGCAATGTTGTGGGCACAGGCACCTTATACTTTAATGATTCTGTTCTAGACACTTTTTATGTAGGTCAAAGCGTCACGATTGCCAATTCAGGTTCTTCTTATAATGGCACTAAGACAATCACAGCAGTAAGCGATTATTCAATCAGCGTAGCAACAAACCACACTGTTGCTCAGGCGTATCACCCAATCTTTCCTTATGGATCTGTATCGACAACTACTTACACAGACTGGACAACGGATACAGCAGTCCAAAACGCAGCTCTTATGATATCTGTTGAAATCTGGCAAGCGCGTACAGCCACCCTTTCAGGCAGTAACGCAGTCGATTTCCAGCCAAGCCCTTACCGAATGAGCGCACAGCTGCTCGCTAAGGTGCGAGGATTGATTGCACACGCACTAGATCCGCGCTCGATGGTGGGCTAATGCCAGTTGCACTTACTACTCTTAGAACGACACTAGCCACAGCATTAGTCGATAATACAAAATGGCAGACCTTTGCATTTCCTCCTGCCACGGTTTTGGCAAACTCGGTTATTGTTTCTCCAGATGATCCTTATTTAACTCCAAGCAATAATGCTCGCAATACCGTAAGCCCGTTGGCTAACTTTAAGATTATTGTTACAACACCTTTATTTGATAATGAAGGCAACCTTAACGGCATAGAAGATTTTGTAGTTCGAGTGTTTAATCTCCTCGCTGCATCATCTTTGACCTATAATGTAGGCACAATAAGTGCACCAAGTATTCTCAATGCTGCTTCGGGAGACCTTCTCAGCTGCGAGATTTCCGTATCAATCCTAACAAGTTGGAGCTAACATGTCACTAACACCAGAGGATTTGGCCTTCTTGAAAAAGATTGGTCAAACTCCAGCAGTACCAGCAACAGAAACACCTAAGCCAGTATCAACCAAGAAAGATGAGGAATAATCCATGGCAATTTTCTTAAACAATAAGGTCGGATTTAAGATTGCTACAGTCAATCTTTCTGATCATGTAACTGCTTTCACACTCAACCGCGTTGTAGATGCAATTTCTGTAACGGCAATGGGCGACACCGCAAATAAATTTGCTGCTGGGCTTGCTTCAGATACGATTACGGTTTCATTCTTGAACGACACAGCAGCAGGATCAGTTCTTGCAACACTACAATCAGCATTCGGATCTACAGTTGCTTTCCAAGCAATTCAAGATTCATCATCTGCTGTATCAGCTACAAATGTTTTGTACTCAGGTACAATTTTTGTAGACAACTTAACAGACATTAATGGTGCTGTAGGCGATGAAGGCATGATTGATATTACATTTACATGTAACTCAAAGACTTCATACGCTTCAACAGGCACTTGGTCATAATCTAACTAACTAACAAAGGGGCACAACCATGGCAAAGCTAAAGATCGTTCGTACAGACGGAAGCGTTATTGAAGGCGAAATTACACCGGCGGTGGAATACAGCTTTGAATTGCACGCTAAACAGGGTTTCCATCGCGCGTTTAGATTGGAAGAACGCCAGACAGATGTATTTTGGTTAGCTTGGGAAATAACACGCAGGTCGGGTGAAACTGTTAAGCCTTTCGGGATTGAGTTCATCGAGACACTTAAAAGTGTTGAGGTGCTTGACTCAGACCCTTTAGCTTAAAGCGCGATCAACCATTCACCTATCTAATCGCTAGGCTAAGCATTAGATTGGGGATCGCGCCACAGCACTTATTAGAATTAGATAAGACCATGCTAGACGCTCTAGTACAAGGTCTAAAGGATGAAGCAAAGGAGATCAACGATGCCAGCAAGCGTAAAGGGCGCCGTTGAACTTCGCAAAGCTTTGCGAGAATTTACGCCAGATCTTGCTAAAGGTTTGACAAAAGAAATGTCGCAAGCCTTAAAACCAGTAGTCAAAGTTGCTAGAGGTTATATGCCTAATGAAAATCAGATTTTGTCAAACTGGGGAGTTTCAGGCAATAAGATTACAGCTGCTTCTTCTGCTTTTAACACTTCTACCTTTCCAAAATATGTGCCTGCTATTGTTAAAGCCAATGTAGGTTTCAAAAGTAGTCCTTCAAAAAAGAATTCTAGAGGTTTTCGTTCATTAGCTCAGTTATTCAATAAGACTCGTGCAGGTGCAATTTATGAAATTGCTGGAACAAAAAATCCTTCTAGCAAGTTTGTACAAAATTTAGATGGCAAGTTTCCATCACAAATTAAGGGAAGCGGCGGCCGTCAAGGACGCGGCTTGTATCGTGCTTATGAAGAAGATAACGGCAAGGCTTTATTGGCTGTTCTTAAAGCGATTGAAAATGCAAAAACCAAACTTAATCAACGCTCTACAGTGAGAGGTTAATTGTGGCACAAGTAAAGATTGATATTGCCTCCGAGTTCACTGGCAAAAAGGCTTTTAAGCAAGCCGATACTGCGGTTGATAAGTTAAACAAACGAACAAAAACCCTCGGCAAGACTTTAACTAGAACACTTGGCGCAGCCGCGATCTTGGCTTTAGGTCGTGCTTCTGTTAAAGCTTTTGCAGAAGATGAGAAAGCAGCTGCATCCTTAGGCCAAACATTAAAGAACTTAGGTCTTGCTTATGGCAGCAACATTGGCACAGTTAATGGATACATTTCACGCCTTGAAGAACAGACAGGCGTTCTGGATGATGAGCTGCGTCCAGCAATGGATCGCTTGCTTCGCGCTACAGGCGATGTAGTCAAGTCTCAGGAATTACTTAATCTTGCTTTAGATATTGCGGCAGGTACAGGCAAATCCGTCACCCAAGTCTCACAGAGCTTGCAGAAGGCATACCTTGGGCAGACACAAGCCATTGGTCGCTTAGGTGTAGGACTTAGCAAGGCAGAGATTATGTCCTCATCATTTGAGGAGATTCAGCAGAAGTTGACTACGCTGTTTGCAGGACAAGCAGCAACAGCAGCAGAAACCTATGCAGGTCGTTTAGACAAACTTGCTATTGCAGCTAACAATGCTAAAGAAACTATTGGTCTAGGTCTGGTCGATGCAATCACTGCACTGTCAGGTGGAGGAGCTACAGCAGCCACAGATAACATCGAGAAGTTATCAAAGGGTGTTGCAGATACTTTGAAGAACACAGGTGAGTTGATTGCAAAGCTAGATAAGTTAAAGCCTGTCCTTATCGCTTTTGGTGTGGCAGCAGCAGTTACTTTTGCTCCTATTGCCACTGCTATTGCAGGTGTAATCTTTTTACTTGGTGATCTCAATAAACGACTAGATGAACAGTCTTTTCGCAAAGGTGTAATTCCCGGGGGTTTTGGTAATATCAATATGTCGGCTGTGTCTCAGGACACATCCAGAGCAGATGCGGCAGCTGCAAAGAAGGCAGCGGCGGCTCAGCTTAAATTAATGAAAGATCAAGCAGCAGCACAGGCCAAGATCCTTAGAGATAAGAGATTGGGCATAGCCATTGATAAGGCAAGCCTTTTACTTGGCAAAAGCACAGATGTCTTTGATATAGATAAGATCCAGAATCAAGCAGCTCTTATTAACCAAGCAGAGTTACTTGGTAAAGCAACTACTGCAACACAGATTTTACAGATAACAAATGACACAGCTCGTCTCAATGTTAAGAAGGCAATAAGCGACTTAGAAGATGCTATTGCTGCTAAGGATGAAGCAGCCATCATTGCAGCAACCAAGAAACTTAATGCAGAGTTAGCAATCTTAAATGCAGTAAGTCAGCAAAACATCAAACTTATAGATATCAAAACAATCTTAGATTCATTAAAAGCTAAAGAATTAATCGATCTTGAGAATTTGAATAAAGCCATTGGTCTGCTGGTTAAAATTGGCGGGATGAACATTACTGGTAGCACAACTACTAGCATCACAGCCGATGCAGCAGCACAGGCAACGGCCCTTCTTGCAGCTAAAACAGCAGCAGAAAAAGCAGCAGTAGAAGCAGCCGCAGCAGCGGCAGCGGCAACTAAAGCAGCAGTAGAATCCGCAACAGCCGCGGCAGAAGAAAAAGCGGCAAAAGATAAGGCAGCCGCAGCGGCAGCCCTTGCTTCAGCGCAAGCATTAACTGAACAAGAAAAAGCAGCCGCAAAGGTAGCAGCCGATGCAGCAGCCGCACAGATTGCCGCACTAGAGGCAGCTAACATAATAGCGGCAGAATATGCCGCCGCATTATTGGAAGCAGCAGAAGCAGCAGCGGCAGCGGCAGATGCTATTGCTTCTTTAAGTACTAACAACGCTGCTGCCGCAACAGGAGCCACAGTTCAAGTTCCTTCAATTTTTGCCCAAGGACAAAGAATAGATTCTGCTGGCAATCTTATTGGCTTTAATCCAGATATGGCTGCTGGTGGTATGACTTCTTCTTCCTCACAAACTGTAAACATTACAGTCAACACAGGCGTAGGAGATCCAAACGCTATTGCAGAAGCTATTTCAAATGTATTGCGTGAAGCTCAACAAAGAGGGACATTGTTGGACATCGCATGACATGGTATCCAGAATGGCGAGTAACAGTTAATGATGATGTCTATACGACTGTCACTTCTGTGTCTTTTGCCTCTGGTCGTTTAGATATAGATCAACAGCCGACAGCAGGTTACTGCCGAGTAGAGATTATCAATACAGACGGCTCACCCTTTACCATCAATGTCACAGAATCTATAACCCTAGAGCTTAAAAACTCCAGCGGTACTTATGTCACTGTCTTTGGCGGCGAGGTTTCAGACTTTAATGTCGGTGTCAGAAGTCCAGAGGAATCAGGCTTCATTACTTATGGTGTCGTTCTAGGCATTGGCTCACTGGCTAAACTGACTAAGGCTGTCTATAACACAGCCCTTGCAGAAGGCTTGGATGGCGCACAAATAGCATTGATTTTAGGAGCAGCCCTTAACCTTAACTGGGATGAGGTAACCCCAACAATTACATGGGCAACTTATCCTGCAACACAAACATGGGAGGATGCCGAGTCTTATATTGGCACTATCGACTCAGGCTTCTACACAATGATTGCACTTGCGGCGAGTGCCTCGGCTAGGTCTCTAACCCTTGCAGACCAGATTGCCACTAGCGCACTAGGTCAGATCTATGAGGAAAAGGACGGCGATGTCTCCTATGACGATGCAGACCACAGATCTACTTATCTTGCAGCCAACGGCTTTACTAACCTTGATGGCTCGTATGCATCTCCGCGATCTATCCAGTCCACAACTCAGATTGCTCGCATCCGTAACAGCCTTATCTATCGCTATGCCACAGGATACGGATCAACCTACAGTGTCTCAGATACAGACTCTATAGCCTCTTATGGGCTTTTTGAGCGTTCATTCGACTCTAATATCAAAGACCTTACAGACATCACTAATATCGGTGCTAGAGAGTTAAACCTACGCAAAAACCCTAGAGCCTCACTAGGAGCAATTACTTTCCGCCTAGATAATCCAGACATGCCTAGCGCGATGCTGGACAGCCTTATCAATGTCTTTTTTGGTCAGCCTGTGTTAATTGACAATCTGCCTAGCAATCTCCTAGATGGCATCTTTGATGGCTTTGTGGAAAATGTAGCACTTAACGCTACCCCTACTTATGTGGACATAACTCTGTATGTCTCAGCTACAGACTTCTCACTCTCTACCACACAATGGGAAACAGTTATCCCAGCCTCACTATTATGGACAGGTGTAAATGCTACACTTACATGGACAAATGCGACAGGAGCACTAACCTAAATGGCAAATTCGACGAACTATGGCTGGGTTGAACCGGATAACAGCAGCCTTGTAAAAAATGGCGCACAGGACATCCGCGCATTGGGCGATGCCATTGACACATCTGTTTGGAATATCGGCTATGGTCAAGCTGGCAAAAATGCAATTATTAACGGAAACTTTGGTATCTGGCAACGCGGTACGGGATCATTTGCTGCCAATGCCTACAACGCAGATCGATGGATTTCTATAAGTGATGCCACAGTCGCAGCAACTCAGCAGAGTTTTACAGCAGGTACTGCTCCAGTGGCAGGTTATGAAGGAACATTTTTTCTTAGGACAGCAAAAAGTGCTGGTGGTAGTTATGTAATTGAAGAACAGCGTGTAGAAGATGTAAGAGTTTTTGCAGGTCAGACAGTCACATTATCTTTTTGGGCTAAAGCAGATGCAACGGTAACAACTGCTCCTGTTTTAGTGCAATACTTTGGTTCAGGTGGTTCTGCAAGTGTTGATACATCTTTAACAAGTGCTGTCTTAACAACTTCATGGGCACGATATTCAATGACTGTTGCAGTGCCATCGATTTCAGGTAAGACAATCGGCACTGGAAGTTATTTAGGAGTTCGTCCAGTTCGTGCGATAACCGCTTCTGCAACGACAATAGACATTTGGGGAGTTCAGCTAGAGTACGGATCAAAGGCAACTCCATTCGATACTGCAACAGCGACACTTGCAACAGAATTAGCCGCATGTCAAAGGTATTACTTAAAATCTTACAATCAAGAAACCGCGCCAGCAACGGCAAGTAATAGCGTTGGTAATTTTCAGTTTCAAGCAATATCAGCAACTGCGACCGCAAACCGAGCCAATGTTCGTTTTCCAGTAACAATGAGAACAAGTCCCACAATTACAGTTTATTCAACCAATAGTGGTACTTCTGCAAAATTGTACAATGAAGCGGCTGCGGTTGATTTAGATGCTTTGACTCAATACACGGGTCAAACGGGTTTTACCGTGTATGCCAATAGCGGTACTCCTGCTTTGGGTCATCCATTATTAGTTCACTATGTAGCAAGCGCGGAGTTGTAAAATGAATACTTACGAAATCAAGCAAGACATATCAGGCAACGATTACCTTGAAATGACTACGCCTGACGGCGTGGTGTCTTTTGTGCCAATGGTTGAAGGCAACTCTGATTATCAGGCTTGGTTAGATGAAACCTCAACTAAGTAAAGCTGCCTCACAGTTAAGGGAGCAGATAGATGATTGCTTCCCAGAGCGTGACCGTTCGTCTGACGGTTGGATCGCCGATCTACGGCACATGCGTTCTGGCAAGCCTTCTGACCATATCCCTAGCGAGGGTTGGGTTCGTGCCATTGATGTGGACGCTGATCTATCGGGTCGATCAAAGCCCGAGATCATGCCAGATCTTGCAGATGAGATTCGAAAGTTTGCAAAGTCTGACAGCAAGAAAAGAATTGCTTACATCATTTTCAACGGCAGAATTGCCAGTCCCATCCTTGGATGGAAGTGGCGTAAATACACAGGGGCTAACAAACACACTAAGCACGCGCATATCAGCTTTACGAAAAAGGCTGATGATGACAGTGCTTTTTTTCAGATACCTATGTTAGGAGCCAAAGATGAACGAACTAAAGAAAATGTCAGGATCTTGGATAAGAGCCTTCCTTGCGGCTGTCATCACACTTGCGGCATCGGGAGTGACTGACCCTAAAGCACTAGCTTATGCAGGTGTTGCATCTATCCTTCCTCCAGTATTGCGTTGGCTAAACCCTAAAGACGATTCGTTCGGCATGGTCGAATGACGCAATCGGATTTCTTTACTCTCTACCTTGCCACCATTGTTGCACTAGGTGGCTTGTCTGGCTATGTCATTACGCACTTGTTGTCTGAAATAAAAAGACTCAACTCGCGTGTGGATGAGATCTACAACATACTACTTGACAGGTAACATTTTCCTATGGCTAGAAAAGCAACTAAGGAATTAGTAGAGCAAGATTACTCAGCTCTGGATGCTTACTGCATTGGGATGTACGAATTCTCACAAAGCCTAAAGCGTGCTGGCTTTGATGAGGAAACAGTGCTCGGCATTATCGTTGAGCGATCTGCCTACCCTGCATGGATATTGCCTGATCCAATAGAGCCAGAGAAGTTTGGCGATTACGAAGATGAGGATGATGACTAGAATCCAGAAAAGGTATCTAGTAATTTCCGATCTTCAAATTCCTTTTCATCATGAGGCAGCAGTCAAAAATCTCATAAAGCTAATAAAGCGTGAGAAGTTTGATCTTGTCCTAAACACAGGTGATGAGCTTGACATGCAATCGCAGTCCAAGTGGGCTAAGGGTACGCACCTAGAATACGAGGGGCAGCTTGATGCTGACAGAACCCTGGCTCAGAATATCCTCTGGGATCTAGGTACTACAGATATAACCAGATCCAATCACACTGATCGGCTGTACCACACTCTAGTCAGAGGTGCGCCTAGTCTTATCGGACTTCCAGAGCTTGAATATTCTAGGTTCATGGGATTTAATGACATGGGCATACGCTTTCATAAGAAGCCTTTTGAGTTTCACAAAGGCTGGGTCTTAGTCCATGGTGATGAAGGATCGATGAACACCAATGCTGGGCTTACAGCTCTAGGATTAGCTCGTAAGTTTGGCAAATCTGTAGTTTGTGGACACACTCACAGAGCAGGGATTAGTGCCTTCACAGAGGGCATAGGAGCCTCATACAGGACTTTGTGGGGATTAGAGGCTGGGAATGTTATGGACAAGAAGAAAGCCTCTTATTTGAAGGCTGGCAGTGCTAATTGGCAGATGAGCGTGGCAGTAATTGAAACGCATGTAGATCGAGTAAGCCCGATGCTAGTGCCTATAAACAAGGATGGATCATTCACTTTGTACGGCAAGTTATACGCTTAGATAGGTCTAAATTTAGGTCTAAATGGACGACTTTACGCCTGACATTCGCACCACGCTTGATGATGCAGTTGATGCCGGTGAATTGTTATCGTTTCGTTATCAAAATGTGTTAGACATTGTCAGATAGGCGTGAGACTCTAATCATGTAAGCCAGTCAAGGGCACTGGATGCAGATAGGTACACAATGATTAACTCAATAACAATTATAGGGATGATTGGCTTATTACTAGCTACTAATTTCATCTGGTATTGGCAAGGCGTCAAAGACGGCAAGCGCGAAGGTTATGTGCGTGGTCGCGAGATCAGCCGTCAAGGGTTCTGGCAAGAATGAGAGCTAATGAAATTCTACTTACAGCCACCGACACGATCCGCGATCGTGGGCTTCAGTATGGTCATCCTGCCGACAACCTAGAACACACAGCCATGCTTCTTAGCGCATATTTACAAATGCCGATACATGACTATCAGGTGGCAGGGATCATGGTGCTAGTTAAACTGGCTAGGACTAATCAATCAGCACAGCACATAGACAACTGGATTGATCTATGCAGCTACGGAGCACTGGCTGGACAACTAGCCACAGAGGAGAACGATCTCTATGTTTAATTTAGCCGATTACGAGACAGTCGAGGTGAGACTTGAAAAGTTTATTAAGGACTATCCTGATTTCCGCATTGCAACTGAGTTGGAAGTGGTCGAAAGGGATCGATACATTGTTAAGGCGTATCTATTTAAGACTGCTAGCGACAGCCTTAGCTGGGCAACAGGGTACGCTGAAGAAAAGATTACAGATCGAGGTGTTAATTCGACTTCAGCATTGGAGAATTGCGAGACTTCGGCGATCGGCAGAGCACTTGCAAATGCAGGTTATGCAGCTAAAGGAAAGAGACCAAGCCGCGAAGAAATGACAAAAGTAGTAGCACAAAAGCCTGTTAAGCCAGCGGTACAGGATCTTGTACAAGCAATTAAGGCAGCTGATAAAGAGACAGCAGAGCAGGACTATTGGACAACTCCAGTCAATGACTATATGAAGGTAGTTGATGCACCACAGACGCTAGACAAAGCGATGCAGAATGTAGCTGCGATCATCGGGACAGGTGAAGCACAGGAAGCACCACAATGCAAGCATGGACACATGAAATGGCGAGAGGGTGAGAAGAATGGCAGGGCATGGGGTGGCTATCAGTGCACCATCATCAATCATCAAGGGGGCGAGCCTAAGTGTGAAGCCCAGTGGTACAACATAGGCAGCGATGGTAAGTGGCATCCACAGAAGGCGAGAGTTTAATGGGACATGTTGGAATTAAGATCAATGGTGAATGGCTAGATCTTATGACAGCCTTCATAGCTTGTCAGTTATGTAATGAGCCAGTGCAGATCAGAGACTTAGAAGATATTAAATCTGATTCAGTTAATGGCATAGTCACATGGCAATGTGCTAAATGCAAGGCAGTCAATGGATGACAAAGAGCAGCTTCTAACCTTCTTGATATTGTGTCTGTTTATAGGCGCAGTTGCAATGGGTTACACAGCAGGAAGTTACAATGGCTAGTCAAGCAAGAAAGCACAGAGGTTTCCGGACAGAGCGCGTAGTAGCTGAGTACCTATCGACTCAGTGGCAAGGCGCATGTGTGGGAAGGGGTAGTGGCAAGGATATTGTTAATGTACCGTTTGATGTTGAAGTCAAAGCCCGCGCTGGATTTCAACCTTTAGCGTACTTGAAACAATTAAAGGCTCGGACATCCATTTCGGGGGAATTGGGATTCGGAGTTATACGGCTAAACGGACAAGGAGAAGATGCTGCTGAATATTGCGCCATCATCCGACTAGCTGATCTCTTGCCACTACTCATATTAAAATATGGTCATCTTACTAGCGAACCCACAGAGGCAGACATTGACCGCTGCATAGCATGTGGGTCTTACATGATACAGAGGTGCTTAACATGCCAGCCTATGACTACCGATGCCCAGACTGCAATCTTAGTCAAGAGATTAGTCATGGATGGTACGACAGACCAATGATCCCATGCACTTATTGCAATGCACCAATGATCAAAGTTATTGGCATTATCCCAGCTGTATTTAAGGGCAAAGGATGGGGCAAGGATGGTAGCTAGTCGTTGGGGCAATATCAGGAAATTGCCATCTGGTGCTTATCAAGCTCGTTACTGGTTTGAGGGTAAACAAATTGGTAAAACATTTACAACCTTATTTTTGGCTCAAAAGTTCTTAGAAGCTAAAGCCAGAGAATTAGGCGTTGATTGGTCAATGTATAAAGTAGCCAGAGGTAAAAGAATTAGATCTTATGGAATTAGTGAAGATGAGTTTGACCAGATGATGATAAACCAAGAAGGCAAATGTTACATCTGTAATGGTGATAATGGCTCAATAGCTTTGTGTATAGACCATGATCATTTGACTGGAAAAGTAAGAGGCTTGTTATGTAACAAATGCAACAGAGGATTAGGGTTATTCTCAGATGATCTTATATTACTTAAAAGAGCTATAAATTACTTAATCGATGGTGTAGTAATAAAACAAGAAACAATCATTTATGAACCTCTCAAGTTAGTTAAATAGTTATCCACAGAAGTTATCCACAGGAGGTAAATCATGGCAACACGCCCAAGATTACACGGGGTATTTGACAGCATCAGTATGCTAATTAGGCAGAGCCCATCAAGGGCTCACACCGCGCCGCTGAAGCGGATAGCGCGGGGGGTGCTAATAGCATTAGTGGGATCTCTATGCTTAATGCCTGAAGCTGGTAGCTCTAAACCAGTGCAATATATAAGCTATAAGCAATATGCTTTATATCTATTAGGTCATAACACTAAAGAATATAAATGCTTAGCAATACTCTATGGTAAAGAATCAGCATGGAATCCAACAGCTTCTAATGGATCACATTATGGAATACCACAAGGACGCAGTAAGTACCTTGCTACATTAGATGGTTATGGTCAGGTACGATGGGGACTTGACTACATAGGCAACCGATACGGTGAGCCTTGCATTGCATTAAATCATTGGAGATTAAAAGGGTGGCATTAAACCAGCGTAGGGTTAACGACCCTAGAGACAGTAGGAGATGGAGAGCCTTTAGGCTTACCATACTGGCAAGGGATAACTACATCTGTCGATATTGCCAAGGTGATGCCACTACAGTGGATCATGTGATGCCAATCAAAGACTCACCGGATCAGGCGTTTAATCCAGAGAATTGTGTCTCAGCTTGTCAATCGTGTAACAGTGCTAAAGGGTCTCGAAATCAAGCGTCTTTTTTAGGTAGGAGGTTCACCCCCCCTGTCTTTTCAAACTGTCTCTCTCCGATGCAATCGGAACCGATGCTGGACAGTCCTTTTAAGATCCGACCTGAGCCTATTTAATGACAGATAAACCCAAACGCTCCAAACCTCTACGAGGGGCAATCAAACCAAGGCTCCACAGCCCATTCTTAAAGGGTAAAACTAGAGGCAATGAGATCGCAGAGCTTGCTGAGAAGATTGGTCAGCCTTTACTGGAGTGGCAGAAGTTAATCATCAACGATATGTGCTCTGTTGACAAAGATAATCTGTTTATACGCCGCAGTTCGCTTCTTTTAATAGCTCGACAATCCGGGAAATCACATCTTGCTCGAATGAGGGCACTTGCTGGGCTATTCTGCTTCGGCGAGAAGGACATCCTTATCATGTCCTCAAATAGAGCTATGGCAATGAAGTCGTTTAACATCATGGCAGACATTATTGAGCGTAATGAGTTTCTGAGAGTGCAGCTCAAAGATGGAGACATCAAGAAAGGCATCCGTCGTACTAACGGCGATGAGCGCATCATCCTCGCCTCTGGAGCACAGCTAGAAGTAGCGGCTGCAACCTCTGACGGCGCACGAGGCAGGACTTGTGACTTTCTGTGGATCGATGAGCTGCGCGAGGTCTCAGAGGTTGCAATGGACGCGGCAAAGAGCGTGACCTTAGCTCGTAAGAATAGCCAGCGTTTATTTACTAGCAATGCTGGAGATCATTTCTCAAAAGTTTTGAACGACCTACACGAGGCTTGCCTAAACAAACCACCTAAGTCTTTAGGCTTTTACGAATACAGCGCACCTGACTTCTGTGACATCTGGGATCGTAACGCTTGGGCAATGGCGAACCCTAGCCTTGGACATTTGATTACTGAAGCGGCAATTGAGGAGACGATCGGATCTTCAACAATGGAATCGGCTCGCACAGAGCAACTTTGTCAATGGATCTCGTCATTAAGCTGCCCTTTCAGTACAGAAGTTCTTGAAAACTCATCTGATAGCACTCTGGAGATGAGTGTAGGGGCTTATACTGTATTCGGTTTCGATGTCAGTCCTTCACGCAGGAACGGATCATTAGTCGCAGGACAGCTTCTTCCAGATGGGAGGATTGGCATCGGGATCTTAGAGACTTACAGTTCTCAGGTTGCTATCGATGAATTGAAGATGGCTGCAAGCATTAAATCATGGGTTGATCTATACAGACCGCGTCTAGTCTGCTTTGACAAGTACGCCACACAAACCATTGCAGACAGGCTTGCACAGTCTGGAGTTATGGTTGAGGATGTTTCAGGGCAACAGTTCTACAAAGCCTGTGGAGACTTGCTTGAAGGACTTACCAATCTTCGTGTCGTTCATAATGGGCAAGAAAACCTGATTGAGCAATTCACGAACACAGCTGCTAAAACAAACGACAGTGCTTGGAGAATCATCAAGCGAAAGTCTGCTGGAGATATATCTGCTCCTATTGGCTTAGCAATGGTAGTTTCCAAGTTAATGCTTCCAGCACCTAAACCTCAAATCTATAGTTAGACACGCCCTAGCATATTGTCTAATCTCTTGACAAATGCTACAATTTCTGTCTATGGGTATCTTCTCGCGTAAGCCTCAAATTATCGAAGCGCAAAACGCTCCGCAGATCATGTCAGAGTCTTACTTGACTTATGGCAATTACTTCCCAGTCATGGTTACTCGCGCACAAGCTCTACAAGTGCCATCGATCAAAAGATGCCGCGATTTAATCTGCGGAACTATTGCAAGTATTCCTCTGGAGTATTACAAGAAATCTACAGGCGAAATGATTTCCCCACCTCGATGGATCGAGCAGCCTTCTAAGGCTCAACCAAGATTTGAGACTCTTTACTTTACTTTAGATTCATTGCTCATGTATGGCGTGAGTTATTGGCAGATTACAGAGACTTATCTTGAAGATAACAGAATGGCTAACGCAAATTGGGTTGCTAACAATCGCGTAACATTTAATACCGATTCAGTCAATAATTTTGTAACACAGTATTATTTAGATGGCGTTCCTTTGCCTATGTCAGGTCTTGGATCTCTTATTACTTTCCAGAAAGATGAAGGCATCCTTGCATCTGGTGGTAGCACAATTAAAGCAGCATTAGATGCACAGAAAGCTGCAAGCATTGCATTGGAAACTCCATCTGCGACTGGCTTCTTAAAAAATTCTGGTGCTGACCTTCCACCTGCTGAAGTATCTGGATTACTAGCTGCATGGAAGCGGGCTCGTCAAAATAACGGCACTGCATATTTAACTTCTACTCTTGATTATCAAACTACTGGCTTCAGTCCTAAAGACATGGCTTACCAAGATGCCATTCAAGGATTGAGTACGGAATGCGCCAGACTTTGTTCAGTAGATCCATATTATGTTTCTAGTTCCATGAACACGAGCATGACCTACAGTAATATTATTGATGAAAGAAAACAATTAGTCGCTTTGACTTTGCAGCCTTATGTTTCAGCGATTGAGTCCAGGTTGAGCATGAATGATGTCTCAACAGAAGGACATTTTGTAAAATTCTGCTTAGACGATACTTTCCTAAGAACAGAACCAATGGAAAGATTGCTAGTGCTAGAAAAGATGTTAGCACTTGGTTTAATTACAACAGAACAAGCAATGCAAATGGAAGACCTATCACCTAATGGGAATGGCAGCTAATGGAAACTCTATATATCGAAGCATCCTCTCTTGAATGCTCAGAAGAACGCAGAGAAATCTCTGGCAAGATCGTTCCTATGGGTACTGGGGAAATCGGCAGCACAAATCTAGGACAATACACATTCGCAGCTAACTCTATTGAGATTGCTGATCCATCAAAGATTCGTTTATTGTCACAACATAATTTACAAAAGCCAATCGGCAAGATGATCTCAGCAGAACAAAAAGCAGATGGAATTTACGCAGTTTTCCGTTTAAGCCGCAGCACAGCAGGATCTGACGCTTTGATTATGGCACAAGAAGGATTAGTTACAGGCTTGAGTATTGGAGCAGAAATCCTTGCATCAAAGCCATCAAAAGATGGATACACAGTTGTTTCATCAGCTCGTCTAAAAGAAGTTTCTTTAGTAACTGTTCCTGCATTCGCAAGCGCAGAAATACTAGAGATCGCAGCAGAGGAAGTCATCCCTGTTGAAGAAAACCCACAAACAGAAAGCGAGACAGTCGTGGAAGACACTACAGTCGAAGCAGCACCAGTAGAAACAGCGGCTGTAGAAGCTGCTCGCCCTACAGTTACAGCAATGTATTACACAAATCCTCGTCTTAACCTAAACATCACAGCTGGTGAATATGCTAAGGCACAATTGAACGCATCACGCGGTGACGCAGATGCTCGCGAACTAATGGCAGCTCTACAGGTTGCAACAGTTGCAGAGAACACAGGTATGGTTCCACCAACATACCTAAAGGATGTAATCGGCATCATCGATTCATCTCGCCCATTCATTGATTCAATCGAGCGCGCTGCACTTCCAGCAAGCGGGATGAAGATCTTCACTCCAAAATTGGGAACACAAGCTACTGTTGCATTGACAGCAGAAGCAGCAGAATTCTCATCAACAGATACAACAGTCACATTCCAAGAAGATACAGTGGTCAAGTTCGCTGGAGCTGGAAAGCTCGATGTTGAATTGGTTGATCGTTCAGACCCAAGTTTCTTGGATCTATATCTACGCGAATTGGCTGCATCATACGCACAGAAGACCGATGCTTATGCTGCAAACATTGCTGCACAAAACTCAGCAGCCTCAACAGGCTCAACAGTCTACAAGTCAATCGCAGATGGTATTGCTGATTCATTTGGCGTAATGCGTCAAACACCAAATCGCTTGCTAGTTGCCACAAGTGGTGGAGTTAATGATATTGACTTCGCTGGACTACTTGGCGCAGTGGATTCAACAGGACGCCCAATTTTTGCGGCTGCTGCTCCACAGAACGCTAATGGTTTGATTACACAAGGTTCAACAGCTGGAACAGTTGCAGGACTTTCACTCGTAGTAGATCCAAACTACACAGGTAACGATGCAGGTTCTAAGTACGCACTCGTTTATCCTTCAATGGCAATGCGATTCCATGAATCAGGCACACTCCAGATTCGTGCAAATGTAGTTGCAAATGGCCAGCTAGAAATCGGTATCTACGGATATTGCGCAGTGGTTAATCGCTATCCAACAGCGTTCCGTTTCCTCGCAGTAGCGTAATCTAGTAACACACTAAGTCGCTCTGGGGAGTAGTAGCCCTCTACTCCCCAGAGTCTTTAGAAAGGAAACAAAATGGCTCTAACGACAGTCAGTGAATTACGCTCCGTACT
>Ga0209107_10000937_pt1 | contig 16547 bp, 13 predicted proteins | sample LakErihyJuly2011_2_FD_187460 | JGI IMG/M metagenome (GOLD analysis project Ga0209107, IMG submission 187460) | Freshwater microbial communities from dead zone in Lake Erie, Canada - CCB hypolimnion July 2011 (SPAdes) (version 2) | ecosystem: Environmental > Aquatic > Freshwater > Lentic >... | reverse complement strand
GTTTTACAGAACTACGCAACATTTAGCGGTCGTGCAAGAAGAAGTGAGTATTGGTATTTTGCCTTGTTTAACATTATCATTTCTATCGGTTTTGGTTTTGTTTGTGGGCTTATGCAAGTTCCGCAATTAGCCAACATTTACACATTAGCAATCTTAATCCCTTCGATTGCAGTTGGTGTTAGAAGAATGCACGATGTTGGGAAAAGCGGATGGTTTTTATTAATACCAATTTACAATTTAATTTTAGCTTGTACAGATGGTGTTAAAGGCGACAATGAATATGGCGCTGACCCGAAAGCTGAACTGAATGCTGACCCGAAAACTGAAGCATAAGACAAAGTTATACCAACAAAAAACCAGCCCATAACAGGGTTTTGGTAAATGTGCCTGCGGTTCAATGCGCCGCAGACACATTTACCAATAATGTTTTTGTTTTTTAAGTCATTGGTGAGCACTTTGAGGTTGTGGTTAATTGAAGTTTGGTTATCCGCATCAACATTTACCTTAGGTGCTGCTTCTCGGTGTGGTGAAAGCCCCGCCCTTCGCAAATCTATAAAACGCTGCCTGCAAACAAGCCTAGCAGACGACAATACAAAGACAAATAGACAATGAAAAAAATAATATTCATACTCGTACTTTTAGTGCTGACAATTTTCGGTGTACTCTACGCAAAACGTAAATTTTATGACCCAAAACACAGACTTGAAAATGCAAGAACAGAAGTAAAAAAACTTGCAGACCAAGACGAAATAAAAAATGGTGACCTTATTTTCCAGACTTCACTTTCACCACAAAGCAACGCCATTCAACTTGCAACTAAATCAAAATATTCACATTGTGGACTTATCTACAAAGACGGCAATAACTTTTATGTTTTCGAAGCTGTTCAACCTGTAAAGCGAACACCACTAGACAAATGGATTGCTCGGGGACAAGATGGAAAATATGTGATCAAACGACTTAAAAACGCGGACCAAGTTTTAACTCCAACGACATTAACAAAAATGAAACAAGTAGGCGACCAGTTCAAAGGCAAAAATTACGACTTGACTTTTGAGTGGTCAGACAACAAAATTTATTGCTCTGAACTTATTTGGAAAATATACCAACGTGCGACAGGAATTGAAATTGGCAAACTTGAAAAACTTAGCGACTTCGACCTAACAAATGAGGCGGTTAAGAAAATAATGAAAGAACGTTATGGCGACAATATTCCTGCAGAAGAAATTGTAATTTCACCAGCATCTATATTTGACAGCGAACTTTTGACGACGGTAAAATCAAACTAATGACAACAACGCAAGACAAAAAACCAGCCCATAACAGCGTTTAAGCAATATTGCCTTGCCACAGAGTTCGCCCCGACCTCCGGGCGCAACAGGACCAAAGAAGGCGGCGCGAAGAACTGACGAAGGGTATTTAAGGTATTGAGTGTGAAGCAGCAAAAAGAGTTCCTTTAACAACTTAAACATTAGAATAACAGGAAGTATAAAAAAAATCCTACTATCTTTGAAAAATCAGCTTTACAAGATATTATTGTAGAGAAAAACACCTACTTAATTAGACTATTTGAAATATCTAAAAAAATGAGAATAACAATAATAAGCATTGGAACATTAATGTCAATTATTTGCGCTTTCGTATTTGCGGGTATTTTAGGTGCTATTTTATTTGCTTCTATTCTAATTTTTTCAATTCATTTAGTCAGAAAAAACAAAGAAAAGAAATTCCCATTGGTCAATATTTTTCTGTTTTTCATAACTTTATCTGCATTAAGTTATGGTTTAATGACTGTCGGTGGATTGTTGGGCGCAGAACAAAAAATAGTTTATAAACTTAAACTTATTGAAAAAGATTTAGCTGATAAAAATTATGAAGCAAATTGGATTATTATTTCTCAAAAAAGATACGAAATTTTAAATTCTAAATTAAGTAAAAGCGCGAAAAAGTCAAACCATTTAAAAGGGATAGCTATAGATATTTATATTTTTGACATAAATGGAGACGGCAGATTTAACGATGTGGATATCGCTATTCTTGAAAATTCAAATAACAAAGTTGAAAGAGAGCATCCTGAATTGATTGGTGGATTTGGTGATTATTTCATAAAAGGTGCTGGATACTTCACAAAACACATGATACATCTAGATACAAGAGGAAAGAAAGTAAGGTATAGTAAGTAAAAAACAATCTAAATGAATGTGGAGCTTCGGCCATAATTTATTTAAATCTCAAAAAATATGTCAAGTGGATTTGTAAACCCAATAACAATAAAAGAAGCAATTGATAAAATTGTTGACAGAACCTATTTATTACCTGCAATTCAAAGAAAGTTTGTTTGGAGTAGCGACCAAATTGAAATTCTGTTTGACAGTTTAATGAGAGGATACCCCATAAACTCATTTATGTTTTGGGAGGTCAAAGAAGACAACGTAAAGAATCAATTTAAGTTTTATCAGTTCCTAACCGAATACCGACAGTTTTTCAAAGAAGACAATCCAGATATTGACACCAAAGGCTACAAAGATTTTTTAGCTGTAATTGACGGTCAACAAAGACTAACAAGTTTATACATTGGGCTAAAAGGTTCGTATGCTTATAAATTGCCAAGAAAATGGTGGTTTAATAACGAAGAGAATTTACCAACTCGACATCTTTACTTGAATTTGTCGCAGGCACTGCCAGAGGATAACGAAAGGCAAATGATTTATGATTTTCAATTTCTAACAAAGCAAGAATTTGAAAGAAAATCCGAAGACCCGAATTCAATTTGGTATAAAATCAATGACATTCTAAACTTTAAGACGCAAGGCGATATTGATAATTACATAGACAGTAAAGGTTGGCTTCACAAAGATTTTACAAAAAAAACAATCAGAAAATTATTTGAGGTCATTTTCAAAGAACCTTTGATAAATTATTATCTTGAAAAAACACAGGAAATTGACACGGTATTAGATATTTTCATTAGAACCAATAGCGGCGGTGAACCATTAAGTTTTTCTGATTTATTAATGTCAATAACCACTGCACATTGGAAATCAGATGCAAGGAAAGAAATACCAAATGTTGTAAATAAAGTTTTGGAAATTGGGAATCCTGGTTTTCTAATCAACAAAGATTTTGTTTTAAAAACTTGCCTCGTGCTATTTAATGATAACATCAAGTTTCAAGTAAAAAACTTTGACCAAAGCAATGTTATCATTTTTGAAAAAAACTGGGACAGAATTAATAAGAGTATAACAGAAGCATTCACTTTACTTGCAAATCTTGGTTTTAACAATCAAAATTTAAGAGCAAAGAATGCGGTCATTCCAATCATCTATTACATCTATCATCGAGGAATTGAAAACGACATTAATAGTCCAATCAAATATAAGGACGACAAACAACTAATTAGAAAATGGCTTTGTGCATCATTACTTAAAGGTGTATTTGGCAGCCAATCTGACACGGTTTTAGGTGGTTTAAGAAAAGCAATAAAAGCAGAGTTAGCGGACACTTCAAAACAACCTTCTTTTCCCTTAGATAGAATCAAAGATGAATTTAAAGCCAATCCAGCCAAAAACCTTTCATTTGACGATGAACTAATCGAAGGTTTACTTACAACGCAAAAAGATGCGCCAGACTGTTTTGCAATTCTATCTTTAATTTACTCTCATCTAAACTTTGGCAATCAAGAATACCATAAAGACCATTTGCACCCTGCAAGTTACTTTTCTGCAATTAAAAGAACAGACTTCCAAACTGATGATGATTTCAACTTTTACAAAGACCCGACAAACTGGAATGGAATTGGAAATCTTCAATTGCTTAACGGAACATTAAATCAATCTAAACTTGCATCTCCCCTAAAAGATTGGGTTGCGACAAACAACATTGACAAAATAAATCAACTAATTACCAACGAAAGCCTTGACATAGTTGACTTCAAAAACTTCATCCAGAAACGAAAAGAACTTTTAAAGACACAGCTTAAAAACATGGTAATATGACGTCCATAAAAGAAATCCGAACACATAACGGCAGTATATAAAATAGGCGGCATTAAATCAAAAACACTAAAAGCAAAAGAATTGAAAGAAGGAGAATCTGATCGTTCAGAAAGCTTAAATGAAGCCGATTTTTACAAAATATTAGGCAGTCTAAATAAATAAGCAGACCATAACAATGGAGAACCTTAAGACCCCAGATTGGAACGTTTGTGATGCGTGTCAAGGACTCGGTAAAAAAAACCGCTTGATTAAAAAGAACGCAAAAAAAACTTACCATCCTTTGCTAAATTCAGGTGAAGAAACTGAAGCGCCTCCTCCTAAATTCCATTTAGAAAATTGTACAATCTGTGAAGGCAAAGGACTTATTCCGGCTCTTGCCCCTCCTACTCTCGATACAGCGCTTTGTCCACATGTGGCAATCATTGGCGCTGGCATAGGTGGTGTTGCGCTTGCTGTGGCTTGTTTACACAGGGGCATTCCGTTTACTTTATATGAACGCGACGATAGTTTTTACGCACGCTCGCAAGGCTATGGCTTAACCCTACAACAAGCCAGTAAAGCGATGGCCGGATTGGGAATTTTGACCTTAAACAAAGGTGTGGTTTCTACCAAACATGTGGTGCACAATCCAGAAGGCAAAGTGCTTGGCGAATGGGGCATGCGCAAGTGGATGGAAAACGAACCCAATGCCGCACCTCGAAAAAACAACATACACAATATACACATTGCCCGCCAGGAATTGCGTTTGACTTTGCTTAATCAACTCGGTGGGCATGCCAAAGTAGAATGGGGGCATCAACTGAGCGAAATAAAAACCACTGAGCAAAACAAGGTGGAATTGAGTTTTATGGTAAACGGCAACTCAAAAATAATAAACACTGATTTGGTGGTGGGTGCCGATGGAATAAGAAGTACTGTTCGTACCCTGATTATTGGAGATCAAACTACCCCATTGCTTTACCTGGGTTGTATCGTTATTTTAGGCATTTGTCAACTAAGCGCTTTGCATGATATACAAAGCAATCTGCTCGATTCTGCCACGGTGTTTCAAACAGCCAATGGACACGAGCGCATATATATGATGCCTTATGATGCCGATTCAGTGATGTGGCAATTAAGTTTTCCAATGAAAGAAGACGAGGCCAAAGCATTAAGCGATAAAGGTGCCTATGCTTTAAAAGAAGAAGCCTGTAGACGAATACAATGGCATGAGCCCATCCCTAGTATCCTAGCTGCAACAGCAGAAACCAATATTTCGGGTTATCCGGTTTACGACAGGGAATTGTTGCAAGCCAAATGGATGAAAAGCGCTGGTCCTATCACTTTAATGGGCGATGCCGCCCACCCTATGAGTCCGTTTAAAGGACAAGGGGCCAATCAAGCCTTGTTAGATGCTCTGGCATTGGCAAGAAGCATTTACATCAATTGCAAATCATCAAATAAATGGCGCGCGCTTGGATTAAGAGCACAGATACTCACTGAGTTTGAAAAAGACATGATGACCCGCAGTGCGGTAAAGGTAAAAGAATCGAGGGCCGCAGCGGAATTTCTTCACAGCGATGTGGTGCTACAAGTGGGCAATATTACACGAGGAGGATGCGCAAAGACGGTGAAGGAATAGCGATAATCTTGGATTGAAGTTATTAGAACGAGACCTAAAAAAAAGCGTAATATCTCATGCACAAAAAACTCAAAAAAACAATTTCAATTATCGGTATCGTTATTGTTGCACTTATTTTGAAAATCGGCATAGACAAACACAACTATTACGAATTTGATGAATCAGATACTTTTCACATAAATATTGGTGAGCGCATAACTGTAAAAATACCTCAAAATGAATCAACAGGTTATAGAAATTGTTGGTTCAATGAATACAATTGCAAAAACATAAAACTGTACCAAAGAGATTACAAAAGCACCTTTTATGAATCGATAGGTTACAATGGCACAGGTGGCACCGAATACTTAACCTTTAAAGGAAAATCAATCGGATTAGATTCGATAAAAATCTAAAGCATTCCATCTGGGGATTCTTGTTACTGCAATAAAAAATTAAACAAAAACCGTAACACATTTAATCCAAAATATGATTATCTATTTATTGTAAACGTTAAGCAATAAAAATGAAACTTGAAATTGTTTTAATCATTAATTGAGAATTATATCCCTAGAACAAAACTTCTTCAAACATTTATACCTGAATGAACCAAATTTATAATTGAACTGGATTAAAATATTTCACAAAACCAAAATGGTTATTTGACGCACAAGTTATTTTTAATTTCTATATCTTCGTGAAGTACTTTTCACAATTTAAATAACTGCAAAAAGAAAAAAAGAAATTTAAAACAAAGAGTGCAGACAAATTAACATTATCAATAAAAACAATTTAAGAACATGAATGAACAAATTGAGTATTTAGCTGCAAGATTTCCGGAAGCGGCATTAGAAAGATCTTGTTCATATACAAAAAAATGAAATAATGAATTCATGAATCTTATAAAATCAAATTTGTAACAAGTTTTAGGTTGCTAAAATCATCCCCTAAAGACGATTTAAAAAATTAAATTAAAAATGTTAGACGGAACTATTATACTATATTTTTCTTTTTTCTCGGAAAAAAAATATTTCAATATTGAAGACAATAAGTATTTGAATAAAATAAAGTCTTGGCCTTTTATTGATTCATCATTCAATGATTACTTTATAAATATCTTTTCAAAAAACGCAGAAATAAAGTCCATACCCAAGGAATTAATATCCCCAGAAATATTTAATTATGATGATGAATTAAGCAATTGTAATTTTACAATTGAAACAAAACTCAATTTCAAAGAATATAAATATCTAAACATTATTAAATGTGGCTATAAAATAGACGGTTTAAACATTAATGAAATACAAAAGTTATCAAAAACCAAATCGGAAATTTTATTTGAAAAAATAACTGAATTGAATATTCCTGAACTAAGACATAAATCAGATCAAATCAAAAAACAACTATTCGCTCAAAAACTGAAATCACAAGTAGTTTTATTAGACCAAAATAACTTATCATTTTCAGAAAGAAAATATGCATTGTTAGATTTGGCTTTGGATAAAGCAAATGGGACATCAAAAAGAACAATCGAAACCGAAGAAACACAAACAAATGCCCACTCTAAGTCATATATCCAAGCATTATTAAACAATTCATTAATTGACCAATATCAGGATTGGTCGACTGTAATAACCCAAAAGAAAATCATCACAATATACAACAATGATAATCCAGACAATTTGGTACACAATACAGTCCAATTTGGCTTAATCTATATCCAAAAAATTATTGTTTCGGAATTAATAAGCTGCCTTAATCTTTGGGTAAATGAAAATAAATTTGAATACAATTTAGAATTATCAAAATATTATATGTATGTATCAAGAAATTTGAATTTCAAAATTATATCCACCAAATATTTATACAATGAATATTCTAAAATTTTGGATTCCAATCTAAAAATCAACGATGAAAAAGAAGTAATAAATAACAAACTAAAGGAGATCGAAAACATTTTAGAAAAAGAAAAAAACCAAACAAGCAATTTACTTCTATTCGCCATAGCCATCATTCAAATCCTAAGTGTTTTTATTGATGAAATCCGCAATGAGGCAGCTGAGATTTTAAACTTAAACAAATCCAATGTTAGTCATTTTATCCTTAGTACAATAATTATTGCATGTGGTATAATTATTTATTTATTTGTCAGAAGAAGAAAAATATAACAAGCATGGCGAAGATATGTACTTACTTAACTTTCAATTGAATTAACTCTATATACTAGACCAAATAATATTTCAAAAAAATAAATAAATGATTCTTAATTGCGAAAACAATCAAACAGTTGAACTAAAAATTCACAACTATGAATTCCCCGACACGCTCAACAAAGATTATGACGCAAATTGGTTAGATATTTGCCTAAAAATTGAAAATGCAGATTGGAAATGGGAAACAATAGACCCTTCCCTCTTAACCTGGGATGTCAAAGCATTAATTGAGTGGTTTAAAACAATAGCCAACAATGAAAAGCCTAAATTCACTGAAATTTCAAACCTTGAACCCAATATTTCTTTTGCCCTTCTAAATGAATACTCTGAAAAAGTAAAGAAATTTCAAATAAAACTAGATGCTGAAAGTAGGCCACCTTTTGCAAAAAACAATGCAGAATCTTGCTTCATATTCAATGCTGATGAAGCTGAACTTAAGCGAATCATCACAGAATTAGAAAATGAATTAGAAAAATTCCCGGTGAGAGAATGAAAATTGAGATCCAAATTAAACATGTTTAAAATACATAAAACATTGCGAAATATTATACATACAACAAAAAAATGAATAGAGTACATGCCATACTAACGCTAGACATGGAGAACATTCCTAGCAATTTTCAAGAAATCTTAAAACACGAGCAAGAAATAGTAGCTAAATGGAAAGAAGAAGGCATTTTAGAACACTTATTTTTAAGACAAACCCGCAACGGTGCTGTCTTAATATTCAAAGGACTGGACGAAGAACAAGTGAGAGAAAAAATCAAGGAACTGCCTTTTTACAAATTGCAAAAAAGCATAGAATACCTGAATTTGATTCTGCAGTTTTAAATAGGAATCTTTTAGTCTCAAAATGAAAGAAAAGATCAAGTTTTATTTATTGCCAATCAAAAGAAAACAAACGTGCCATTAACTTTCACAAGAAAATGGTTTTGTGGCATTCGAGCAACACATCTTTAAATTTGGGTCCTAAGATCAAATAGATTTGATGATGAAATTGGTTTTGATAGCGCAGCCCCTGTAAAAAAAGCAGGCCAATCCTAATTGGGGCTTTCTAAACTCCCCTATCTAAAAACAAGCAATTACGCCCCCGTATACGTCGAAGGACTGATAAGTCTCAAGCGCGACTTAACATCTTCCGGCACATTCAATTGTTCTACAAAAGTTTTGATCTCAGCTTCACCAATATGTGTATTGGTGCGCGTTAAATCTTTCAATGCTTCATACGGATTAGGATAACCAATACTTCTTAAAATGGTTTGTATGGCCTCAGCAACCACCGCCCAATTGTTATCTAAGTCGCGGGCTATTGCATCTTGGTTTAATATCAATTTGCCAAGTCCTTTTTCCAAACTTGAAAACGCAATCAAACAATGTGAAAATGGAACACCAATATTGCGCAACACAGTAGAGTCTGTTAAGTCTCTTTGCAATCTTGATATTGGCAGTTTAGCAGACAGATGTTCAAAGATGGCATTCGCTACACCTAAGTTTCCTTCGGCGTTTTCGAAGTCAATTGGGTTGACTTTATGTGGCATGGCACTGCTGCCTATTTCTCCGGCTTTCAATTTTTGTTTGAAATAATCCATCGATATGTACTGCCAAATGTCACGGCTCAAATCAATTAAAATGGTATCAATGCGTTTAAACACATCAAACATCGCTGCTAAATTATCGTAGTGCTCTATTTGTGTGGTTGGATAACTTCTGTTTAATTTTAAAACATTCTCAACAAAGCCGTTTCCGAAGTCTTGCCAATTATTATCTGGGAAAGCAATGTAATGGGCATTAAAATTTCCTGTTGCTCCACCAAATTTCGCAGAGAAAGGGATCACCATCAACTGCTCGTATTGAACTTTTAAACGGGAAACAAAGACCATAATTTCTTTGCCTAATTTCGTGGGACTGGCAGCCTGACCATGGGTTCTAGCCAACATTGGCACTTCATTGTAAGCTGTTACCATTTTATCTAAAACAGCAATGATGTTTTGCAAACTTGGCAAAACAACATCTTGTAAAGCTTCTTTTAAACTTAAAGGAATGGCGGTGTTGTTGATGTCTTGTGAGGTCAAACCGAAATGCACCCATTCTTTTTCGTGGCTCAGATTCAATTTGTCCAACTCAGCTTTTAAGAAATACTCAACCGCTTTAACATCGTGGTTGGTGGTTTTCTCAGTCTCCTTAATGGTCAATGCCTTGGCCTCTGTGAAGTTTTGATACACGGCACGTAAACCGTCAATTTGCTCAGGCGTAAATGCCGTATCAAATCCTTTTAAACCGATAGAATTTAAATAAATCAAATACTCAACTTCTACTTGAACACGGTATTTAATCAATCCGAATTCGGAGAAATATTTGGCTAAACTTTCCGTTTTAGAGCGGTAACGACCGTCTACAGGACTTATGGCAGTGAGTTCATTTAATAACATCGCTGCAAAAATACATTTGATTTTTGAAGAATGTAGCCACAATTTATCATCATTTAAAACAAAGTGGCAAAAAACAGAATTTAAAAAAGAGATTTCATAACTGTTGTTTTTAACAAAGTGAAAACTTTTGCTGCAATTTACCTTGGTTTTATTTCAAGGTTACATGCTTTCATCCCCTTATTTTGACGTTTATCGAATATGAAAGAACAAGCATACAAGACAGCTTTATTTTGCAAGTTCATTAGCGTAATCAAACATGAAAGAATTTTTAAAATACACATTTGCAACCATTGTTGGACTCTTTATCACCTTCATATTTCTTGGGGTGCTATTGTTCTTTACCGTTATGGGACTTATTAGCTCCAGCAGTAAAAAAACAGTAAGTGTTAAAGACAATTCAATATTAGAGTTGCGTGTAGATTACGATGTTCCTGAAAGAACGGATGCAGACTTAATGAGCATTTTCAACCCAGAAGGCGAAATAAAATTCTTAGGGCTAGATAAAATTCTTGAAGCAATTAAAACCGCAAAAGGTGATTCTAAAATCAAAGGCATTTATCTAAAAACAAATGTAAACGGAACTGGATACGCCAGCATACTAGAAATCAGAAATGCCTTGGCTGATTTTAAAAAGTCAGGCAAATTTGTTTACACCATGGCGCCATACTACGATGAAAAAAATTACTACCTAGCCAGTGTATCTGATTCTATCTTTTTAGAAAAATCAGGTAGTGTATTGTTCAACGGCCTTACCGCCAATGTCATGTTCTTTAAAGGTGCTCTTGAAAAACTAGGCGTTGACATGCAATTCGTAAAAGTAGGGGCCTACAAAGGGGCCATCGAAGCCTTCTCCCGCAAGGATTTAAGCCCTGAAAACCGAAGTCAAATTACCGAATACCTTAACGATTTATATTCTACCTTACTTACAAGCATAGGAGAAAGCAGACACATAGATACCGCAGTAATTAGCAAAGCCTTTAACGATTTCAGCATACAAACACCAGCACAAGCCGTGAGTTTTGGATTGATAGACCGCATTGCCTACAACGACGATATTTTGAACAGCATGAAAAAACGCATCAAGGTGAAAGCCAAAGATGAATTAAATATGGTTAAAGCGGGCGTTTACTCAAAACAAGATCAAGAAGCCGACGACAGCAAAGATAAAATAGCCGTCGTTTACGCAGTGGGTGAAATAATAGATGGCGAAGGCAATCAAAATTCCATTGGATCAATCACCATGGCAAAAGCCATAGCCAAAGCAAGAGAAGACAAAAATGTTAAAGCCATTGTTTTACGTGTGAACTCTCCAGGTGGAAGTTCAATGGCCAGCGATGTTATTGCCCGTGAAATTGCACTTTGTAAAGGCATCAAACCAGTGGTGGTTTCTATGAGTGATGTGGCTGCAAGTGGTGGTTATTACATCAGTGCTTTTGCCGATTCTATTATCGCTCTGCCAAACACCATTACCGGTTCAATCGGTGTGTTCGGTTTGTTCCCGAACATGCACGAACTGTTGGTGAACAAAATGGGTTTGAGTTTCGAAACCGTTAAAACCGGTCAGTATTCTGATTTTGGTCGCGTAGACCAAGCACTTACCGAAGTTGACCGCATGTACCTTCAAAACATGGTGAACCGCATTTACGAAGACTTCACCAATGTGGTTGAAAAAGGCAGAAACCTCGACAGTGCATCGGTTGAAGCGGTTGCTCAAGGCCACGTATGGACCGCCAAACAAGCTTTAAAACATAAATTGATCGATTCTTATGGTGGCATCAACGAGGCCATAAAAATTGCAGCTTATATGGCGAAAATAAAAACTTACAGCATTGCTGAATACCCTAAAATTGAAGATCCATTTACCCAATTTTTCCAAAACACGTCTTCAAGTATGATGGATAAAAAAATGGCGTCTGACTTAGGCATTTTCTACACCTATTACAAATCGCTGCAAGCTGGATTGTCGGTGCAAGGATTCCAAATGCGCTTGCCTTTCCAAATTAGTATCCAATAAATTCAACTCGATTCTTATTGCCTTTCATGAATAAAACTTTCCTGCTGTTAACCCTCACAGCTTGCTTACAATTGTCGGCCCAGTCGCACGCTAAAAATTGGCATTTACAATACAACAGCAAAGACAGCAATTATGGCATTGGCCTAATTGATGGTCTCAATAAATTTCAAGTCCCTAACGGTCCAAGTGGCATTCCGCTTGAAGCCAAGCCTATAGTTGTAGCCGTTATTGATGACGGTGTAGACATTAAGCACCCCGATTTACAAAACAATATTTGGGTTAACACAAAAGAAATTCCAGGCAATGCAGTTGACGATGACCACAATAGTTATATAGACGACATCAATGGTTGGGACTTCCTTGGCAATTTGGCCAATGACATTGAATTCGACAATTTTGAATCTACCCGCTTGCTTCGCGATGCTAGAGAGAAATTCAAAGACAAAGACCTTTCTAAACTCAGCAAAACTGAAAAATCTGAATACAGGCAGTATCTAAAAATGGAGAAACAGTACCAAAAAGTTTATGCTGCGGCTCAAGAAGATTACGACATCCTGAAGTTTTTAAACAAAATGAGTGCTGCCCTATCGAGCGAATTGGACAGTTCAAATATTTCATTTCAAAATCTTTTAAAATTCGAACCCAAAATTGTGGATGCAAAAATGGGTTATTCGATGGTGGTGAGCTTTTGCAAAGAAGGCATGACCCCTAAAGAAGTATTCAAAGGCATTCGCGAAGATTACGAAAGAGCCTTTGACAAATTGTATTACCATTTAAATATTGATTTCGATTCTAGAAAACAAATTGGAGACAATTACGAGGATGCAAAATCATTGGACTATGGCAACCAAAATGTAATGGGTCCAGATTCAAAACACGGCAGCCACGTTGCAGGTATAATAGCAGCAACAAGAGACAACCGCTTGGGCATAGATGGCATTGCCCCTAAAGTTAAAATCATGTGTTTGCGTGTGGTTCCGAATGGCGACGAACGCGACAAAGATGTTGCCCATGCTATCCGTTATGCAGTAGACAATGGCGCTAAAATAATCAACATGAGTTTTGGCAAAAGCGTTAGCTACAATGCTGAAATTGTTAAAGAAGCGATTCGCTATGCAGAAAGCAAAAATGTATTAATGGTGCACGCTGCAGGCAATGAGCACTCAAATAACGACGATCAAAAATTTTACCCTTCAGCCCAATACCAAAAAGATTCTATTTGTAAAACATGGATAGAAGTTGGCGCTTCAGACAGAGACCAAGCACCGGCTGAATTTAGCAACTATGGCAAACAAAGCGTAGATGTGTTTGCTCCTGGTGTGCAAATTTACAGCACAGTGAGCAACAGTGCTTACGATGCCTACGATGGCACCAGCATGGCATCTCCAGTAGTTGCAGGAATTGCAGCTTTAATTTGGTCGTATTATCCAAATCTTACAGCTGTTCAAGTGAAGCAAATCATTGAAAGCTCGGTGGTAAAACCAGAGGCTAAATTCATAAAGCCAGGCAAGAAGAGAAAGAAAACAACGTACAAAAAACTTTGTAAAACCGCTGGAATTGTGAATGTAGTAAATGCACTCAAACTGGCAGCTGGTTTTAAGTAATTTTTTTTTAAGTAAATATCAAAGCGCAGATTTATTCCTTAAGTTTGCATTACCATGGCACGTTTAAAAAAGAATTTCCTTACTAAAAGTAAAAAAAGGCTATCGGCCAAATCGCATCTGCCTTCTGAGAGCATGGTATACGTTGGCGAAGAACGATCAGAAAAAATGGTGGTCAAGATCATTGACTACGATGACAACAAGCTCGAAGAATTGGTGGTCGATGATTTTAAAACCTGTAAAACATACTCAGAAAAAGACAGCATCACTTGGATATCTGTTACAGGCATACATGAAGCGAGCAAGGTTGAAGAAATCTGCAATCTGTTCAATATACACCCTTTGGTGCAAGAAGACATTTTAAACACCCAACAAAGAACAAAAATTGAGGAATTCGAGCATTATCTATTTGTTACCTTTAAAAATATATTTTATTCAGAGGCCAACAAATGTTTTGAGACGGAGCAGATCAGCATTATTTTAGGCAAGAACTATTTGATATCCTTTCAAGAAACAGACAGTTTGTTGTTCAATGAAATTATCAGGCGTTTGCATGCGGCCAAAGGAAATATCCGAACCAAAAAAGCCGACTACCTACTTTACAAAATTATGGATGCAGCGGTCGACCAATACTTTGTGTTGATTGATAAGATTGGCGACTTGGTTGAGAACATTGAGGAAGAAACCATGTATAACCCCAACAACCAAACCTCATTCAAAATCCAAGGCATCAAAAAAGAATTGGTGGTATTGAGCAAACACATCTTGCCTATGCGTGAAGCCTTGAACAAACTAGATTCTGGCAACTCCGAATTAATTGAAGAAAAAAGCATCAAATATTTCAGAGATGTATACGACCACACCTACCAAGCTTACGATACCATCGAAAACCATAAAAGCTTGCTCAACGATTTGATGAATATCTATTTCACCACCATGAGCAACCGTATGAATATGGTGATGAAAGTTTTAACCATTATCAGCACCATCTTTATGCCTTTGAGTTTTTTAACCGGTGTATTTGGCATGAACTTCAAATATTTCCCCGCTTTAAATAACCCTAATGGCTACTACTATTTCTGGGGCTTAAGCATCTTAGTGGTTTTGGGTATGATGGTTTATTTCAAACGTAAAAAGTGGTTTTAACTACTCTTCTGCACGCCCAATCATACTGCCATTTTCCGGCAATGTTTCAGGCTCTTTAGGCAGTTCTTTTACCGGCATATTTTCCAAATCAGGCTGACCTGCATTTACCCAAGCGGTGTACCATAAACTCCCCAAGAGAATAATAGAAGCACGCATGCGGTTCTCTACCATATTACCAAGTTCCAAATGGTAAGCGGTACAAAATGGCTTTGAGTAAGTTCTTACCGTTGTAGTTCCACGAACTTCCCATGTATATTTTTGTTCGTCAGGGAACGAAAGAGATACCCGTTTTTCCGTTTTAAGCACACTGTCAACCAAACTGTAACTTTGCTCAAATGCTTTCCAAGCACTATTTCCTGGTACATCATTGTAAACCGCTAAACCTGTAAATAGGTAATAAGAATCAAAATACAATTCAGGCAAACGGCTTTCCCAAAGAGCGTGTATACCTTTCTGATTGGTCTTTTGACCGTTGTAATTGGAAGTTGAATGCAAGGGCACATGCAAATCGCCCACATAATGGCCGAGGTCAGCGCTCAACTTTAAAATCTTTGCTACATCTTTTACTTTAAAGGCTTCGGTCAATCTGTACAACACCGTTTGCACATGCCATGGGACTATACCGTGGGCCAAAATACTATCCTCGGTATACTTTGTACAAGCATCTTTATAAAAATGTGGCAAGGTGTCAAATGGGGCTTTTGCTTCGTAATGGTCGCCATCCAAATAGTGACGACAAGCTTCTTCTGCAACAACATATCGACGGTTGTCCGGATCAGTGGCATGCACACGTATATAATCGACATTGGCCTTATAGAAACCGAACAATGGTTTAGGCAAAGTATAAACCGCTATCTCATTTATTTTTTGATGTCCAAAAAATCCCCAAGCAAAAACTTGCCCGCAAGACAGGAGATATAACATCAAAAAACCGAGTCTCATAGCTTTAAGAAACGCTCAACCGCAATGGGCAAGCCTTTGTGTTCTAATTGGTGAATTTTCTCTTCTACAGATTCTAAATTATCGTAATCGTGGATTTGAAAACGGTCTTGGTAAATTATTTCTCCTTTATCAAACTCCGCATTTACAAGATGAACGGTAATGCCAGTTTCTTGCTCTCCTGCGGCCAACACCGCTTCGTGTACATGGTGACCATACATTCCCTTTCCTCCAAATTTTGGCAGTAAAGAAGGATGTAAATTAACAATTAAACCATCAAAAGCTTGTATAAAATTTTCAGGCACCAACCATAAGAATCCAGCCAATACGATAAGATCTGGTCTATATGAACTTACCATGTCTATTAAATTATTGCTTTGGTAAAAATCGTGGCGGTTAAAACACCTAAGGTCAACATGCTTGTCTATTGTTTTTTGGACCACGCCTGCTTCTTTCTTATTGGAAAACACAGCCACTACTTTGGCTACTGAACCTTGGTTAAAATATTGAATTAAATTCAAGGCATTGCTGCCGCTTCCCGATGCAAATATGACAATACGTTTCATTATTTTATACTCAATGCGATGGCTTCTATTAACCTCAAATCCGG
>Ga0209107_10000936_pt1 | contig 16552 bp, 13 predicted proteins | sample LakErihyJuly2011_2_FD_187460 | JGI IMG/M metagenome (GOLD analysis project Ga0209107, IMG submission 187460) | Freshwater microbial communities from dead zone in Lake Erie, Canada - CCB hypolimnion July 2011 (SPAdes) (version 2) | ecosystem: Environmental > Aquatic > Freshwater > Lentic >... | reverse complement strand
GGGCTACGGGCGGTTGCAACGATCACTGCTTGTGTCATGGGGTGTCTTTCGTTTGAGTTATTAATAAATAGTTACGCAACGGTACCATTTCGGCATGTCCCAAAGCCCAGTCCAACTGACCCGCATTGACCCCGACCACATCAACCTTTCAGACCCCGAATTTTGGAAGGCACCCCGAGATCACCGTGAATCCGTGTTCTCCACATTGCGCAAAGAAGCCCCCGTCAAGTTCTTTCCCGAAATTGAACTCATGAATTTTCCAAAAGGACCTGGATATTGGGCACTCACCAAGCATGAAGACGTTTGGCATGCCAGCCGCAATCCCGACTTATTCCAGAGCGGCAAGGGCACAAATATCCCCGACCTGACCATCGAGCTCAATGAATTTTTTGGGTCGATGATCAGCATGGACGACCCAAAACATGTGCGACTGCGCACCATTGTGTCCAAAGGCTTCACGCCAAAAGAGATCGCACGCATCGAAGAATACGTCAAGATCAAAGCACGCACAGTTGTTGACACCGTGATTGAAAAGTTTGGCGACTCAGAGTTTGATTTCGTCGAGAACATCGCGGCGCCGTTTCCACTGCAGATCATTTGCGAGATGATGGGCATTCCACAAAGCGACGAAAAACAAATCCTTGATTGGACAAACGTCATCCTTGGTGCGGGCGACCCGGACTTTGGTGGCACCCTCGAAAATCTGATCAATGTTGCGCTTGAAATCTTTGCCTATGCCCAGGCTCTCGGTGAAGATCGGTTGAAGACTCCAAAAGATGATCTCACAAGCATCATGATGCACGCCGAAGTCGATGGCGACCGCATGTCACCGCAAGAGTTCGGTAGTTTTTTTATTCTTCTTGTTGTTGCAGGTAACGAGACCACTCGCAATGCCATTAGCCACGGAATGCTCGAACTGACTCGCCTGCCAGATGAGCGTGCCAAATGGTTTGGCAATTTTGAGGCCAACACCAAGACCGCTGTTGAAGAAATCGTTCGCTGGTCGTCACCAGTGATTCACTTTCGTCGCACCGCCACACGTGACACCGAAATTCGCGGTGTCAAGATCAAACAAGGCGAAAAAATTGTGATGTGGTACAACTCAGCAAACCGTGACGAAGAGGTATACGACAATCCGTACATCTTCGATGTCACTAGGGCACCCGCGCCTGGCCAAGTTGGCTTCGGCGCTGGTGGACCCCACTTTTGCTTGGGCGCCAACCTGGCGCGACGCGAACTAGGCGTGATGTTTAATGAAATTTATACTCGCATGCCCAACCTGCAAATCACAGGAGAGCCTGCTTACCTACAAAGCAACTTCATTAATGGCATCAAGCGGATGCCGTGTCGGATTAATCCCTGACGAATCAGGAACAGCCGGACGAAGAACCGCAGTCGCCGCACACGTAACACGCACCAGCGCGTTGCATGTTGGCAGAGCCACATGATGAGCAGATCGCGCCAGTTTTAGCTGGTGTTGCCTGCGCGTGTGGCTGTTGTGCTGCGAAGTCCATTTGTGCAACAAGTTCTTGCACTGTTGGCACTGTCTTCGGATCGCTGATCACGTCGACGCCCTGCTCAGTGTCGGTTGCCGACTCTAGGACCCCAGGGAGTGTTGGCTGCAAACGCTCTTCGCGAGTGTAGATACCCAACTCTGCGCGCTCTTCAACCGATAGATACTCGACAGCCAAGCGGCGGAAGAGATAGTCGATGATGGACGACGCCATGCGAATGTCTGAATCATCAGTCATACCTGCTGGCTCGAAGCGTGTGTTGATGAACGCTTCGATGAATGCGCGCAATGGAACGCCGTACTGCAAACCGTACGAGACGCTCTTTGCGAACGAGTCCATGATGCCGGCCAATGTGCTTCCCTGCTTTGACACAGTGAGGAACACTTCGCCTGGACGACCGTCGACGTATTCGCCGATGGTTGCAAAGCCCTTGCAATCTGCAACGCGGAACTCGAAGGTGCGACCACGGCGTGAGCGTGGCAACTTCTGACGAACTGGCTGGTGCACGATCTTTTCAACAATGCGCTCGACCGTGTTGGTCATCTGGCCTGCTGCAGCGTCGGCTGTTCCCTTTTCTCCGTCTTTCTTAGCGGTGGAAAGTGGCTGACCGACTTTGCAGTTGTCGCGGTAGATAGCAACGGCCTTAATGCCGAGCTCCCATGCCAACATGTGCAACGCCTCGATGTCTTCGATGGTTGCTTCTTCTGGCATGTTGACGGTCTTTGAAATTGCACCCGACAAGAACGGCTGAGCCGCACCCATCATGCGCACGTGACCTTCGTAGTGAATCGTGTTGTCACCCATCGAGCAGGCAAACACTGGCAAGTGCTCGGCCTTCAAGTCTGGTGAACCAACAATGGTCTTGTTGACATCGATGTACTGAATGATGCGATCAACGACTGGACCTTCGTAGCCCAAGTTAGTGAGTGCACGTGGCACTGTTTGGTTGACGATCGACATGTTGCCACCGCCAACAAGCTTCTTGAACTTAACGAGACCCAAGTCTGGCTCAATACCAGTTGTGTCACAGTCCATCATCAAACCAATGGTGCCGGTTGGTGCAAGCACTGTTGCTTGGCTGTTACGCACGCCGTATTCTTCGCCGTCACGAACGGCAGAGTCCCATGCATGTGTGGCAGCAGCAACGAGGTCTTGTTGCACCACGTCAATGTTGTCGATCTCGTTGTTGGCATCGCGGTGCATGCGCAATACGTTGAGCATGTAGCGCTCGTTAGCCGCAAAGCCCGAGAAAGGCCCCATGCGGCTAGCAATGCGCGCGCTGGTTGCGTATGCATGACCTGTCATCATCGATGTCAGAGCAGCAGCCCACGCACGACCACCTGTCGAGTCGTATGGCATACCAAGTGCCATCAACAATGCGCCGATGTTTGCGTATCCAAGGCCCAACTGACGGAAGATCAGACTGTTCTCACCAATCTTTTCTGTTGGGTAGTCGGCATTGCCCACCAAGATTTCTTGAGCGGTGAACATCACTTCAATGGTGTGACGGTAAGCATCAACATCGAAGGTGTCTGTGTTGTCTAGGTACTTGAGCAAGTTGATTGATGCCAAGTTGCATGCCGAGTTGTCGATGTGCATGTATTCGCTGCATGGGTTGGAGCCATTGATGCGGCCTGTTGCATGAGCGGTGTGCCACTTGTTGATGGTGGTATCAAATTGCAAACCTGGGTCTGCGCACTCCCACGATGCGGTGGCAATTTGGCGCCACAAATCGCGTGCCTTGATGGAGCGCACTGGTGCTCCATCCTTAACGGCCTTGTAAGTCCAGTCGCGATCTTCCTTGACTGCGTGCATGAACTCGTCAGTGACGCGCACTGAGTTGTTTGCATTCTGGTATTGCACAGAGAACGAATCTTTGCCGTCAAGATCCATGTCGAAGCCGGCATCGCGCAATGCACGAGCCTTTTGCTCTTCACGGGTTTTGCACCAGATGAACTCTTCAACGTCTGGGTGATCAACGTTCAGGATCACCATCTTTGCAGCACGACGTGTTTTGCCACCCGACTTGATAGTGCCTGCAGAAGAGTCTGCGCCACGCATAAAGCTCACTGGGCCAGAGGCAGTGCCACCACCCTTTAGGTGCTCGACACTTGAACGAATGTTGGACAAGTTGATACCTGCACCAGAGCCACCCTTGAAGATGATTCCTTCTTCGCGATACCAGTTGAGAATTCCGTCCATGGTGTCTTCGGTTGAAAGAATGAAGCATGCGCTTGCTTGCTGTGGCACTCCTGGTACTCCGATGTTGAACCACACTGGCGAGTTAAATGCTGCGCGTTGTGTGACCAAAATAAACTTCAGTTCGTCGCGAAATGCCTCTGCCTCATCGGCGTCTGCAAAGTAGCCGCCTTCGATGCCCCAGTCGGCAATGGTGTTTGCTACGCGGTCGATGACCTGACGCAGTGAGTGCTCACGCTCTGGTGTGCCCGGTGTGCCACGGAAATACTTTTGTGTAACGATGTTGGTTGCATTGAGCGACCAGCCAACTGGAAACTCGACACCGAGTTGCTCGAATGCGATTGTTCCGTCTTTCCAGTTGTTGATGCGCGCATCGCGCTTCTCCCAGACCATCTGGTCGTATGGGTGTACACCCTCTGTGGTGAACTTGCGACCGATTCCGATGGTGAGCCGCTCTGGTGCGATTGACATTTTGATTACTTCTCTCTGTATTTTTGGTACGTAACAACTGGTGAATAAAACGACTTAAAACTCATATTTCTCAATAACTACGGGCTCTGGGCACGCTTGCTATGAGGGGTAATGGACACCAAATCTGGGGTCCCTTTCGAGACCACTAGATGTTGTGTCTAAACCGCCCACATTGCAGATTTGCCCACAACTGGTAGGGATTGATTACAGCATTGTAATTACCTTCTGTCAATTACCCTCGTGGAAATCTGGGCAACTTTTTCTTCTCTGTTTTCCTTGCTCTGTAACGGTTTGGCGACTCCTCAAAAATGACATCAAAAAGAAATATTAAAAAACATCTAGCAACGTCACACCCCCCTTTCACAGGTTCAAAACCTTGCGGTCTCACAGCTGCCGTGTTGCGTTGCGCCATTGCTAGATGCACTTCGAACTGTATGGCAATACCCCTGTGTGGAGGAAGTGGATAACCCTGTGACTTTCAGGTTTTATCTGGGGATTGTGCTGTGGACAGCACTGTGCACAACGCAGATTATTAGTGGATAACCGCAGCAACTGTTACTGGTATGCCATTTAATACCGAAGTTCCCGAGAGTGGATCCATTTGATCTTCGTCGGTCAACACGTTTGAGTTCACACCTGCACGTTCTGCAGCGATCGTCATCTTCGTTCCACTCACTCCATGTCCCCATCCATGCGGAAGACTCACAACTCGAGGACGAATATTTTGCGTTACCTCAACTACTGCCACGATGCTTCCAACGCGACTTGTAATGCGAGCATTTCCTCCGTCAGTAACACCAGCACGTTGCGCATCTTCCGGATGCATCTGCAATGTGCATCGTTGCCTACCCTTCACCAGCACCGAAACGTTGTGCATCCATGAATTATTTGAGCGTAAATGACGACGACCAACGAGCAACAGCCCATCAGCATCGACTTCGTGCATTGCTTCTTTCAAACGATCCAAGTCGGCGAGCAATTCCTTTGGAGCAAGCTCTACTTTTCCGCTCGGAGTGCGCAACACCTCTGGGATACGGGGCTCAAGTGCACCGAAGTCGACACCGTGAGGTTGGTCGCGCAAAGTCTGCAAGTTGATGCCCTTTGGGTTTGCACCGAAGGCTTCGCCATATGGGCCAGTGCGCAGCAACGTGTCAAGAATTCGCTCTGGACCACACAGTTTTGTTGCGTCAACAATCCCACGAATCTCTTCTTCGCTGCGTCCATGTATTGGAGAGGATTTGTCTTTCAATAAATTGCTCAACAGTGAGCCGAAAACGTATTCATCTATTACGGCAGGATGAACATCGGCACCTGCGCCTTGTGCAATGCCGGCGAGTTTTGCCAAAATCTGCCACTCATCTGGTTGGTCGGCTTCGCGCTCAAACACAGCCTCAGAAAAATTGGCAACGTTCCGAATTGAAAATGCAGTGAAGACCATGTCGTAATGACTGCGCTCAAGATGCGACGGTGGTGGCAAAATCACGTCTGCATGTCGCGTTGTTTCATTCAAATAAATGTCGACAGAGACCATGAACTCAAGAGACTCAAATGCTTTTTCGAGTTGCTCGCCGTTGGGAGTTGACAACAATGGGTTTCCTGCAACCGTCACCATCGCCCTGATCCGGCCCTCGCCAGGAGTCAACATCTCTTCAGCCATTACCGACACGGGGTATTCGCCTATTGCTTCTGGCGATTTGCGAACACGCGAATATCCGTGCCCGATGCGAAAACCCTTACCAGTACCCGACTCGCCACGCGTCGTTTGGTTGCCTGCAGCCGGCATTGGAAACATCACGCCACCTGCCTTGTCGAGGTTGCCCGTGATCGTGTTGATCACATCGACCAACCAGGACGCGGTGGTGCCAAACGAAACAGTCGTTGTTCCAATCCGACCATATACAAGTGCGGTTGGAGCGTCACTCAGTTCAGCAGCAATTCTGCGAATCGTTTTTGCATCAATACCAATTGCTTGCTCAACTGCCTCAGGCTCAAACGGTGCGAGTGCACCAGACAATTGATCGAACCCTGCAATATGTGCGCGCACGTGGTCGCCCACATCGGCTTTGCCACTCGCAAGAATTGTGTGAGCTATTGCAGCAAGAAATAACGCATCGCCATTTGGTCGAATCGCCAACCACTCATCGGCGGATTCCGCAGTGCGGCTTCGACGCGGATCAACAACCACAAGTTTTCCTCCGCGAGCACGGAGGGCCTCAAGTCGACCAGGAAAATCTGGTGCGGTGCACAAACTTCCATTGGATACATACGGGTCTGCGCCGAGCATTAACACATAGTCAGTTCGATCGAGGTCAGGAATCGCAACAGAAGCAACTGTGCCAAACATGTAAGCAGATGCAACTTGCTTTGGAAGTTGATCGACAGACGAGGCACTAAAGCGTTGCTTTGTTCCAATCGCTTGCATCCAAGCACGGTTGTACAACAACGGTGCAAGGTTGTGCGCATTTGGGTTACCAACATATGTACCCACAGATCCGCGACCATGCGTGTTGATCACACTCATAAGTCCGCGCTCAACTTCGGCCCACGCTTCTTGCCACGAAACTTCAACGTGCACTCCATTGCGCTTTATGAGTGGTTTGCGCAAACGATCTGGGTCTTCGTGCAGTTGCTTGAGTGTGCTGCCCTTCGGGCAAATAAACCCACGACTAAATACGTCGTCGCGGTCTCCACGAATACGCGACACTTTGTCGCCCTTAACTGTGATCTCGAGCCCGCACGTTGCTTCACAGAGCGGACATGTTCGATAGACAACTCGTTCTTGGTCGACTTTTGACATCCCTGTATCGTGCCACACGACGATCGCCCGACCAATAGGCTCAACTGCCGTGCGACGCATTTTTCCTTCACCAGTCGATTCCGTTTCGATTGCGGATGCGTATGGCGTTGCCAGGTCCCGCATTACTACTAACGCCGGTAACCCTCCAGCAAGCCGACCAACGATCGGCCTATGCATGGTCATGAGCCTGGATGGGTCGACCGTCGTGCAAGGCAATTCGCGTGCCCTGTCAGGCGATGCCGACCGCTCAATCCTCGTGGGTCTGCGTTCGCTGGCCGACGTCATCGTGGTTGGGTCTTCGACCGTTCGTATTGACGACTACGGTCCGCCCTCTCGAAAAGACTTACGTGTAGGAGTTGTTTCGCGCACCGGAGATATCGATTTAACGACCCCGCTTTTTACCAGCGGGGCTGGGTTTCTGATCATCCCCGAAGATGCCCCAGAGCCGTCCAGCCCAGCAGTCACCTGCATCCGTGCCGGTAAAGGTTCGGTAGATTTTGCCGCCGCGATGTGTCAACTCGAGGGCACGTTTATCCAGCTCGAGGGCGGACCAGGGCTTAACGCTTCGATGGCACAAGCTGATCTGATCGATGAAATCAATCTGACTATCAGCCCAAACGTTGCGGCAAATAGTGAACCTCGCTTGCTCAGCGAAGCATCACCAATTTTGAATCGATTTACGTTGTCGCACATTCTTGAAGAAGAAGGCTTTTTATTTTTGCGCTACACGCGAAACAGAAACTAAGCGCGCGAAGTACTGGCGTGCTTTTCGAGTAACGCAAGTTCGCGTTTGAAATCTGCAGCATCATCAAAGTTTTTGTAAACACTCGCAAAACGCATGTAGGCAACTTCGTCAATCAAACGCAATTGCTCGAGCACTGCATGACCCACCTGATTGCTTGTGACGTCTCCGCCTTCTAAGCGCAACGCGTCTTCAATTCGCTCGGCGATTTCCATAATCATTTCGTCGCCGACCGGCCTGCCTTTTACGGCTGCCTGGATGCCGGCCATCATTTTGAGGCGATCAAAAGGCTGTTTGCCACCGCCACGTTTGACGACGTTGAGCGCCACTTCTTCAAGGCGCTCGTAGGTCGTAAAGCGATATCCGCATTGTGTGCAACTGCGACGACGACGAATTGCGCCCCCTTCTTCAGAGAGACGCGAATCGATCACCTTGGTGTCGTCAAACGAACAACTTGGACAATGCACTTCTGGCACATTACACCAAATACATCAATAGAAATTGGGATTTTTACTGAATTATGGAATTCGAACGAGTTGACCAGCAACGATTGCATCACCATTGAGACGCACAAGTTCATCAACAAGGTCTGAAATATTTGCTTGAGGGGCAACTCTTTGTGCAATCGCCCACAACGTGTCACCTGGTTGTGCAATAACTGTGCGAGGTTCAATTGACTGACCAGCCACTGCCTGATCGGCTTGTGCCGTCGTGCCAGTTGCGCCAATTACCCCTGCGATAACAACGCCAAGAACAAGCATCACTGCAACCAACACAACGAGCCGACGGCGCTGGTAAGTCGCAACCGAAGCGGTATTGGACGCGGTAGTGGCCAGTGATGGATGCTGGGCTGACCGTCGAGCTGCTGGGCGAGCAGCCGGACGACTGGCTGGGCGATAAGCGCCAACCGGGGTCGGGTCAAGCTCGGGAACGAGGTACAGGTGCCGCGCAGGGCGAACATTTTGTCGGGTGCGAGGTTGGTGGTTCAGTGCTAGTGCCATGAATAAGTCCTTTATCTGTAAGGGTTTGTGGGGGGGTTAATCTCGTACAAACCACTCTAGCGAACGGGTGTTCGTAAGTTGTGGATAATGCGAACATTTGTTCGCCGAACAGGTGTTTGACTCTGGGGGCGAACACCCGTACGATGGAGCCATGACTTCCCTCCCCGTAAGCGCCCACACCCAGCTCACCGACCGCCAGCGCGGCATCCTCGACTTCATCGAAAAGAACATGCGCGAGCGTGGCTACCCGCCATCGGTACGCGAGATCGGCGAGGCAGTCGGCCTCAGTTCATCGGCCACCGTGCATAACCATCTCGGCACACTGCAAAAACTTGGCTACCTACACCGCGATCCAACGAAGCCACGCGCAATTGAAGTTCGATATGAAGCATCCAGTGGAGTTGCAATGGAGAGGCGCCCAGTGAAGCACGTGCCACTCGTTGGTGATGTTGCTGCGGGTGTCAACGTGCTCGCACAAGAAAATGTTGAAGAACTCGTTCCCCTACCAATGGACTTCACTGGTGACGGCGAATTGTTTATGTTGCGCGTTCGCGGTAATTCAATGATCGACGCTGGCATTTTGGACGGCGACTTTGTTGTGTGTCGTCAGCAAACAACTGCCGACAACGGCGACATCGTGGTTGCAGGTATTCCCGGCGACGAAGCAACTATCAAGACTTTTGCAAAGACCGGTAACACGATCACTCTCACACCATCAAATTCTTCAATGAAGCCGATGAAGTTTGAAACCGACGAAGTTTCGGTTTACGGCAAGCTCGTTACCGTGCTCCGTCGCCTCTAGCCGAGGCGTTGAGCCATCAACTCAATGCGGTCATCGGGTTGCACAACCGCGACACGAACATTGTTTGATCCGCCAGCACCGTAGAAATCACCAGGGCTTACAAGTGCCCCACCTTCAGTTGCTAAACGTTCTGCAAATTCCCAGCCGTCGGTCGCATCAAACCACAGATAAAAACCACCTGCTGGCAGTTCGATACTGCGACCAGACCATTTACTCAACACCTCAGCCGTTCGCTCGAGGCGCTTGCGATAAACACTGGCCTGCGTTCTTACGCTTGCGTCATCATTAAGCGCCACAACACCTGCGGCTTGCGCAGGCCCCGGCACCATCATGCCCACGTGCTTGCGCACTTCTTTGAGGTAATGCACGATGTCGGCATCACCTGCATAAAAACCGACGCGAAGGCCAGCGAGGTTTGAGCGCTTCGACAATGAATGCAGTGCAACGACACCTTGCGTGCCGTATTCGAGAGCTGTTCGCGGCTTTCCCTGCCACGTGAACTCGACATAACACTCATCGCTGAACACCGGGACGTCGTGCTTGCGACCCCAAGCAACAACTGCTCCCATGTCATCAAGCGCACCAGTTGGGTTGCTTGGCGAGTTCATCCAGATCATGAGTGCACGCTTTGCATCATCCGCACTGATCTTTGTGAGGTCAAGTCCGCCTGTAGCGGTCATCGGCACAGCTACTGGCCTGCAACCCGACAATGTCGCGCCCATTGCATAACTTGGATAGCTCACAGCAGGAAACAACACGGTGTCACGCGATGGAGTGCGCAGTTTCATCCACTGAGGTGTGGTCACTACAAATTCTTTGCTACCAACACATGCAGCAATTTGTGCAAGTGGAACATCAATGTCGAACTTGCGCTGAATCCATGTATGTGCAGCACTGCGCAATGGTTCAATGCCGATAGATGGCGGGTAACCGCGTTCGAGATGCGATGTAGAGAGTGCAGCAATAACTGCGCTCGACGGCGCATCACAAGGGTCACCGACACTGAGGTCGATGATTCCCCCTACGTGCTTTGCGGCAGCGGTCTTAAACACATCGAGACGGTCGTACGGATACGGAGGTGGAACAAAACCATGAGAGTTGTTTGTCATGATGCAGCCACCGTTCGATCATCTGATTGATCAACAACAAATTGCGACAACCGACCAGTCGACGCATCGCCCAATCGCGCACGTATACGCATGCCGTTTTCTTCGTTTGCTGTTGACACCACTTCTCCTTCTCGATGCACCGAAGCCACGATGTCTCCGCGGTCGTATGGAATGAGCAATTCCACCACCACGGAAATGGCCCGCATGCGATCTCCGATAGTACGCAATAAATCGTCGATTCCTGCACCAGTTACTGCAGAGATAGCAACTGAGCCCGGATGACTCGCCACCATCTGCTCGGCCACTTCTGACGCCATGTCGGCTTTATTGAATACGAGCAACTCAGGTACGTCGCCCGCACCAATATCGGTAAGCACTTCGCGCACAGCCAAGATCTGCCCCGCTGGGTCGACTGCTGTCGAGTCGACAACATGGATGAGCAAGTCGCCAAGCACTGCAACTTCGAGCGTGCTCTTGAAGGACTCAACCAAACCGTGCGGCAGGCGACGCACAAAGCCAACCGTGTCGCTCACGAGCACTGGCTCACCGCCAGGTAGTGCAAGTCGACGCGTGGTTGGATCGAGCGTGGCAAACAATCGGTTTTCTACCAACACACCAGCGTCGGTGAGGTGATTGAGCAACGTTGACTTGCCTGCGTTGGTATACCCAACAATTGCAACTGCACCAAGCCCACTTCGCGAACGACCCTTTGCCTGCTCGCGGCGATTGTTTGCAAGGTCAACCAAGTCACGAGAGAGTTTTGCGATCTTGTCTTGAATGCGGCGTCGATCAACTTCGAGTTTTGTTTCACCAGGGCCTCTTGAGCCGATTCCAGCACCCTGTTGCGACATGGCCTCAGAAATACCACGACGCAATCGTGGAAGCTTGTAGCGCAACAAAGCCAACTCAACTTGGGCTTTGCCTTCAAGTGTGTGTGCATTTTGGGCAAAGATGTCGAGAATCACTGCGGTGCGATCAATTGCAGTGCGACCCAACAATTTTTCGAGGTTGTACTGCTGACCAGGTGTGAGTTCGTTGTCGAAAACCACGGTGTCGGAGTCGACTGCCAAACACAACTCTTTGAGTTCTTGTGCTTTGCCCTTGCCAATAAAAAATGTGGAGTCAGGTGAATCACGACGCTGCGTCATACGCGCAACTTCAACCGCACCAGCGGTGTCGATGAGTTGGGCCAACTCATCGAGGCTTTCTTCGGTCTCGCTTTCATCATGTCCATCAAAAATCACGCCAACCAAGACAATGCGTTCGCGAATTGTGCGATCGATCAGCGTGCGCCCAAGCGCCTGCTGGTATGGGTTACTCACAATGAAATCTCAACTACATGCGTCGACATAAATTGCGCTGGACCAATGAGTGTCACATTGCCCGCTTTTGGCTTGTTGACTCGTACCTGTACATCGCCGCCATCCATGTGCACAATCACTTCGCTCGCGCTCGCAGGCACAAGACCCCACTGCACTGCAGCCCACGCGCTCGCACATGCACCCGTGCCGCATGCTTGGGTGATGCCAGCTCCGCGTTCGTGCACTCGCATCGTGATGGCGTTTACTTCTGGGCCGGGTTCGATGATTTCTAAATTGATTTGAGGAACTTTCTCGCCCAACTCTTTGAGTGGCACTATGGATACATCCTCCACACCAACAACAGAGTGCGGATTGCCGACAGAAACATGCATGACTGGTCGCATCGGGTCGCATCCAAGAGTCGCCCAGCCCGTTGGCTCGTCAAGCGTGCCAATTGAACCCATGTCAACGCTCGCATCAACCGTTTGAGAATCATGTGCTCGTGGCGTCACGACAACACGTCGCTCGCCTGCATCAGTTGTCACTGCGTACTCAACTTCGCTGGTCAATCCGTCTGCCATCTGTGCAGCCTGCGCCAAGCATCGAATGCCATTGCCGCTCATTTCGGCGAGCGAGCCATCTGAATTGAATAAGCGCATCGTGAGCGTGTTTGCATTGACCCGACCAAGCAGCAACAAACCGTCAGCGCCAAGACCAGTTTTTCGGTTACACCATCTGCGAGCAATGTTTGGCCAATCGATTTCAGAAACTTGAGCGTTGCTGAGCGCACTCGCTTCACGTCGATCAAGCACTAAAAAGTCATTGCCCAAACCGTTGTGCTTGGTAACAGAGACCTTGATTGATGAATGCTGACTTGACATGCTCACTACGTTCTAGCGCAAGTGCTCGGCCAAGATCGGAGCAATTTCAGTAACAGGATCTTTTTCAATGTGCACCCAACGGATGCGGGGGTCACGGCGAAACCAACGCTCTTGACGCACTGCAAATTGGCGCGTATGGATAACGATGTCACCTATTGCCTGATCAAGTGTGCATCTACCATCAAGGTGCCGGTTGAGTTCTGCGTATCCAAGCGCTTGTCGCGCCGTTTGCGACATTGCACCGTCTTTCCGTAATTGTGCAACCTCTTCCAAGAATCCTCGTTGCAACATCGCTTTCACTCGTGATTCAACACGCTTCACCAACACATCGCGTGGCCAGAGCAAACCAATTTGCACCACACCGTTGTCGGGGTATGCGCCAGTGCCTGGAGCATTGTCGCTAAAAGGTTTGCCGCTACCAATGCACACCTCGAGCGCTCGCTCAATGCGTCGGCGATTACTGCGCTCGATGTTTTTTGCAGCAACTGGGTCAAGTGCTTTGAGGTGACGATAGAGCGCAGCAACGTCTGGTTCGCGTTGCAGTTCAGCTCGCACTGCAGGCCACTCACCAGGGAAACTCAACTCGTCAATGAGCGATGTGAGATACAAGCCGGTGCCAGCGACTACCAAAGCGTTGGCCCCCTCTTCATGAATCTTTGCAACTGCCGCGCGTGCATCCTTTTGGTAATCAGAAACCGTAAAGCGAGCACTCGGCGCAACTAAGTCGATGCAGTGGTGTTGTACAAGTTGCTGATCTTCGGTCGTTGGCTTTGCTGTGCCGATGTCCATGCGCTTGTACACCTGCATTGCATCGCACACCACGATCTGTGTGTTTCCATTGACCTGGGCCGCAGCCATTGCCGCATCCGATTTTCCACTGGCCGTTGGGCCAAGAATGACTATTGGCTTCACAGTGCTTGCACCGATAGTCGTACCTTGTGTGTTGGCTCTGCGCCAACCTCGATCAATTGACCAGACAAGTGAAAGCGTGCTGCAGATGTGATCTCGACCGTTGCGTATGTACCGGCACGTAGTGCGTCTGCTGACTTGAAGTGCACCAGCTTGTTTTGACGAGTACGGCCTGTAAACGCGTCGGCATCGCGCTTGTTGCGACCCTCAACGATCACTTCTTCCACGCGACCAATGCGTGCCTCGTGCTTGATGATTGCTGAATGATCAAGCACCACCTTCATGCGGTCGTATCTGCTCGACATCACTTCTGGAGCAATGAAGTGCTCTTCCATCTTTGCGGCTTCGGTGCCCTCACGTGGCGAAAAGATAAACAGATATGCCGAATCAAATTGTGCTTCAGCAGCAACCTCGAGCGACTGAACGAAATCTTCTTCTGTCTCACCCGGAAACCCAACAATGATGTCGGTGGTAACGGCTGCATCATCGATGAGCGAACGCGCTTGTGTGATTTTTTCGAGATACTTCTGCGCGGTGTAGCCACGATGCATGAGCGTCAATACGCGATCAGAACCTGACTGCAACGGATAATGCAAGTGCTCACACACTGCAGGAGTCTCGGCCATTGCCATGAGTGTCTCAAGATTCATGTCCTTGGGGTGCGGGCTCACGTAACGAACACGTCGAATGCCGTCCACCGCACCAACAGCACGCAGTAGCTCGCCAAACTGTGGTCGTAGCTTGATATCGGCATCGCCTGCACGACGAGCATCGAGCGAAAGATCGCGTCCGTAGCTGTTGACATTTTGTCCGAGCAGCGAAATCTCTGTAACACCGTCGCGTGCAAGCGCTGCAACCTCGTCGACAATGTCGCTAAAAGGTCGACTGATTTCTTTGCCGCGCACACTCGGCACGATGCAATATGTGCAGGTATTGTCGCAACCGATCTGAATTGTTACCCAGGCGTTGTACGAACGCTCTCGTCGCACCGGTAATGCGCTTGGAAACAGTGCATGATCGTCAATCACGGCTTCGTCAAAGATCTCGGTGATGCCACCGCTCATGGATGCGTGCTCAAGTAGATCGACCGCGCGGTGAACGTTGTGCGTACCCATGACAACGTCGACATAAGGAGCGCGCTTGCGCACTTGGTCTTTGTCTTTTTGAGCCAAACAACCAGCAACCATGATCTGGCGCTCACGGCCTAACTCGATGCCCTTTTCTTTCCAAGGCTTGAGCCATCCAAGACTTCCGTACAACTTCTCGTCGGCGTTCTCACGAATGCAGCAGGTGTTGAGAACTACGAGATCGGCGTCGTCTTCGCTTTCGGCTCGTTCCATGCCGTCTTGCTCGAGCAACCCGGAGATGCGCTCGGAGTCATGAGCATTCATCTGGCACCCAAAGGTGCGCACAACATATTTACGAGTCACAGGCAGTCAAGTTTACCGCCACACATTTTGTGAATACGGCGAAATGGCAGCCCTGTCGGCGAATGTGTAGGGACACTCGCCGACAGGAAACCTTGTGACTGACTAGTCGAGATCGATTGGCTCGTCGTCTTTTTCAGTGAAAGCAGGAGCGTCGGCATCTGCGCCAACACCCGCCTGCTGACGCACACGTTCGGCCATCTGCACCATGATTTCTGGATTTTCGAGCAAGAAATTCTTGGCGTTTTCGCGGCCTTGGCCCATTTGTTCACCGTCGTAGGTAAACCACGCACCAGACTTTTTGGCAATACCCATCTCAACCGCCATGTCGAGCACTGCACCTTCACGACTGATGCCTTTGCCGTACATGATGTCGAATTCGGCTTGGCGGAATGGTGGAGCAACCTTGTTCTTTACGACCTTGACGCGTGTGCGTGATCCAACGATCTCGACGCCGTCCTTGATTGATTCGATGCGACGAATGTCGAGACGAACCGACGAATAGAACTTGAGTGCACGGCCACCAGTTGTTGTTTCTGGTGAACCGAACATCACACCAATCTTTTCGCGCAACTGGTTGATGAAGATCAAAATTGTGTCGGACTTGTTGAGGTTGGCAGTGAGCTTGCGCAACGCCTGGCTCATGAGACGAGCCTGCAAACCCATGTGGCTGTCGCCCATCTCGCCTTCAATTTCGGCACGTGGTGTAAGTGCAGCTACCGAGTCGATCACGATGACATCGAGTGAGCCGGAGCGCACCAACATGTCGACAATCTCGAGTGCTTGTTCACCAGTGTCTGGCTGCGAGATCAGCAGGTTGTCGATATCGACACCAATTGCACTTGCATATACGGGATCCATTGCGTGTTCGGCATCGACATAGGCGCAGATGCCGCCATTGCGTTGGGCTTCGGCCACCACGTGCATTGCAAGCGTTGACTTACCCGATGACTCAGGGCCGAAGATTTCAACGACACGACCGCGCGGCAAACCGCCGACGCCAAGTGCAATGTCGAGTGGAAGTGCGCCAGTAGGAATAGACGCGATTTTCATGGAATCTTTTTCGCCCATGCGCATGATCGAGCCTTTGCCGAACTGCTTGTCGATCTGACCGAGAGCCATGTCGAGTGCCTTCATGCGGTCACTCACTGATTCGTTGGAATTGTTCTTTACTTCGTGGTGCTTGCTCTCTTTGCTAGCCATGATGGGCCTTCCTGTCTTTCTTTTTGTGTGTTTTGAGTTATGGGCTGACTTGGCACCCTAAAGTTGGGGTGTTGCGGGGTTTGATTGAGATGTGGAGATGAGTTTCCCGTTTGGGATGAGTTGACCTTACACACGAACAGGTGTTCGGTCAAGCATTCTCAAACCCATACTGGGCTTGGGTTTGATCGTTCGGTCT
>Ga0209107_10000935_pt1 | contig 16558 bp, 22 predicted proteins | sample LakErihyJuly2011_2_FD_187460 | JGI IMG/M metagenome (GOLD analysis project Ga0209107, IMG submission 187460) | Freshwater microbial communities from dead zone in Lake Erie, Canada - CCB hypolimnion July 2011 (SPAdes) (version 2) | ecosystem: Environmental > Aquatic > Freshwater > Lentic >... | reverse complement strand
CACTTGGAAGCACTGGAGAGCCGTTGCCACTACTTGGACCTTACCATTGACACTGAGCGTGAGAAGATCCTGCGCATTGAGCAAGTGGTGAACGAGTGCGGCATGCTGGACAAGTATGAGTTTGAACCCTGGCAAGCTCAGGAAGTGGTGGACTTTGTGAAAACCAATGTGCATCGCCTGCGTGAGCTGAGCCTGCGTACAGTGCTCAAGGTAGCTGACTTGAAGCATGGCTTCCCGGACAAGTGGAAGAGTGTAGCAGAAGTAACGTGTATGCGCAACAGCCGTTAAGGCTGTGTGCTGTACAGCAAGCAGCCTACAGAGCTAGAGCTGTACACCCAGTCTAGCCAACGATTCGCTCCCGGCAACTAGACTCTCAGTGGTAGGAGCTGCTACCACATTGTGATCCCCCAACATAAATCCGATTCGCTCCCGGTGTTGGGGGATCTTTTTTGATTTCGAAAAAGTCGACCGGGGCATGCAAAAAGAAAAAGATTTTTCGCCACCCGACCGGCTATACACATATTATTACTACTAGCCAGCTAGTAGCGCATGGGTACCGAAGTATTTTCACCCCCGTAAATCTATAAGTACTTGTTTATAATTTTTTACGCACAATGGAAACGGTACTGTAGGTACCTTTTCGGGCTGAATTTGTTCGGCCCAAAACAATCCCAGGGATTGTGTAAGTACTTCCCAAATTTTTTTTGCGCAGAAAAAAACGGGCCTTGTAGGACCCATTTGGCACAGTGTATTACACAGTTAACTGGCAGTGCCCACACGTATGATGCTGAGTGTGGTGTTCACAGTATCAGGCGTTTGGTTTGCTCCACTGGTCTGACTCGCATATATGTCCACAGTATCACCTTTGCTCAATCGAAACACTCTTGTGACATTCTGTACTTGTCCACTGGCAACTGCTCCATTGGCCAAGATAATGCCACTGGCCAAGTTATTGTTCAACACTACACTGATAAATCCTGCTGTTAGTGTTACACTGCTGCCAAAGTACAAACTAACTGTCAATTGGTAAACGCCCGTATAAGGTGCTGTGAACTTGTGATTGGTCAAGTGTGTGGCCGCTTGAGCATAGTTGGTTAAATCGCTAGTTTCAGTCCACTGTAGTCTAACGCCACTACCAGCGTTGGTTAGGGTTTGTGTGCCAGTAGCGTTGGCCAATACCACTACACTTGCTTTTTTATAGTTTGCCATATATATCCTTGTGACATATTTAGCCACACCAGTATCAGCATGTTCACGCCCACGCCACCAGACCCTGTAGCAGCTGAGATCATATCATGGAGTTACCGTTGGCGTGGTTGGGGCAGTTCTAGCGGCACTGTCAGCTGAAACGCTCGTGTTGCGTTTTACCGCTGCGCTTCGCGTGTGAAAATTTTTCGCGCTGCGCTTCGCGGGTTTAGCTATTAAGCCCACACACCGCACTGGTTTTGCCAGTGATCCAACAAGAATATTTTGGCCAAGCGGCCACGGTAAAATCAGGGAACCGCGTTGATATTCTGCGGCCTCCTGTAATTACCAGTCTACGGTCCCGGTACTGCACTACCTTGTCATTGCCAGTATTGGGCACCAGTTCTAATTCTGGAATTTGGCCTGGTTGCCAACCTTCTGGTAATAATTCATCCATACGCATAATAGTTTTCCTAAGTTAGAATATTTATGCAAATTTATTCAGTGGCGTCTCTAAAGTAGTATTCGTAGTTCACAGTGTCCTTGTTGGTTTTGCGAATTTTGGCACCGTTCTTCAAGTGAAAACGTTGGGCCATGGCAGTTTGTGGGCTCAGTGTAACTATGCCTTTGAGATCCTTGTAGTCCTTGCGCAGCCATTCCGCAGCAGTTTGCAACAGTTTGGCACCCGCACCCGGAGCATAACTCCAAATGGTGTAGAACACAGCCACATGGTGATCCTTGCCCATGTTGATCAAGTCTTGTTCGCATTCCGGCACATCTGTCAGCCACTGCATGCAGGTCATGGCCAACACTTCTTCTCCAGCTTTCAACAACAGGATTTCAGCAGCACTGTTGATTCGCTGCTCAAGTGGTATGTGTGGACGCACCGGGTCGTCTGCGATCAACCTCACCAGTGGGTCAGTTATGTCTCGTATGTGGTGCAGTTCCATGATTTTTACCTTGAGTATTATATGCGTATTTATTGATATTGTGCCAAATGTGTGTTACAATGATATTACACGTCATCTGTGGGCAAGTTGTTCAACAGTTCTCTCAGTTTGCTTGACTCCACTTGGGCTCGGGGCTTGCCCAGATCAAATCCTTCCACGGGTGTGGCTCTGGTCCAACCTGTGGTGGTGTTGCTGTCTTCTGCCACAGTTTGACGCTGTTTGATACTGGTCAGCAGTGCTGATCCAGCACTGGCCTGTCCGCTGCCATAAGTGTCCGATTCATCCAAGTCTGAGATTCTCAGTGTGTCAATGTTGAACTCCAAGTCAATCTTCATGCCCACGCCACTACTGGATCGTGTTTTCATCAGCTGTATCTGATAGCGTCCACGTTCACGCATGGCTCTGCTGGTAAAGATACCAAACACATTGTCCGCTGTTTGGATCTTGCTGAGTCCACCCGATATGTGACTGTGATCAAACTCCACTTCTTCCACTGCACCACGATTCAACTGGGCCGCTGTGACAAACACACAGTTCTTTTCCACAGCCAAGTTACGCAGTTCTTCACTCACGTACTTGTCTTTCACAAACAAGTTTTCCGCTGAGATTCGCTTGCTGAGTGGCATGATCAAGTCCATGTAGTCCACCAACAGCACATCAATCTTGTGACCCATTTTGATTTCATACTCTTTCATGTACGCACGAATATCATTGGCAGTTTTGCCCGAGGGCATGTATTTGACCTGCAGCTTGCCCGATTTCTTGCCAATGATTCTCACCTTCATTTCCACATCATCAAGATTCTTGAAAATCTCTCTAGTGGGTATGCCAGTGGTCATGGCATCAATACGCATGCACACCAGGTCTTCCGAAAGCTCCAAGGTCAAGTACAGCACATTCAAACCAGCCAGCGCATAGTTCACACCCAGGTTGGCCAGGAACAGGCTCTTGCCCGCACCCGATCCGCCAGCCCAAATGTTCAGCTCGCCGCGATTGAAACCACCATACAGTTTGTCATCAATGCTTTTCCAACCCGTGCTGATCTGCCCATTCTTGTCCTTGATGCGAGCCAGTCTAGCACGGGGATCTTCAAAGTAGTCAGTGCCCATGTCACGTTGTAGACCCACCTGCACAGCACGTTTGATCTTTTCTTCCACTGGACCATACTCACCCTTTTCCAACAGGTCAGCTGACTCCAGAATGGCCTGCTCCAAGCCCTTGTGGCGTGTGAACGTTTCAAAGTCATTCAGCAACCATTCAAAGTGTTCTTCACGCAGATTGTCAGCGGCTTTCAGTGTGGAGCCAGTGGCCGCATTGATGATGTCTGCTGTGGGCAACACATTGTTTTCACTCACATACTTGGTCAAGTACTCAGCGGGTTCCTGTAGCCTACGGTCAAACAGTTTGCTGTCAAAAATGCTTTGGCATCGCACAAATGTGCCAGCATCTGCCAACATCATTTCCAAATACACACGCTGGATGTCATATCCATAGTCCACATTTTGTTTTGCTTTTTCTTTGTTGTATTCATTCATACTTTATTATACGCTCTTTAAATATTAATTGCAATGTGTTTGACTGGTGGCAAATCAAGATGCACTCTGTTTTTGGTGTGATACAGTACCGCACCCATTGCACTGCTGGGATCTCCGGGATTGGGCAAACTCCATCGATACTTGAATAAATGTTCAAAGTACCAGTTGGCATCGCTGTTCATAGCACATCCGCCCATGTAAACCAAACTATCAGCCTTGGTTAAATCCTTGGCCTTAAACATTATGCTGTGTACGATTGCACTAAACTTGGCCTGTACTGCTGCGGCAATGTCACACTGCTCTTGTAGGTTATGTGGTATTGGATCCCAGTTGTGTACTCCCCGATGAAAGTTATAAGTTAACTCTAAACCATGCGGGCCAAAATAACTGTCAACTTCATTTTTAAATCTTTTGGGATCGCCCTGCTGTGCCATCTTCTGCAACAAGTGTTCATCTTGAATAGGAGTAAGTCCTAGCATTTGAGTAAACGCACTGTAGAATAATCCAAGGCTATGCGGGTATTTTGCACTCCATACTTTGTTCATTTCGCCGTGCATGCAATTCCAAATTGTAGCACATTCAAACTCTCCTATTGCATCCAGTACCACAACAGCAGCGTGATTAAAAGGACTGGTATAGTAGCCTGCAGCTGCATGACTAGCATGATGCGGTGTATAAGTGATCGGAGCATATCCTAATCCCCATTCTTTAAGTTTGCGACTTGGTAAATTATCCAAACTAAATGCTGTTTTGTACTGGCCAGCGTACAGTTGTCTAGCTTTCTTAAGCCACGGATTTTCATACCAGAAAATCCGATCAGGTGTGCCATAATACTCTATAAAACGTTTATACATCTCCGGAGACAAGTTATCGTCTGTGGAAGAAATTTTATCGCCTACAAATTCGCCATCCCGAAACACAGCCAGGCTGGAGCCGTGATTGAGTGCGTTTATGCCCCACTGTATCATTTGTAGATAAATGGATCACGTTTGCGCAGTTCTTCCAAACGTTTTTTAAACGCCTGGCGTTCTCTATACCAGCGTAGGGGATTTTGTAAAAAATAAAGAAAGTTTTTCATTGTGTGTCCTTAAACCATTTTTTTGCCTTGAGTTGTATCTTGAGGCTGTTTGATTCTTTTGCTGAGGCGATTAGGTACAGTGTGGCCAGCTTGCCTAATTTTATCACAGCATCGTTTACATCTTTGACATCTTGGGGCCAGTTGGGCATGCTCACACTCCAGCCATATTCTATTGCTTGCTCCACTGTGCGTGGACCTTCGTGATCTCGATCCGGCACCAAGATCAATTCCTTGCCCAATTGTTTCAACAACCAGTTTTGACTGTCTTTGATCTCAGCTCCCAGTATGGCACACCCATCAATACTTAGTGCGTCAAATGGTCCTTCACACACAATCACGAGTTGTCTGTCGTCTTGCTGACTGTCCAAATTAAACACATAACCAGGCTGTTGCTCACTTAGATATTTGGGTTTGGCATCGTTGATAGCACGGGCAGTCCAACCCACAATCTCACCTTTGTACAAGAACGGAATAATAATTCTATTATTAAATCCTGTCTTATTGGCCCAGTAAAATGGATAACTCCACGGATCAATTTTTCTTTCAACTAGGTATGCGTATGCTTCAGCGAACTTTGTTGGAACTGCATAATCTCCGTCTGGAAGTTTTAAGAACGTGTCCAGTTCTTCAAAACTAATTGCATCCAAGGGCAATGCTCTTGTTTCAAACTTTGGAATTATATTGCGCACTTCCACAGTGCTGGTACTGTCCAGTCTAAGTGACTCCAAACGCAATTGACTAATAACGTCATCTGGAATATTTAAATTCCGCATGAATTGATTTAACTTTTGACTGATATGTCTACCAGGTTGCCAACTGCATTTGAATCCGCAATTGAAACAGTGATAGCTGACTGCATCGCCGCCATTCACAATAAAGCCGCCGCGCCCTCTGTCGTCGTCACAGCACACCGCATTGAAACTGATCCAACCGCTTGGGGTTGTTTTTCGCTTACCGGGTAAGTAGTTTAACAGTGTGTTGGCAATAAGACTCATGCCTTATTATAACACATGTTGAAAATTATATCAACGAATAACGGTGACAGTGTTCACCAAACCGTAATATTCTGTGGGGTCTTGTTTGCTTTGATTTTGCCAAACATCTGGATACATCCAACTGATTCGCATGTAGTTATAACTCAGACCCGAAATAGGATCTGTTACAGCAACGTTGTTGAACGGCACTGTTGTGGTGGTGGCCACAGTGCAGTTAAATGATTGAATTCGAGTTGCGTTTTTAAATGATTCAACGGCAATGGTACTGTCATGAGTTGCTTCAACATATATGGTGCCAATGAAATTTGTTATTTTAATTTCAAAATCTATAGTATCAGTTGCCACAGCTTCATAAAATTTACATGGAATGGCGCTGGTATGATTGATAACATTGCCCATGAAGTTTATTTCGCCGCTGAAGCTGTCATACACCACATCATCTTTGAAAGTGGGTATGGCATTGCCAATCAGTTCAATTGTGCCCACTGCACTGAATCTGCTGTCACAATACAACATAATGTCGTTGCCACCGCTAACGGCTGTGACGCTGTATCTCAAAGTTTGATCCACAAGATCCACAAGATCGTCTGCTGGAATAGTAACTGTGCCCAATCCTTTCAAGGGTGTACTGGCATTTTGTATACTTAGACCAGAGCCCACCGTAAGTGTTTGTTTTTTAAATGACACAGTTATTATGGTAATTGCACTGTCAATGTCAGCATCCACACTTTTAACCACCACAGTGCCAATTATGCCTGTGCCTGTTATTATGTTGCCTGCAGAAAATATTCCTGTTATGTTTGCTGTGGGAACTCTGATAGTGGTAGATGTATCTTGACCCAGTGTGGCATACCTAGTGGCATTGGTAGCTGAACCTATAGTGTCCAACAGCGGAGTAACGGTGTAAGGGCTCTCTGGCAAAGCGTTGCCAGCCATGTCCATAACGTTCATCTCAATGTTGCCCAGTGTGAACAAATCTATACGCTTCTGGTCGGCGTTTTGAATATCAAACTGAATGACATTGTCAATGCCGTTGTAAATTTTTATTGTTCTTGCGTACACGATTGTATTCTCCACGGTGAATCCAGCCAAATCGGCTAACAATATTACTCTGTTAGGATATAAATAACTTTGAATTTTCTGCATTTGGCAAGGACCTTTATACTATATTTATGGCAAAACTAAGAGACAATATCGAACAAAACTTACCTTTTATCAGCGTAATAAATTACGGTGATAATGAATATGTAGGGATCATAATTAATCAGGATCAATATGTCACCAGTTTTTATGACTTAAATGCCATTAAGACAGCTGAAGAAATATCTGCATTCTTGGAAATAGGAGAAATATGGTGGTGGGAATCAAACCGTCAATATCCTATCAATATTTTCTGTATAGATCAGATTCAGCCATTTCACTATGCTATTAAAACATTCAACAGCAAGGATACTAGGATCATAATGGGTCCTGTTGTTAATCTGATGAATTTAACGTTGAAACGTGTCAAACGTAAAAGTGTACAGCTGGTACGCAAAGTTCGTTAACTGTAACCATAGCTGACGCCTTCGCAGATCAAATTCATCTGTACCACAATCACATGTGCGTAGGCAATGGCATGTGCTTTCTTAAAATAGTATTCGTCATTTTCAGGTTTGGTCCAGATTGTGGTTCCAATCTCTGGCCAAGTCTTCCCAATCAAGTGTCGCTTGGCTGGCCTTATCAAAGCAAGGCACATTGCCAACTGTTCTATGCTGGTTGGCTTCATCTGTCTCATCAAGTAACCATACCCGTTCACATGGAACAACAAGTTCACAAAATCGTCTTGTTCCAGCAAGTCCCACAAGGGTTCTGTCTCTAGCAGTTTAGTCAAATGCTCTTTACTTTTGACACCGTCATACACACTGACATTCAAAAAATCTATCTTAAAATAACCTCTATCTTCTGCATCTTTATAATCAATAGTGCTTATTCCCGTAATGGGATTATACGGAATAGCTGTACAATACACACCCGTGTTGTGCTTTTTAGCAGCGTCAATTCGTGCATCAACATGCTTTAACACAGTCAACGCTTGATTTCTATCTGCAAAGTCAATATCAATATCTGGCATTAGATCACACTCTCTCGGACTACTTCTTTGACCAACTGAACATCTGCTGGATGTTTTTTGAACTTGTGCATCCAAAATTGCAAATCAATAATGTTCTGCACATGTGCCAGTTGTTCATCGTTGAAATTTTTCAACATTGCTTTGCCGTTGGTTGAATTTAAAATCAACCACGGACTGATTTTGCCATCCTTGATGTCATAACAAGCACGGCTCAAACTCACATATAAAAAATAATGATTCCACGGTGCGTTGTGTGTATCTGCCCAAGACATCATGGTTTCAATACTGCGTTGCAATGCAGTCTCTACTGTTTCGGATTTAATAAGTTCAAGAACATATTGCTCATAAAGTTCGTCTCGACACCAGTGATCCAGTTTAACACCCGATACCACAACCCAGTTAATGAATCGTTCTGGATAAAGAGGATTGACATTACTAACAAAGCTGCCAAACTTAACAAAGGCATTGTAGTAAGAACTTTTACAAAACTCTTCGTACGTTTTTTCCTGTTTGTTTTGTGGTTGTGCTCTCTTGAAAAATCTACAAAATGTGTCATACGCCAACACAACATGACGTTCTGTACGTGCCAATGCTCTACGTTTTTGTTCGCAAATATGCACAAACAAAGTTTTTTCTTGAGTAAAACCCTTGTTACAGTATCCACAGATGTAGGGTTGATTGGCCAAAGTCATCATTTCAATTTTTTAGCTATAGTTGCTTCGTCCATGCCGTATTTACGTGCCAGTTCTTTTAAATCTTTGTCTGTTGATATGTCTGCTAACAACTCTATTTCATCTTTTTTACGGTTGGGATACAACTCTTCTAAAAACTTGGCTCGTTTGCCGCCAGTACCAGTTTTCTTTTTATTTCCCAGCCAATTATGATAAAACGTCTTCTCACCATTGTAACTGCACATACACAACAGCAACCAAAGTAACTTGGGATGTTTTTGTAAATCGTTCCAATTTTTATTAAAATACTCGTTCACAGTCAACACAAAATGTTCTTGTATTTCTCGCTTTTGATCTTGCGCACTGCTGATGTATCTGTTTAAGATAAAGAATTCGCTCTTGAGGCTCTTCTGCTGCATAGGAGTCATCTCATCCCAAGCTGCACGAACATTCATGTCTACAAATGCTATCTTTTCTTTTAATTCAATCTTGTCACTCACGGAGTTTGTCCTTGCTTAATTTGTATATCATTATAGCACGATCCAGGGCCTTTTGTAAAGTGGGATTGGATTGTGCTTCTCGACGAACTTCGCCCCACAACTTATCTTCCATCATGTGTTCGTGCAACGGCCTTCCATCATCAGTACGAGGATCCGGTTTGTTCTCCATTTCGTACTTGTAGCCAATCAACTTGCGATCAGTTTTGCCAAACTCTCGAGCATATATTTCTTCGCCGTTGCGTTCGTAGATATATTTGACATCGGGTTTGAGATTGCCCATTAGGAGTCCTTTGGTAACAACTTGATGTCAAACTGCATGACTGTTCTTGTTCCGGTTCCAGTCCATGGATAAACTGTATTTGCTATAAAACTTGGATACAGCACAACTGTGCCAGGCACTGGCAGGTATTTCCATTCGTCTGTCATAACAAACTTGGTGACGTCTTTGGCTTGAGGCAATTTGAATACAGACTTGGCTCCAAACTGATCTTCTGGTACATCTCCTGCTGGAGCACTGATAAACAACTGTCCGCTAATATGTCCGTACGGCCGCGTGTGCAACTCTTGAAAATCACCTTTTGTTTGACTAGTGATGCGTACACTATCTATCACTGGTTTACAATAATTTAAATCGGTCTCGCCTGATTGTTGTGTTATCAATTCCATATATCCGCCAGCCAGCGATTCAAGCCAGTCAGTCAACCACTTGATATCCAATTCTTTTTTGTTGGGATATATTTGAATTGTGGAGCCGCCGTGTTGACTCTTATCGTTTGCAACATTGAACTCTGTATCATCTGCCAACGATGAGCTCATGGTATAGATACGACTGAATTCTACTGGAGTTACTTGATCAACCGCAATCATAATGGGTTGAAAGTAAGCGACTTTTAATGTTATCATAATATCTTATCCAACTGAATTATTTCACTTTGTCTTGATATTTCTTTTACAAAGTACACACAATCAGGTTTTCCTCCAAATCTAGTTGGCGTTGCCAGCAACTGTCCGTTCTTCATTTTAGGAAAATACCACTTGACGTCACTGTAAAAATTTATAATTTTAATGGGTTTAAACTCTACTCTAAAACTGCTCAGTGGGTTAAACACCAAAGCTTCAAATCCTCGATCATTTAAACTAGTTAACGGTAAAATTTCAATATCACAACTACTAGAACTATCGCCTACAGCAATACTCCAATCAATGGGCATTGTGACTTCGTCGTTGCCTATTTGCAACACTATTGCAGGAGCATTAAAACTTTCCAGGAATATTAATGGCATGAAGAAAAAATCAGGCTCTTGTGGATTACTGTTGTCTAATACGGCAAATCTAGTATTTTCATCAACTTCTTCTGGTAAGTTGTTTAATGAAAATGTCTCGTTATCTAATGTTAATATCTGCATAAATCCTTATTTTTGCCAGTCCACTTTATCTAATGTAAAGGGATATTTGGCTTCCTTGTAAAATTTCTTACGCTCGGTAAGATGCCGTTTGGCCCATTTGCAGGTGCTGGTTAAATCCCAGATCTGGACGAAGTCTTTGTCTTCTGCTTTTCTAATGCCTCGCCCAATACTTTGTATAACTCGGACAAAGCTCTTTCCGGGCTCCAGAAGAACCAGATTAAAAATACGAGGGATATTAATACCCACAGCGGCCACACCGTAAGTTGCCACAATAACCTTATTAGTACTTGTTTTAACATCATCGTATTCTTCTTTTCTGTCTTTTGTTTTGACTTCACCTGATATAAACACACTGTCTTCTATTTCATTTACTAAAAATTTGCCTGAATCTATTCTATTAACTAATATTAACGTATTGCCTGAATCACTAATTTTTTTAACTAATTTACTGATATAAATCATCCTGTCTTCGTCGGTAACAAGATATTTTAATTCTTCCGGATATGTTTTAAACTCGGGCAAATCTATCATCTGTACCACATTCACATGACAGTTAGATAACACGCCCATCTCTTGTAACTCGTGTGCCTTGATACCGCCAACAACTGGACCAATACTGGCAAAGATAGGTTCGCTTTCGTAATCGCCTTTGGGCACAGTGCCAGTTAAGCCCCAACGTACAGGTGCATTACACAAATTTTGTGTAAGCAGATTCTTGAGAACATCAGCCTTGGCCATGTGTACTTCGTCAACAATCACTGTCTTGACATCAGCAAGAAATTCTGCCAAACTCATGATGGCATATTCGTGATTTTTACTTTTCTTATCAAATATATTGAGACTTTGCCAAGTACAGATAGTATGCGTCTTGTCAAGATTTTTACGGTCGCCATAATAAACACCAACATCTAATCCAACATTGATAAAGTCTTCTTCGGTTTGTTCAACGAGACTTTTGTTAGGAACAATGGTAATTGTGCGACCATATTTTTCAGCAAGATGACTCAGAGTTGCTGTTGTGATTGTTTTGCCTGCACCTGTGGCAATCTCTTGCAATGCCTGTGTGTTGGTGAGAAATTTGTTAATTGCATCAACTTGATAGTCACGCAACATAATGGGCTGACCTTCTTGCTGATGTCCTTTTGGCCACACTTTACCTAGGTCAGCCCAGTAGGTTTCTGTTACTGGTTCAAACGCAATTTGTTTAGTTGTGCGCAAGTCTTCCAACTCGTCCACGTCGATATCCATGTCAGCCAATATGCCAAGACAACGTTCCAATTGACTGAGGTATCCGTTGCCGCCCAATCCAAACATACTTATTTTGCCATCCCACCGACCCAACTGAAATGCAGGTCTGTAACGTGCAGTTGGATCCATGTACTTAAAAGCCGCGGTTAATTTTTTGCGAGCTTCCAAGGATAAGCCCTCAAATTTAATATTAACTTCATCGCGAATTATTAGTTTTACCGACATAAATTTAGTTTTGTTTGTTCCATGATTGATGGCTGTTCTGCATACTCTATTACTAGGTCGCAACAGTTAGAGTATACAGCAGTTTTACCGTGGCGTAAACCCATTCGAGTATCTAAGGTAATAACACTCATGGGACGCCATGCAGTTTTCAAGAAAAATTTCGGTAATTTTCCACTGGACACACACGCCACCTGGGTATCAGTTGTGAGGTTATAATTGTAATTTTTTTCTGCAATAAACTGATTAAATGTCTTGCCGGACTCGTCATTTGCTAATCTAAAATAAACACCTATACGATTAACAATATTATTTTTTTCCAGTGCTGCTGATAAAAGTTCGAGATTTTCAAAGTACTTGTTAGTGATCACAGTGTCAAACACCACAAGCAATGGCAACCGTTTTAATTGAATTAGGCCAGCAATTACTTCGTTTAATTCGTGTTCTTTTTTGTCAATCCATACTTTTGTTTTTGACCTAGTGGCCATGTACTCTACCAGATTTTCACCGGGATTTTTTGGATTTTCCACACGATACTGATACCGCATGCTTCGGTCATTGATAATGTTCTGATCAATGGTAGTTTCAATGCCAAGATCAGCTGTGATAGATTTTTGAAAATTTGGATGGATTATGTTGGTGATTAAAAACTGATTATCAATCTCAGTTTTTGACCAAGATTTTATGGTTCTATAGTGACCCGTTATAGTGTCGTCAATTTCAAACTCAAGCGGAGCAAGTGCTTCGTACAAGTGTACAATGTTACTCTCTGTCAATGCAGCCTGCCATCTTTTATGTGTTTGTGTAGTTGTTAAATTTTCTATTTTTTCGCTGATATTTTGAAGAATTTTACGAATATTTGAAGAAAATGTAAATTCGATAAAAATAACAAATTCTTGTTCAGCATCGCGATCAATGTATAATTTTTTTACTTGTTCAATGCGTCTAAACGTTTTAGACCAGCTTGGAGTAACAAGAGCTGTTTTGATTTCTTCGGAAAAAACCGGTATTTTTTCGGAATTTTCCCTGAGAATTTTAACTAGTAACTGACTTTGATTTTCAGTGATGAACAAGTGCGTATTAATAGAAGATGCCAAACTTCTAAGCACACGTGAGTCTCTACTGGCAATTTGCTCTTCTATAGTAGGCTCTGAGAAATTTACAATTTTTAATAAAAGTGCGTCGATAGTCGTCATAAAGTAAGTATACACTAAAAGATTTGTAAAATCAACCTTTTAGAAATTAATTGTTATTTTTAAAATTAACCCATTGTTCTAATAGGTCACTACTTGAATTTATTTTGCTATTTCCGCCAATGCCAAATTTTAGTAATATATTAGGCACAACAAGTTCGGGCACATTTTTGGCATTTCTGTCACCACCGTTGGCAAATATTATGCCAGCGTTGGGATACAGGAGTTTTACATTTTTAATGGCTTCAATGGCAGTGTCATCGTCATCGTTGAACAACATAACACTGTCAACCATTTTTAAATTTTCAATAATCTTAACACGATCCACTATAGGCAAAAAATTCTTGCCTTTTTTACGTGTAAGCCATGCATCACTGTTGATGCCAACAATTAATTTGTCGCCCAGCTGTCGAGCTTGGTTAAAATAATCTATATGTCCAGCATGTAGTGGATCGAATCCACCTGTAACCAAAACTATTTTCATATGCTGGCATCTTCCATGCCAGCAACACGCAATTTCACAATGTTAGTGATCTGCCATTGCTTTTGATCAAGTGATTTAGTAATACCCAACCACTTGTTTCGGAGCAGAGCAAACTCGTTGATAATTTTTTCAAAGTCAACAACATCTGCTTCTCCTTCTACATAACGGTCACAATCGCGACTGCTCAAAGCACGTTGATAGTTCTCTAAGTACTTGCGAAAGTGCTGACTTTTGAGTCTTCGCAGTTCAATGTTAAGATATTCTAAAATAGCTTCGATTTCTTGTAGCTGGCTGAATCGTTGTTCTACCACGCCTGGCAATGCAGCCGCGGCCTTTTCAACATTGCCAATTAGACGAACTTCTTTCCTTGCTTCTAAAAGTTCGTCTTCATAGTACAGCACAGCATCTGGGATATGACTAATATCCTTGGCTATTTTAGCATACCACATTAAAACTCCAATTCACCGTAGTCTTCGTCGTCTTCTTCTACTTCGTCTTCATTTAGGTAATAACCAATGGCTTGATCTAAAATTTCATCAACGCCTGTGGCGTCTTTGAACACTCGATCAGGAACACCAAAGTCTGCCAGCATGTCGATATATCGTTCTGCCACAGTCTCTAATTGTTTCTTATCCATGTATTCGACGAACATTAACCATACATCGCCAACTTGAGTTTCATTCAACATCTTCTTCGATCTCCTTAGGAATGGTAGCTGTTGTTAAAGTTTTGATATGAAATTTATTCATTATCATATCTAATTTATCATCTTTCCATTCTTTTCGGTAGAATTTGAACTCTTCGCCTGTCTCTGGATCAACCCATTTGAGCCTGTTGCCTTCTTGTTTCAACAAGCCGGCCTTCTCGCACATGTCCACCATGCCTGAATAAGGATTCATGCCAGTTTCATACGGAATTTTAATTTGCACAGTTTCAAAAGGTTTAGCATAACGTGTCTTCATGATTTTGCATGATGCACGAATACCCATGACATCTGAAATCTTGTTGCCGTCTTCATCCTCTTTGAGTTTTAGTTTTTTCATAGCAACAACAATACTAGAAGCATAAACAAATCCTTGTCCGCCTGAGATTTTGTCATCCGGATCAAACATGTCCTGCGATGCATAAGTGTGATTTGTACAAACCATACCCACATTGTAACTGCCAAACATGTTGACACAGTTACGCACTAAACTGGTAAGTGCTTTGGGTTTACGACCCATGTCTCCTTTCATGTCACCTGCTTGAAACTGGTTAATGTCAGTGGGAGTAAGCAACATACCCAGTGAGTCTATAACAAATAACACTTTGGGACGCTCTGCCATTTCTTTGTACTCTTTCATGAATTCATGAATGGTTTTTGCCACATCATCAATCATGGCCATGTTGAGTTTAAGAAGTTTGTCTTCGCCTGTATCTACACCAAGTGCGTGTAACCATTTTTCATCCAGCGCATTTTCAGTATCAATTAAAATAACATAAATGCCCTGTGCTTGTGCGTTGCGTACTAGGTTTCCTGAACAGATAAAACTTTTACCTGCACCGCTTTCGCCAGCAAACACAGTGACCTTACCTAGTGGAATACCTTTGTTAAAGTCCCCACTGATTAAGTAGTTAAGCGTAAAGTTGCCTGTGCTAACCCAATCTGTAGGATCATTAAATCCCACGCCCAGTCCATCAATACTCTTGGTTAGAGTTTTTCTAAATTTACTTAAATCAAATGCTTTCGTTGCCATTATTATTTTCCTATTATTTTAATATCAAGTTTGTGCTATATCCGCCTAAATCTACAGTACTAAGATCTCCACGAATAAATGTATTGAAGCATAGTGCTATTCTTGTTTCATTTAACGGGTTGGCATTGCTGCCGTGAAACAAATCACTAGGCCATAACACTATTGCGCCAGTATCTACTGAGATATTCCATTTATCTGCATTGTATATGTTGATATGTGTTTTACGAAATTGAATTGGCCAAGTTTTATCTAAATGATTTTTTGAAGTAACTATTAATTCACTTTTAGGTGAACTTTTTAGATAAAGACACCCGCTGATAATACTGTTAGGGTGAGGATGTGGTCCGTGATCAATATTGGGTTCGTTTCGGCTTAACCAAGAATTAGTGATATAAAATTCGGTTTCAATACCGAGAACAGCTGTTACATATTCTTGTAAATGGAATTCGCAGACCCGTCGAATACTCTTAAATTCTGGATTGTCCAATATAAACATATTTTCAGTTAAACCACACGTTGGTCTGAAATTTGGAAATTCTGTTCTATCTAAAAATCTAGTCAGTAGTGCATTATCCACACGGAATTTAGTATCCGGTACATGATATACTGGGGTTGAAAACAGTGGATAGATTATAGGTTGCATAGTGTTTTTAGGTAAGATAACTAGGGCGTGTGACTAAGTCACAGAGGCCCTGGCCGTATTACTTTACTTTTGACGATTGCGAATCATTGCCAAGATGTCTTGGGCACGTGAGTCGCCACCGCCGCTTGCTTCAGCCGCTGGTGCTGGAGCAGGCGTAGTTTTTGCTACTGGAGCAGGCGTGTCATCTTCGTCATTGTGTGATGGCGCAGGTGTTGCCTTAGGAGTTGATGCTGGCTTTTGTGGATCGCCAGTGTTCTGGCTCATGCCAGCTGGTTTGAAGTATTGTCCCCAACGTTCCATGTCATATGGTTCGCCATCAACGCTTGCTTCAAACATTTCTTTCATGACCTTCAACTCAACTTCGCCTGGCTTCTTAGGCAAGAAATCAGTCAAGTTAAACAGGCCATGTGTCTTGATAGCTGCTTGTTCAGCATCGCTCAATGGACGCTCACGGCGACTCCAAGTGCTGGTAGAATAGTCAGCATATCCGCCCTTTGAACCTTTCTTCATACGATAGTCCAAACCATGCACAAAGTCAGTTGGCAAATCTTCCAATTCTGGGTCAACCAGGGCTGCACGAATGCTTGTGAAAATTTGTG
>Ga0209107_10000933_pt1 | contig 16574 bp, 16 predicted proteins | sample LakErihyJuly2011_2_FD_187460 | JGI IMG/M metagenome (GOLD analysis project Ga0209107, IMG submission 187460) | Freshwater microbial communities from dead zone in Lake Erie, Canada - CCB hypolimnion July 2011 (SPAdes) (version 2) | ecosystem: Environmental > Aquatic > Freshwater > Lentic >... | reverse complement strand
AAATACCGCGCCCACTTACCGTGGAGCACCCCCTAACTCTCCCGGAGCTGCCAACAGAAGTTATGACAAGGGCACGGCTACTGCTGCCCAGCAGCCCGCTGCTCCCTCTCCGGCTGCTGCCCAGCAGCCCGCTGCTCCGGTCCAGAAGCCAAACCCTCTACAGAATCTCAGCGCCTCCGCCCAGCGGGCGCGCCAGACCGCTATCCCTATGGAGGAGGTTGAGCAAAGAGTAGCGGCTCGACTACAAGCTGAAAAACAACAGGAACGCCTAAGGGGTGCGGTAGCGAAAGTTCAACAACCACGCGCTGCTCCGGTCCCGCAGCCCGCTGCTGCTGCTACCCCTCCGGCTGCTGCGCCCGCTAAACTTGCCCCGGTGCGAAAGAGTAATGACCTTTCAGACGCCAACAGAATGGCAGCAGAAGCACTAGCCCCCAAGCCCATGACATATGCGGAGCGCACGGCCGCTGAACTGGAGATGAAAGGGGCAAAGTTTGACGGGTCTGCTGAGGATTGGAAGGGTCTTCAGTCCCGCACTAAGGACCTCAACACGTTATTAACGTCCAAGGGTGAAAAGCCTGTAACCGCTGCCCAGCTTCATGCGCATGAGCAAAGCAAGGCCGCCCCTAAGGCAGAACAGCCTAAACCGATGAGTCAGAGTGAAATAGATGCGCACCACGCTGAGACTGACATTAACGAGCTGCACCCACACACGTCTCCGGAACGACTTGCTCGGCTTAAAGACTCGAAAAGGCTCATCAAGGAAAGAACCGGAAAAGATCTAACGCTTAAAGAAATTGACGATGGTCACTTTAGGGGTGCCCCAAAACCCGAGCCCAAGGCAGAACAACCTAAGCAGATGACAGACGCGGAACAGCGATCCCACGAGGCTGCGGTTGCGCGCCATAATCTGGACCCGTACACAACTCCCGAAGATCTTGCTACCTTCAAGCAAGTACGAGCCACTTACGAAGCCGAGACGGGTGAGATACTGTCCTATAAAGCCATCCAGGACCGAAACTATAAAGTCACTCCGCCTGCCGAACCCGTCGCACCGCCCACACAGTCCCCCGACGCAGTACGGCAAACGCTGGGCAATTCCTCGTCGCGCGCAGCCTTTATGAACCAACATGGAATAAACCCGAATATTTCCGAAGCAGGAGAACAGCAATTGCTGGAAGGTTTCCAACAATACAAGGCTCTGCCAGGCAACGAACAAAGGGGCTTTGCCGAATACGTGAGCAACCTTCCGCAACAAGGCAGGTTGAGCAGCATGTTGGGTAAAGCAGACGTAGCGCGCGCGCGGGGGGCCCCCCAGGCCGCTGGCGGTGGGGGCTTTCTTGGCTCTGCCCCGGGTGGGCTGACCATGCTGGGCCTCGGTGCCCTTGGCGGCGGAATGATGATGGCAAACAAAGCCAAAGACTACTAAGGACTACCAATGAACCGTTCACTTTGCGCCGCAATCTCAGGCACCATCAACACGGAAGACTTCGCTCGATTTGAGCGGGTCATGGCAGAGCCCGAGTGGCGACACGCGATTGAGAAAAACGCGTCGCTGCTCTACTACATGGGCAACCTTCTGGAGAGCCCTCCCGTAGACTCACGACAGGCAACAAAAGAGGCGCAGGCGTTCTCCGCGCGCCAGCGGTACGATGTCATTCAGGTACGCCCTGAGACGGGCGGGTACGTCGTCAAGATCTCCTCGGCTCCTGACAACATGCAGCCCATCTCCATCTTCCTGACGGAGAAGCAGGCTGCGGAAGCGTTGCCCCCGGAGACCAGGCAGGCGGCCGATCAGATGGGTGCTGCAACGGTGACCGGCGTAGAGGCAGACGCAGACCCTCTTGTAGAAGCCGCCGCGCCTGTGCAGACCTTTGGAATGTACAAGGTCATGGAGAAGGGTTCCGGCAAGCAGATTGTCGGTTTCGTTATCCCGCAGCTCATGGACATCATGACGGGGCAAATGGTCCCTCACGGGTTGTTTGTGAACGGTAGCCAGTACGCGATGCAGGATACGATTGTCGGCAGCCCTGTCGGCATCAACTTCAACCTGCCTGCGACCCCCAACATCCGTGGCCTGGGTGCTTTCTACAAGTCCGACGGTCGCTCCATTGTCGTGACGACCCCCGTCGAGATCATTTCGGAAGTCACCGTCGAGGGACGCAAGTACTACTCTACCCGCCTTGCAAATGGGCAAGAGGTTCAACTCTCCCGCGTAGACAACCTTAAGAAGCCCGCGCAAATGAGTCCGACCGAAATCGCAATCCCCAAGGATTACGACTTCATGGCGTTGGACTCTCCTGTGCAGCTGGAAGACGGCGGTGCCGCCCAGCAGGGTATGGGTCAGCCCGCTCCGGGACAGCCTCCCGCTGCGCCCGGCCAGCCCCCGGCTCCCATGCAGGTACCGATGAAAGAGGCGCAGGCTTCTGCGTACCCGACAATGGTTGAGATTCGCGCATGGGGCGACTACAGCTGCGACCTGCGTGGGCCGGTGTTTGACAAGATCGGTTCCGGTGTTCAGTCCTGGGCAGACGGTATCTTCCACCTTGCCGCAGCCGGCGTTCCGCAGAACCTTTCAACGGCTTTGCTTGAGAAGGCCGCATCAGGTGGGCAGCCTGTCCGCCTCTTCGGACTGCACCCGTTGTCAACCCCGGCCGAACGCGTGCAAGAAAGCGCAGTACGGTCAGCCATCAAGATGGCAAACGTGAAGCTTCCCCCGAAGCAGTGCCTTCTCAAAGAAGCCGCTGCGCTTGCGGATATTGCTTCCGTGGACACGGTGCTCGCGCTGAACTTCATCAATCCGGAAAACCTCGAGACGTTCATCGAGTACATCCCCGATCTTGAGGAGACCTCGACAAAACTGGCAGCGATTGTGCTTGCCTCGCAGCTGGGTCTTCAGACGGTTCCGCAACAAGCTGCGGTTCGCGCAATGTTCGCTATTGAGAATGTGGTTACAGCGTTGAAGGACCTACAGACCCACAAGCTTTAATGGCAAGACACCCCGCAGAACATTTTGTCGCATTCCTGTGCACCTCGTTGGAGGATGCACAGGACCGCAACGTGAACAGCACCCTTCGTCTTTATGGGATTGCCCCGATTGCGCGGAGTGAGCTGTCTCGTATTCGGCAGGATACCGTTGTCCCCGAAGGCTACAAGGCCTGGGATCCACAAGACGCCTTGAGTAAGAAGTGGCTAAAAGCAAAGGCCATTTACTCTCTGGTCCACCCGGACGAAACGACGCGGGAGATGAAGACAGAGATCCTGGAGTCGCCTGCGTTACGGGAGAAGGTAGATACCCTTCTTATCGGGCGCGTCTCTCCTTCAGAAGCAGCATTCCGGCTACAGAAGCAAGGATACTCCCTCTCTCCCAGTGCTATTGAGGAGTACCGGCACTACTTCTGGAACACAGAAGACATGGGCCTGTCGGACTGGGTTGCGTACTTCCAGAGCGACGCAGACCCGGACGATGGTTCCGGGCGGACGCAGGGACGTAGATCCCCACTGAAATCTTCACTCCTTGGCGGCCCTGACCTTGCAAAGTACAAGGTCGGCATTGCGCAGGAGTTAGACGGGAAAAAGATTCTGGCAGAGCTACAGCAGGAACTCTACTTCACGTTCCGCGAGATAAAGACGCTGCCTGTGTCGGAGAAGAAAGTCGTGATGCTTTCCGCTGTCACGCGCAGCCTTGCGCGGCTGGACGAGCGGATATCCTCAAGCGATCAAGCGTTGCAGGATACGCTCAAGCGGTTTGAGAAGTTCAAGGTCATCACCGACACGACCCGTCCTCCCTCCCTTGCGCAGCTGGCCCCTCAAGGCACAATCAGCTCACGGTCGAAAACTGAAATCCAAATCTCGCGAGAAAAGTAATGGTCTCCTCTGATGTTGTAAAGATGATGGAGCAGTTCAACAAGGAGCTGCAAAAGGCCGCGCAGTTTGGTATCCAGTTGCCGGAGACCTCGGAGTTTCAGGGCAAGCGTCTGAACTGCCGCATGGTGCGTAAGGGCAACGACATCATCTTCCAGTTGTTCACCGCGCGTTTCCCCGCTGACTTCCCAGCCCTACTTGCAGAGGTGACGGAGTCCCACTTCGGCAGCACCACGGATTTCAAGCTGGATCACGTCGTGGAGTTAAATAGTTACGCCCTTTTGGCAAAGGGTATTCTTGATCGCCCGACTGTTCGGGTAGACTACGTCACCACCGACTTTCTCAATCTTCTGGATGAAGTGCTAAACTCGCCAGAGATTAAAGGCCAGACCCGATGATTCGCTCTACTTCTTTCCGTACTGAAATCGAGATGACGCGCTGGATGAATGCGCAGGGTCTTGATATCCTCGATGTGTACGTCCTCTGGATGAACGCGTCTAACTTCTGGACTGTGTTCTACGAAGACGGCCTTGGCCGCGACATCATTGACACGACAGACGGCCCTGCGGGTACTGCCTTCGGTACCGTTGCCGGCGTAGGAACCGGTGGCGACACCGTGCGGTTGCACGCGCTCCGCGTAGACGTGCCCAGCGAGTCAATGGGTACTCCTACGTTGGCTACAGGCGTACTTACAGATGCACTTTCCGATACCTACGTCATCCCTGACTCCGTCACCCTAACTGATCCTGGTGGTGTAGGGTTCGCAGTCAGGGATGACGGCTTCGGGTTCCTTGTGAACGCAGAGAACGGCAATCAGGTTGGGGTCATTGACTACGCTACAGGGGCGTTCACCGTCAAGTGGCCGTTTGGCAAGATCCCCACTGTTGCTATTGAGGCGGCGTACAAGTACTCCTCGATGCCGGACACGGACAACATCCCTGTGCGTGCACGCCTGAGCTGCCTTTCGGTCAAGCAGACGGCTGGTGATGCGACCACCGTTGGCTGGGCGGTCTACCCTGACTCAGCAAAAGCCTACCCACCTTCGGCGGTGGGAACCATCACCCTCGTGAATGGTGTGGGGGCTGCAAACCTTTTCCTCGCAATCTCAAACACCCTTGACCTCGTGGTACGCGACAGTCGTTGGATCGAACTGATCCCCAACACCGGCACGAATGACTTTGACGTTCTGCTCACATGGGAGCGCGTCCTCTGATGCACCCGCATGTGCTGGTTGCGTTTGTGGGGGAGCTAAGTAAAATAGCTACGCTTGCTCCCCCGCCTAAGACAAAGCCCATCATCCGGCAATTCAACGTAGCCGCGACTCAAGCCCCTAAGGCAAATGTCGCGGCCATCCCCGTAAAGGTACACCAATGACCCCCCAGATTTTTGCAGCGTTCTCCGCAGAGCTGGAAAAGATCGCGCTTGTTTTTGGCGGGCAAGAGCCGCGTATTTCTGATACGGAGGTACCGTACAAAACGCGTAAAACTCAGCTTCTGTCCTACGCACAGCAAAAAGCTAAAGAACCCAAAACCCCGTGGAGTACTGCGCTGCTGACAGGGGCAGGAATTGGTGCCGCAGTAGTCGGGGGCGGCAGTGCAATCTCAGTAGGCCGCGAACTGGGCGGAGCCCGTGCTCTTCAAGCAGCAGCGGTGGGAGGAACCGTTGGGGCTATCGGGGGTAGCTTAATCGGTGCCCTTATGAAGTACTCGGATGACCACGCAATCCGCAACGCGCGGCATTTGTTGAAGCCTACAACAAACGTTGACGGGGCAATTGCAGACCGCATCGTCGCGCAAAAGCGCGCGCGCGAGTCTGACCAGTACTGGCGCGAAGAACGCAGACACCAGCAGATGCTTAATCTCCACCATCGTAGCTATCTCTATTAGCTAAAAACCGCGCCCCATCAGGCGGCGCGGCGAAGCGCAGTATGGGCTGCCTTCTCTCGGTGGAGAGGAGACAGCCCATACTTGCTTAGTGCTTCTATATGATCCTTCGTGCCGTACCCTCGGTTGCTGTCCCACCGGTAGAGCGGGAACTGCTGGGAGAGGTCTTCCATCTCAAGGTCACGGTAGACCTTGGCGATGATGGACGCTGCGGCACAGAGGAAGTTATTTGCGTCCATCTTTGGCGCGATTCGTTGCGGCCCGGCATAGCCGTCCACTCCAAAATCTCCGTCAACGAGGAGTAGCTTCGGACGCTCAAACAGCGTGGCTTCACGTACAGCGCGCTTGTAGGAAAGCTGTAGTGCGGCGGTGTGGCCGAGCGAGTTGATTTCCTCTACAGAGGACTCGCCGACTCCGACAATCCCGCCTTGGCTATGGATGAACTTCAAGATGCTTTCAACCGACCGCGCGCGCTGAAGCGCTGTCGTCTTCTTAGAGTCCTTGACCTCGGGCATAGGCCATGCGTCGAGGACCATTTCCATCTGCACAGCGACAGACACAATCGGCCCGGCAAGACAGCCAGTGCCCACTTCATCGAGACCGCAGTAGATGTTCACGCTCTCCCTCCACGAAAGGACTGTTGTCCAGAACAGGGCCAAGGCCCCTTACGTATATCAAGGCCGTAAAATCATGGCCCTTCCAACGCGACTTACGGTAAGAGGCGTCGTTCGCCTCCGCCCACTGGCGGAGGAGGTCACGGATGATCCGCGCCTCCTCCGCCTTCACCGGTTGTTTGGACCGCAAAAGCAGACCCCACTTTAGAGGGTCTGCTTGGTCCGGTTGCAGCTCCCACCCGAGCAAGCTGTCGAGAAGAGCACGGTTAGTGCTCTCCGCGAATGACTTGACCCAGGTGAGAGATTTGATCATCACTACCTATACGCCGTCACAAAGGCGTCGGCTAACGCACGCCCCGTCAACCCTGCGGGGCCCGTTTGTTCCGGAACCCGCGGACCGGGCTGAGCCTGCCCCGTTCTCGTAATGCCCACGAAGTTGGGGGCTTTCACGCCCAACGTGACCTCCAACCACCAAGGGAACTCCTCGACGGTCTGGTTGTAGGCCTGGTACACCATCTCCTGAAACTCTTTAGGAGACCGGGGCTGACGCCCCTCGCCCTCCTTTGGGCTGACGCGAATGTGAACCAGGCCCTGCGGCCCGTTCACGGTGACGAAGCGGACGACCTGGGGGACGTCGTCGGTGCTGAGGATGGCCGCATGGCCATAGACCACACCAGACACTTCGGGTCCCGCCTTCGGGATCCAGAGCTTTCCTGCACGTGCGGACGGCCCGCACTCCACAATCGCGCCGACAGGGCGATCCGTCTCTGCTCTCTCAAGGGCAGTATACAACTCCCCAACACTGCGCAGCGCCTTTGACGCTTCCGTGACATTCGAAAACCCGGCCTCTCCCGGGGCCAGGAGTCTGGTTACCACCGACCAGGCGGCGTCGTACACCACCCCATCGCGGTTTCCCGCCGCCAACTCCCGCACTTCTCTTCCAGCAATAACACCCAAATTGGCCATGTGGCCTCCCTCTTTTTGTTGATGCTACCCGAAATGGGTTAGCATTTGCTTATGACCACATATACGCAGGGTTTTTCTGAGGAATTTGCTGACGAGACGTACAGCTCCGCAGACTTTCAGCCCCCTCCGCACGAGGTAGAGGACTGGGAGACGGCTGCGCGTGAAGAGGAAACCGTGGCGCTCTTCACGTTGAGCCCCAGCCAGTTTGTTGAGCAGGCGATTCTGATGCCGGACCCCCACACGCGCAAACTGGAGTCGTTCGATTTTGCCGACCGACCGTACCTGCGGAAGATCTACGACACGCCAACGAAGCGTCGGCTCCTTGTCTGCGCGCGTCAAGTTGAGAAAAGCACGCTGCTGGGCAACCTTGCACTCACGTACAGCTGCCTTGTCCCACACTTCAAGACACTCTACGTCTCCCCTTCCAGTACGCAGACAAAGGTGTTCTCAAAGGATCGGCTGAAGGAGCCGATGGAGACCTCTCCCGTGCTGAAAGCATGGTTTCCGGGGATGCTGACAGACAACGTCTATGAAAAGAAGGCACTAAACCGTAGTTTGATTACGCTGCGGTACGCCTTCCTCAACGCTGACCGTGTTCGTGGTATCCCCGCCGACGCGATCTTCATTGACGAGTTCCAGGACATCCTGCTTGAGAACATCTCGGTCATCGAGGAGTGCGCCTCCCACTCCCCTTTCAAGTGGTTCTCGTACTCAGGTACTCCAAAGTCTCTCGACAATCCCATCGAGTTCTACTGGGGTAACTACTCCACGCAGAACGAGTGGGCCGTTCCTTGCGAACGACATGGAACGCCCAATAACCCTGGGTCGTGGCACTGGAATATCCTCGGCGAAGACAACATCGGCGCAAATAGTCTCGTCTGCGACAAGTGCGGAGAGAAAATCGTTGCGAATCACCCGATGGCAGAGTGGGTCCGCACGGGAAGTCCTGATCCTAAGTTTGACGCTTTTGAGGGTTTCCGCATCCCGCAGCTAATGGTGCCGTGGCTCCCGTGGAGAGAGCTGCTTGTGAAGTACAACCAGTACCCGCGCGCAAAGTTCTACAACGAGGTTCTGGGGCGCAGCTTTGACTCGGGACAGCGCCCTCTTACGAAACAGGACGTGCTGGACAACTGCAACCCGGACGTGGCGCTTGACGGGGAAGCGGTAGCAAAGACGCGCCAGAAAATTGGCAGCGGACGCATCTACGCCGGTATTGACTGGGGCCAGGACTCTACAAACTCGTACACGGTAATCTCTCTCGGGGCGTACCTTGATGGACGATTCCAGATCTTCTTCATGCACCGATTTACCGGCGCGGAAAGTGAGCCCGGCGAGCAGCTAAAGAAAATCTTCAAGATCATCGAGGGGTTCAACGTTGCCCGCGTCGGCGTCGACTACGGCGGCGGCTTCTTCCCCAATGGGGAGCTACTCAAGAAATACGGGGCCGGGAAAATCGTTCGGTACCAGTACTCTGCCCCTTCTGTGTACTTGAAGTACGATGCAAACCTCGGGCGCTACATGGTACATAAATCTGAGGTAATGAGTGCTATTTTTGCTGCAATCAAACGCAAGGCGGTGCTTCGATTCCCCTGCTGGAGAGACTTCTCTTCCCCGTTTGCAAGTGATTGCCTTGCGGTGTTCTCTGAGTACAACGAGCGCACCCGGATGACGGAGTACAAGAAGTCGCCAAATACTACGGACGACTCCTTGCATTCCATCCTGTTCTGCTTTCTTGCGTCGATGGTCGACTTCCCGCGCGAGGATGTATTTGTACCCAGCGCAGCAGTAGATCGCCTGTCATCTATGGACTAAAAAACTGGCCCCCTCCCGGGGGACCAGCCCAGCGGCCTTGCGGCCGCTGTCGTCAAACTACTTCTTGCGGAACACCCGACCAACCGCATAGCCCCCAACCGCGCCAGCACCGAGGCCGATGCCGATGTTGAGCGGAGTCAGGTCCCACCATGCCTGAGTCGTGCCCAGGTACGCAATACCGGTACCGAGTGCGGCACCGCCGCCTGCGTACACCATGTCATCTTTCGTTACCCAGGACTGGGCCCCGTTGACCACAGCGGCCGGGCCCATTGCATGGAGCCGTGCCTCGAGCGCGCGCATTTGCGCCCGATTCGCAGTCTTCCACGCTGCGTCGTCGGCGCGGTGACCTTCAAAGATTTCCATAGCTTCGGACAAAGACATCTCAACTGCTGCGGGTTTGGCGTTTGCCATTTCGGACTCCACATCCGGGTTCTATGCCTATGAGTAGACACAAAGATTTATGGCAGTTATTTACTTATTTTTTTAACACCCAGTACTGCGTCGAGTGCGTCGATTACGGACACCGAAGCATCTTGACGTAGCAGTGCGTGCGTATCCCCGTGCGCCGCAGCACCTTCGTACAGCATTGCGGACGCCCGCAGTCTGCGTCGACCTTCCGCAAGGGAGCGGTGTGTCTCCTGTAGGGGTACGGAAGATGTGTAGTCCCTCTGCCCCGCAACCCCCTCACTCATTGCATTGCACAGCCGCAGGAATGGAACCCACGGACGTGCGTCGCTTGTTGTGGTAGCCAACACAGAGAAGTCGTTCTCGTCCATCCGAAGGAAAATATCGACCCAGGGGGCAATCTCCTCCAGCTCCCACTTTGCCAGGCGCAGCTGTGCGCAACACGCCGCGTGTAGCTCTTTCCCGTACTCTGGGGTTATGGATAAGGGAACAGTGTTTGCGTCCAGTAGCTTGAGTAGTGTCTGCACACTAAACTCAAGCCTGCGAAGGCGAGAAGCCATCAACAGTATTTCCTGTCGCGAAACAGGGCCTGCCCCGTTATTCTCTGTCCGTAATCTTCGTAGTTCCTCAACCTCCCCAGCGGGGATAAACTTCCCGCGCGCGTTACTCATAGCCTTTGTGCTAAGAAAACCCCTCCGCACGTAAGTTCGGATGGAGCGCTCGGTAATCCCCAAAGACCTGGCGGCTTCGGCGTAGGTAAGAAGCTCAACAGCCATTACTCTATTCTTCCTTTCGATTCAAAATACTGGTAACCTCTGCTCGGAAGATGCCCACAATGCCCACGCAAATTAGCCCCGACATGCTGATGAGCATCGCTCGCCAAGCAGCGGGTGAGTTTCTCGCTAACGGCACAGACCTGACCACAGCTGTGGTCAAGGAAGCATCGGCCAGTCACCTGCCACTTACCGACGAACATGTTAGGCGCATCTGCGAGATGACCTACCACGAGGCCTTTGAGCGAGCCTTCCACCAAAAACGTGGAAGTCTGGATCGCTATATTTCTTTTGACCCGCCGGATGCGGTACAGTGCGCGAAGGAGCTGAAAACCATGACGGTTGAGAAGAAGGCATCCGCACCCGCCACAGGCCGCGCCCTTGCACCAACCGAGTTCCTCAAGGCTGCAAGCGCAGTAGCAGGGCTTCCTGCGCGTGAAAAATACCAGCCGACAAACGCATACTTAGCTACGGTCTTTACTCCCGATGCAGAGAAAGTTGCGGCGCAAGACGTATGGCACAACCCGATGGGTGAAGCCACGCGGATGCACCAGTCTCTCCGCGAGGCAATCAAGAAAGTCGAGCTGGACATGGACTCCGCATCTTATGAAAATAAGATTGCCTCCTCCGTGCTTCTTGCTCAGTCCGTACAAGCCTGCAAGGATGGAGCAGACGTTTCGGATGTCCTAAACCTTTGCTACCATTCCGCCGAGAACGGCGGAATCACAGTAAAGGTTGCGCACGACACCGTATGCGAGATTGCAGAAGTGCTGCGGTCCCACGGTTTTGAGACACGCCAGCGCGAAAAGACTGCCTCCTACGAGGAGGCCAACCTCTCTCACCCTCTATCAGTAGCGTTTGCAAAGGTTGCGTCGATGCGCGATCAACACGCTGCATTGTCGACAGCGGCCGATGACCTTCGCACCGAGTACGCCCTCTCCGCCCGTAAACTCCGTGCAGCGCTCTCTAACTAAGAGTGCCGCCGGCCTCACCCCCCTTGCCGTAGGTGCGGTAGCGGGGGCTGGGGCTGTTTCGGCAGCACCGCAGCTTGCCGCAGGTATGCGTAGAGCAGTGCAGCCGCATCTTGAGGCTGCTGCGTTAGCAAACACAGCGAAAAGAGTTGGCGGTCCTCTCGGGACAGTCGCAGACCTCGGCCCGAATCAGTTTGATTTTCGTACACAGGCAGACCGACTTAAGTTTGGCTCTGCTTTACCCTTGCCCGTCTTTTTGGAGTCACGCATGCGCTCCCCTGTCCCTGATGATGTCTACGTTGCCGCAGCCCACGGCGTTCTTTCCGACCGCGAAGTCGCCCACATCGAGTCCTTTGGGGAGGAGCTGTCCAAGGGCGCTTCTTTCGGTCAGGCATTTCAGTACGGTCTCGGTACCGCTGCCGCCAGTGCGGTGGGCGGACTTGCGATGATCGGTATGTCGCACGGAATCCAGTCTGCGTATGACTCCCTGACCTTTGAAAAAGATCTTCAGGCTACCCTGAAGACGCGGCCAGAGCTGAGCACGTACCCAAAAGAACAAGTGCGCCTTGTATACCAGTCGCTTCGGCGGCTCAGCCCGGAACTTGCCAAGGACCCCCTTACGGCGGGCACCTACCTTGCGCGGCAGTTTGGCCGGCGGGATTCCAACGACCCACATGCCATTCCTATGGTTGAGCTGGAAACGGCCAGCACACTGTCGCGGGTCTCAGGAGAGTATGGCAAGCGTCGGGACAATGTTCGCGATGCACTGCTTCAGGCAAACGCGCAGGGTACGCAGGCAGCCGTTGGTTACATGCAGGAAATGCGACAAGCCAAGCGGCAAGATGATTCGGATGTGCGGCGGTTTGGTGCGGGTATGGACCTGGAAAGAGAGAAGTCCCGGCTCCGGGATCTCACTGAACAAGGGAAAGAACAGCGCAACGACACCCGTGAGCAGGCACGGCGGATGGCGGAGGCAAAGAAGAAATTGGCGGATCAGGCGCACGAACGGCAAATGGCTGACCGTAAGTATGATGAGCAACAAAGCGTTGGTATGCACCGGTTCGACGCAGCAGAGCAGCGTGCAGCCGCCGCAGAGGATCGCCTTCGGCGTATGGAAACCTCCTCTGAAAACGACATCCGTAGCATATTACGCCCCCTTCCTTCTGTAGAAACCGCTCTGCGCTACACACCTCCTCCTCCTCCAAGTGCTCCTACTGCCCGGGACGCCTTAGCAACTATGGCGGCTCAGATGCGCGCGGCGGGCCCCCGGCCCGCCGGCCCCCGTAACGGAAAGAAAAGGAAGTAAGGAGTTTCTTTTGGAAAAAGTCTCTCTATTTCGTGGTACCAACGGCGAAGGACGCCCGCTCATCCATCGTGTTGAGCCGGGGTCTGCGTATGGTATTTCTCAAACAGGAGGCCTTTCCAAAACTGCGTCGCACGAGCACCTGCCCGAAGTTCGCGAGCTGATTGAGTCCCTTGCCCCTCAGCCCGGTCGCCTCTACTTGGTGAACTCAGCAATTGGCGCGGGAGAGTACGTCGGCTTCAATCTTCGTGGCGACTGGTTTAACGAGCGTGGCCTTCTGCACACTCCTCCCGGCTGGGACAAAATCCCCGTATGGGACATTGATGCGCGCCGCCGCGCGGCAAACCAGACGGAGTCCGTACCCGGTTGGGGCGACCAGGCGTGGGGCTATCCTACGTTCTACAACGCGCACCGTTTCCGCCATCACGTCAATAAGGACCCCGAGAAGGCCTACGGGTTTATTCTTGGCGCGTTCTACGACCACCGTATGCACCGCGTTGTGCTGGTGTCTGAGCTGGTCCGCGACATGTGCGAGAGCTTGAACGCTCTTGATATCTACGAGCGCATCGAACGCGGGGAGTTTCCGGACTCCTCGATGGGTGCAAAGGTCCCGTACGACGAATGTGCCATCTGCGGCACAAAGGCACGGAACCCCGCTGAGTACTGCCGACACGTCAACAATCAGGATCCGCTGTTCGGTATGAACAAGATCCTTGCAGACGGACGGAAGTGTGGCGTCTACAACCATCATCCTCGCTTTTTTGATGATTCTTTTGTGTTTGTTGGGGCCGAGAGATCCGCCAAGGTCATGTCCCTCGTGAATGACCGAGTGAAGGGCTCCAACCGCTATTCACAAAAGGTCTACCCTTACCAGCCTGGTGCGAAACTCGCGTCTGTTGAGCTGACTCCGCAACAAGAAGAAAGCCGTTCTATGCAAGACGTGCTGCGTAAGATGCAGACTCGGGGCCAGAGTGCACGAGTAGAGGACCATCTTACGCAGGCCCTTGAGGGAATCCCACACAGCAACCGCATTGAGCGAGCAGCCGCAGTTGCGTTTGCACGGCAGGCAAAGAAGAAGGATGCCCCCGACGCGCTGAAGGCCGTCGAGGAAAACTTCCAGGCTACCTACGGGCAGCCGCTGGAGCACTTCTCTTACCTTCGTGAGAAGGTCGAGGGGGCTTCGGGCTTCGGCTCAGAGACAAAGATGGCTTCTCTGAGCAAGTGGGCAGAGATGTTGAAGAACATCCCCGCTCCGACTCCGAGTCAGCTGTCTCTTGTAAACAGCCACGCTTCGCAGATGCCGGGACTGCCTACGCCGCTACTTCAGGATCTGGCCTCAACACCGGACGAGAGCCTACGGGGTCTTGCACACCTCGGTATTGTGCTACGCCCCGATGAGTTTCAGTACATGGCGCTCTCTCGCGGAGATCGCGGAGCCGCTGATGGATACCGCTCCGGCGGTATCGTATTCAAATCGGCACCTCCTGATATGGAACGGATGCCCGAGTTCAACGCGGACCCGCGCCCTAACGCAATGACGATGGATATTCTTCGCCAGGTGCTTGGCGGCTTATTTAGCCAGCGTTCTTTTGCACCTGCCGCCGTACGCATTCGCATTACGCGCGCCCAGCCAGTGCAGTCGCGTAGTGATTTTGAGCACTCGGATCCTGTCCTCGACAAGATCTCCCATGCGTATAATGATTACCGAGGCGGACTAATATTTTCGCGTCCGGCGCTGCATCACTTACAATTGCCGGAAACAGCAGATATCTTTGATCTCGGGCAAGAGGTCAAGCTTGCCGACACCTCCGCAGAAATTTCTCAACTTCTTTTTCATCTTGCCTACTGGCATAGTTTGCCGGTAGGTTAGAAACTCGTACGGCTGAGAGGGAAAACCTCGAAGATGCCTTTCCACCTCATAGGAGTAATCCACCATGTCAATTTTCGATTCATTGGAAGAGTCCGGCATCACTCAGGAAGACCTGGAGAAGGCCGCATCCGCACGTCTTTTTGCTGAGGCAGCCGCTGCCGAAGGCATCGACCTCAACGAACTCAGCGAAGACCAGGCTGAGGAGCTGTATGACTTCTGGGCCAACGGCGGCGAAGAGAAGACCGCTGCCGATGAGGACGCTGATGCGTTCTTCGAAGCCGCAGCGTCGCAAGGCATCGACCTCAACGAACTCAGCGAAGACCAGGTTGGTGAGCTTTACGAGTTCTGGGCCAACGGCGGCGAAGAGAAGACCGCTTCCGCAGAAGAGATGCTTGCTGACGCCGCCGTTAAGGAGGCTTCCGCCAAGCTCGCCGAGGCCGAGTACATCGGTCGCTACATGGCGCGCGTCTACGCCGGCGAACTGGACAAGATCGCGGCGGAAGGAGACACCACTCCTTCTAAGTCTATGATGGACCGCCTGAAGGGTGCTGGCAGCGCCGTCCACGGCGCGGCGGGTACCGTTGGTGAGAAGGCGTCTTTTGGCAGGCTGACCGGCGGCAAGGCTAAGGCTCTTGGCTACGGCCTCGCTACTGCCGGTACCGGCGGTCTTGCGTATGGCGGCAAGAAATTGCACGGTCACTACAAGTCCAAGCATAGCTCTGAGAAGAACTCGTCCATCGACGACCTCATCGAAGAGCGCGCGCTCGAGATGCTCCTCGAGGCGGAGATTGAAGTCGAAGCCGAAAAGCTTGCGGGCTTCCGTGACACCGCGGGGCACATTGGCGAAAAAGCTAAGGACGTTCTGTCCGCGGGCCGCGCCCGTCGTGCGTACAATGCTACCGCTGCAAACTCGTACGGTGGCGCAGAAGTCGCTCCGGAATTTGCGGACGCGTTCAAAAGCCTTCGCCGGACAGAAGGCCTTAAGGGTCTCGCCGAGACGGGCGGTGCGTACGGCGGTCTTGCCCTTGCAGGCTACGGCGGAGTGAAGGGCGCAAAGAAGATGTTCGGCAAGAAAGACTCTGAGAAGCAGTCGTCTATTGACGACATCATCGAAGAGCGCGCGCTCGAGATGCTCCTCGAGGCGGAGATTGAAGCAGAAGCCGAGAAGGTTGCCGGAGACTACATTGGGGGTATGGCGGAAGACTCGCGCTCTGCGCAGAAGTCCAAGGCTGCTCGCAAGTCGTTGATGATGGCTCACGACGAACGCGAGCAACTGCTTCATGACGCGCACGTGGGGCACGCATCCGCAGCGCGAAAGAAGCGTTTGGGTAGCACAATCATCGGTGGCGTGGTCGGTGGCGCGACTGGTCGCGCCCTCGGCCACGAGTTCGGGCGCGGCGGGCGCGGCGCGGCTATCGGCGCGGCTGCCGGAGCCGGCATCGCAAACCTGAACAAGCGGTTGCAGGAGAAACTGCACCATGAACGTGCAATGGACCCCGCTGCTATCCGCGCTGAGATGGCAACCAAGGTCAACACCCCGCGCCGTCTGCGGCAGGAGCACAAGGCCATTGCAAACCTCGTTGCCGCGCGCGAAGGCCGCGGTTCCGGTGGGGGTCTGCTCAACATCAGCATGCGTAAGGGCTCGACGGACAACATCCGTCGCGAGGCGGGTACTGGCGAGAAGAACTCGTCCATTGACGATCTGATCGAGCTGCGCGCTCTGGAGCTTCTGGAAGAAGCGCAGTTTGAGCAGGATTTCGATCAGGACCTCGACGAAGCCGCTCTGGAACTCCTCGCAGCCAACGGCTACTGAGGTAGCGAGTGCCTGCATGGATTCACAATCGCGCGGATCGCATCCTTCGGAAAAACCCGAAAATGGATGAGAGTGAAGCATTTGCGATTGCGACCCAGCAGGCACATGCCTTGGGCAAGTCCCCTGAAGGGTACGGTACTTCCTCCGGTCGCACAGCGGCTAAACGGAAGTACCGTACTCCCCAGGACGACCAGAAAACTGCTTCCGCATTTATGTGGAACGCGTTCTTCGCTGAGATTGAGAAGATAGCGGTGTTTATGTCGCCTGTTCGGGCTTTCAAGCCCCCTCCAGTTCTAAAACCAC
>Ga0209107_10000932_pt1 | contig 16581 bp, 14 predicted proteins | sample LakErihyJuly2011_2_FD_187460 | JGI IMG/M metagenome (GOLD analysis project Ga0209107, IMG submission 187460) | Freshwater microbial communities from dead zone in Lake Erie, Canada - CCB hypolimnion July 2011 (SPAdes) (version 2) | ecosystem: Environmental > Aquatic > Freshwater > Lentic >... | reverse complement strand
ATGGGTCGGGATTCCCCTATGGTTCTTCAATTAATCTATATATTATATATTAGTGTTAATATTTCGAATTTCTAATAATTTATAAATAATTATATAATAATAAGCAACAAAAACGGGATAATAATTCGCAAATATAATATGTTTAAGGTTCAAAAATTGGTTAGTAGTTAGAAGTTGATTCCATAAGAAATTTGTGGGATTGAACTCTAAAATAATGAATGCACGTTTAAGGTTAAATGGAAAGGAATTGACAAGAAGGTTTGGGTAAGGATCGATTAACTTAAAAATTATGAATATATGATAGAAGAGTACCGCATGAAGTAACTTAATGAAAACTCGGAAAATGAAAAAACTAATTTTAAGATTTCTGAATTGACTGCAGATAACTTGGAAAATTATGAAGGATCGTAAGCAGATGGAGATATTCTAGCTACCGTGAGGGAGAGGGATAAATACCCTCCTATTACCCCGATACCGGAATTCCCTTAATTAACTGACTAGTATAAATAGAATTATTTTGATGATCTTGATGATTAATAATCTTAAAATACTTCCTAAAGAAGTCTAATAAAAATTATAGAGAAATAGAACGAAAAAGAAATAGAGAAGGCCAACCCCAACCCCAACCTCAATGTCAACCTCAAAATCGCGAAAAAAAAACTCCAAGTAAAAAAAAAAAGTTTAGCTTAACGTTTAAAAATAATAAAATTAAAAAAAAAAAATTTACAATAATTGTGTAAATTAATGCACAGAAGATATCTAAAATAAAACTTAATATCCGAAAATGATCTACCCTGCTTCGTAATCTTATAATATATAATTTCAAGGGGCATTTTAAGTTCGGAGACATCGCTTAAGAGATTGTCAAGATCACACCATCATAAACAGACCTGGGTCTAGGAGAGGTAGAAATTAAGTGGAATTCTAGACAAAATGGGTATAAACCGCGCAACAGCAAGTTTACTACCCAAGAGATTAGGAAATTCAACAAAAGTCTATTGCTAGATTACTATGAGAGTAAAATAACATGGTAATTCCCCTTATATAATCTCTTTAGGTAGTTCAGATCATAGCAACTAGCGTAGGAAGGACAGGAGGCGCCTCAGACACTTAAACCTACACAGGAGATGGACCAAGAATATGAATTACAGCCCAATCAACCTGATAAAACTCGTGTTCTGACATACCTCAAGTTGGATAAAGAAAAGGAAGTCCCATCAGAAAATTTTATTTCGCCTATAAATAATCTGATCTACAAAATTTCCCCGGAAAGCCGACTAAGCAATCACTAAGTAAGCCCTCAGAACTCAACAATAAGCAATCAAATGTTTAGTCTAAACTCTAATGAAGTCGATACAAGATCAGGAATGGGCTCTTCAGGACTTGGCTCATCCGAAATCGACAAAATAAATAATTAATATCAAAAGAATATATCAAATTAAAAAATTTTAACAAGAAATTGACTGCGTGTTTTTTGCTATTTTTTTGTGTTTGTTTATTTTTAATTGGCGGTAGGTTTGGGGTTGACGTTGGGGTTGGGGTTGGGCTTGGGGTTAGTCTTGGGGTGCGCTTGGGGTTGGGTTGGGGTTGACGTTGGGGTTGGGCTTGGGCTTGCAGTCCTTATTTTTTTTCATAAAAATAAACAAAAAAAATTTAGTTAACAGAATTTCTTTGAAATCTTTATAATTTATTAAATTCGTTCACACATTTTCATTCCAAATCTTTATAAAATTTATCTAAATCCCTCATAAAAATCGCCATATGTTTCTTCGGATATTTCCCACATTCTTCTTTTGCATCTTTCAAAAATAGTCCGATCTTCTCAATAGTTGCTGATTTCTCCTTATAATTCTTAAAAAAATTATAGAAAGTCGCAAAATAGATTTTATTGATAACATTCATAACCTATTTCTCACAATTAATCATATCATCTAGTGCTCCTTCTTGGAGGTACTCGAGCACAAAAGAGGTTATGTTGATGAGTGTGATGCTTAGAGGGAAATTAAATAGCTCATGTTCGGAGTATTTCAAAACATCTATTAGAAATAATTTATGGTTACTCACGAACGCCAGCATCTACAGAATCCCCAGCATCCCAGTTCCTCTTAAGTCCGAAGCTGGATCAGTCCCTTAAAAGCCTATATCCTCCCAATGGTTGCCATACCTCCTGCAGTAATCAGTATGCTTTAAAGACGTATAGATGGTATACAGCATTTTGAAGTGCAGTTACTCGTTATCGTCGAATTTCACCTTAGAGTAGGCTAAAATCTGATCTTTCTCACTCAAAAGACAAGCTCTAGACAAGCCGTTAGAGCGTGAACACATTTTGAAGAGTTTCTGCAAGAAAGACTGCTCAAGCTTCTCACTCCTTTTTAGCAGCACTAACCAGTTGGTCAGATCCGTCTCTTTTACCTACTGCCAAGCCTCGATGTAGGTGATGGGGGTTAAGTTAGTGGAGCTACTTAGTCTCCTATGCAATTGCTCGTTCTAAAGAGTGTCTTTGTTTATCATACCCCACTCGTCTTCGTCTAGAACTGGCTTCTACTTCTTTTGAGGCGATTAGGTCAACCTCTCTGGTTCTAACATTACCACATCCTTGTGCTCCTCCTCATCCGCAGATTCTTTCTCGGAATGTTCAGCAATCTTCTCGTTAGCTTGCATATTTTCCAAAGATTTTTTTTCATTTTCGCAAATTATTATCTTATCTTCATCCACTTGAGAGGGTTACGGGTTGGTGTTAGGGTTCGGATTCTTCTCCTAGTTCTCCAAATGCATAAACTTCGCTTTAGTAGCTAACCTGTTCACCATGAAACCTCCACTTTGACCATCCTTGTACCCTCCTTTCTCAATTTTTTTGGCTTTCTAATTAGCTTTTTGAGATTGTTTCTTGATATTCTCTTTGTATTCCGAATCATCTTGTAATTTTTGTTCTTTTTCTTATATATTCATAATACTATTAACTTGTTATATTTTTTATTGCTATTGAAAATTATCAGGTGGAGGTTATTGAGGAGCTTACTACCCCTATTCAAAAGCTTTATCGAATTCATCATCCTCGTTATTAAAATCTTGATCCTAATCCTACTGATATCTCTGATTAGCAGTGTGTTCTGTCCATTCCCCTACCTCTCCTACATCCTCCTCATCATCTAATATGTTCTTAACCTTTGATTGATCTTTGAATTTGAAATCAGATGCTTTGGTTTATTTTATGACCATTTTCTTGACTTTTTCTTTTTCTTTTTTATTTTTCTGTTACTTTTTGTGTAAAAAAAAATTATTCATTTATTGTTCATTGTCTTTCTTCAATGTCGGCGCTGGGTTAGTTATAGTCTCAATGCTTTTTCCATCTACTGGGTAGTTGGCTTCAATGGTGTTCTCCGAGATCTTACGCGCTGAGTCTTCTGTCGATTTCTCGAAATTATGAATAACTATATCGTCATTATTGTCTTCGAAGTCGAGTGTATACCGGTTCTTCCGTTTAGGTTCTACAACTTTATTTTTTTTATCATTATTTAACGAAATAAAAATATCTTCATTATATTGATTTTGTTCCTATTTAGATTCAAATTCTTTATCCGTAATGTCTTTTAAATCACTTACTGTTATGTATTTTGCCATAACCTTCAGTTTTTTTGAATTTACTTGAAAAATTAATTTATTTTAAGATTATTTTATTATTGAAAAATTTATATACAAATTTATGAAAAGTGAGGATAGTAATAAGTTTGTTATGTAAATGGGTATTTAATAGCTGGGGCAGGGTGAGGGGCAGGGGCAGAATCCTATAACTAACACACCTGTGCAGTTCGAATAATATCCCGATTAACCTATGATATTAGTGTGTAAATCAGATTAATGCAATAATCAAATATTTATTAGTTAAATTAAGCATAGTATTGGATGGGGGACATTAATGTGCTCTGGAGTGCTCTGCGCAGTGGGATTTTGTGTGGGATTGATTCCTTATGTATTAGGTCCTACATTAGATAAAACACATATCTGCCCAAAATGTAAATCCGAAATGTCCTCAAAATATAAATTCGACCCTTTAAATTGTGGATGGAATAGACGATGATACTCAAAAAAGATCAAAAAATATAAATATTTAATCATTTTTTATTCATAAAATATTAAAAAATCGAAATATAGAGCTTTTTATGATACTCCAACTTCAATGCCAACCCAACCTCAATGCCAACCCCAACCCCAACCCCAAAGACAACCCCAATGCCAACCTTAATGCCAACCCCAACGTCAATCCCAACCTTAACCACCTTTTAATTATTATAAATAATTATATAATATATAAAATATATCTGTCTATAAAATATAATAAATTAATATCCAAAAATAAAATTATAATGGCAGTAAGAAGATGCTTCGTTGGAGGAAATTGGAAATGCAACAATACTTTGCAAGAAACAAAAGATGTTGTTAATAAGGTTTACAACAAACTTGTCTTTGATCCCAAGAAAGTTGATGTAATTGCCTCACCTGTGAGTCTGCATCTTCCATGGGTCTTAGAAAACGTCTAGAAAAACGTTTAAGTGTCTGCCTAGAATTCCGCGCTTCAATAATTCGGAGCATTCACCGGAGAATTAGCCCCCAAACATTTGAAAGATTTCGGAATTAACTGGACTATCCTCGGACATTCCGAAAGAAGATAGTATTATGGTGAGACCTCTGACCTAGTCGCCGCTAAGACTAAGTTGGCAGTTGACACTAAGCTATCGGTAATCGCTTGCTTCGGGGAGAAATTAGAGGACCGAGAAGCTGGAAAAACCATCTCAGTTTGTGAGTCCCAACTTGAGCCTATCAGAAAAGCCCTCCAGACAGCCGATTGGGGAAGCATAGTACTTGCCTACGAACCAGTCTGGTCTATAGGTACAGGAAAGGTAGCCAGCCCAGAATAAGCTTAGGAAGTCCACGCATTCATCAGAAAGTGGTTGAGCGGTATTTCAGCTGATGTATCAAAGAACACCAGAATCATCTATGGAGGAAGTGTCACCGAGAAGACTTCAGACGGACTCATCAAGAAAGAAGACATTGATGGATTCCTTGTTGGAGGAGCAGCTTTGAAGCCCGGATTCTTAGATATCGTTAAATCTTGCAATTAGTGATATATATATGTATAATATCTATCATATATCTATATTCTATAATTAATATTAAATTATTTAAAATATTATGGAGGAAGAAATCCCGGAGGTAGTAAAATAATTAATTGATATGGAGTTCGACAAAAATGATGCCATGAACGCTTACAATAACTGTGACTCCAAGCATGACTTATCGATGCTAATTGAATGGATACAAGACGACTAGTAAAAATAGTAAAAAAAATTAACAAATGAGGTAAGCTAATGCTAGGAAGCAGTAAGCTTAGCTGAGCAAGCAAGAGATGAAGCAGCTCAAGCATTGCTGTAGGCAGAGTTGTAGTAGAAAAAGCCGATTTCCGATCTAGTAGACCCTGTCCTCTCAAAACAACTACAAGAAATGGGAAACACCAAGATTGTAGCAGAAAAAGCTCTTTTCATGACACTTAAATATAAGTCCATCAATGCTGCTTAGGATTGGATTGATGATCACTGCTACGACGAAGACTTCAATGAAGAACTCTTTATTGTTGGTGAACAAGAGCCCAAAAAATAAATGAGTAAGGAAGAGGCTAAAGCATACACCCAGCAAAAACTCATCGAAATCAGGGCGAGAAAAGCCGCTGAAGAAGCTGCCTATAAGAAAGAATCTGAAATAAACAGAATTAAAAGTACCAAAACCATGGGAGACACCGCTTAAATTCTTAAGGTAGTATCCCCCTCTTAACCCCCCCTTAACCCCCCAATCCTAACCCAAAAAAGGATGCAGAAAGATAGAGAGACTAACTAATGGCTAAGAGACAAAGAGAATAAGACGAAAAAGACAAACAAGAAATGCTCGAAATATTAAGATAAGACAAAGAATAGAAATTCGGAAAGAAGTTTGCATCAGGTGGTGTAAAAATAGTCGAAGAGAAGAAGGAAAAACCCTTAATCGAAAGATTCGAACTGAGTGTGAAGTCAATTGCAGTAGCACATCCTAAAAATTTATACGAAGATAAGGCTAAAATCTGCCTTCAGACTATCATAACCTTCACAGAGAACATAATTAAGAACCCCACTGAAGAAAAATTCAAAAAAATCAATCTTTCCAACAAAGCTGTTCAATCAAGAATTGCTGAGTGTTTTGCAGGGATTGCCACCCTCGAGTTGATCGGATTTGTGAACGACTCCTAGTTCCTAACGCTCCCTAACGTAATCCTAAGTTTCCAACCCCCCCACCCCCCCCAAACTCAACGTTTTTAGAACTTTGACCTGAATTTTTTGAAGCAGTGTATAGCCATAGTTTAAAAGGAATTAAATTCTATATGATAAATAATTATATATATATAAATTTAATTTTTTATAACAAATCTATAATGGCTTTAACAATCGAAACATATAAGTTCGCGATATCTAATGTCCTTGATGTTGCTTTATGCATCTAAGATTTCCCTTCGGAGATAGTCGAGAAGGATAACAAGCCTGAGGTGGAGATGTTAGGATACAACCCTAAAACAAAGCCTCTCGTACTAACACCTATATACATCGCAAGAAGTGATAAGGAAAAATGTTTGATTGAGTCATCCATAAACTCTTGTAGAGTAAAGAACAACCCAACTCCCACCCCCCCACCCCGATCTAAACTCCAATAAAATATAAAGATCAGTTTCAAAATCAAACAAATAGATGAATTAGACGCCCTGATAGCAGAAAGATATTCCCGTTACTTGGCAGTCCGTGCAGACAACTTCGAGATCCTCAGAAGAGTACCACTTTAGGTATCATATCATCTTCTAATGAATAGGGATACGATGTCACATTTTTAGTCCTTGCTACTCACCTAGAAAAAATCCCTAAGTAAAGTCTCATAGATTGGATTTGTTCCTTTGTTGAAGAGATTGAGAAAGAATTAAGCGAGATTAAACTAAATATCATTTCTCAGACAAGAATTGCAGCTACCTATTACATTAATTCCTTCTCCAAAAAAGCAAATTGATTAAATTAACTATATTATGTTATATTTTAACAGCAAATATGGAAGGACAGTGCTCAGGGAAGCTTTTAGGAGAAGAGTTAGTTTGGACATGAGTGGGAGGGGGTGGGGTAGGATAGCGGGTTTTCCTGCTACAATATATATATATTTAGCAATATAATTTGATTAAATTTAAATATTATTAACATAAATAATGTAGGATCACCTTAAAGCTGAGCAAAAGTAATAGCTGTACAAGGACTCCCCTGAACCAAGGGTTTTTACAACCTAATCGAAAGAGATATTTTACTCACATAATTTTAAAGAATTTGCCAGACAGTTTAACTGCAATAATAAATTCGATCACAAGCAATGTTCCCATTCCCACATAGACTAAATTTATCTCTCACACGGAAAGAATTACAAACAAATTAAGGATAGTAGTAAAGAAGTCTTTAAACGGAAGATTTAAATAGCCCCCACCCACAATATGGACAGTAAGGTAATCATCAAAAGAAGAGTGCTCAATGACTACATTAACATGGTGAATAAGCGCGGACAGATCATCCAGAAGATGAAAGATGATCAGAATCAATTAGAAATCGACAAAGACAAGAATTTAATTTATTTCCAAAAATACTACAACTCTAACTCAGCTACTGAGCTAACTAAGCTGTTTGACTCTCTTAATCCTAAATTTTAGGGAGGTCTTAAGGCTTAACTAAAGAGCTAACAGAAGCTTAGGTAGAAGGTTCTAGAGGCAGAGAAAGGGCGAAATAAGAACATATCCATGCAGTTGCAAGACTAAAAAATAAAATCTCCTTCAAGCAAAGAGAAAGAAAGAATCCAATTCGAGCGATAAGTGATCAAAAGAGCAGGTAATATGAAAGGATACCTCCAAGATACACAGGATGTAGAATAAGGTAAAAGCACTTTTGCATAGATTCTAGAAATCAAAAAATTTGGCAGTGACCATGCTAAATTAAGATTTTTTGAATCGGATATGAAGAAAATGATCTAAGGTTAGGGAAAAAATAAAATATCATAAGCTAAGTTAGCTGCACACTCAAAGCAGCAGTCACTGCAGCAGTCCACACTGATACCTATAGCAGAGGAGGATGATACTTATCAAGAAGCTAGGAGCACTGCAGCAATTGAGGAGAACGATGCAAGAAGTAAGCAAATATTAAGTGATTAAAGTTCACCTGATCTCTCTTTTATCAGGACGAGAACTCCGTATATATAGCCATCACCCGTCTTTAGGAATAAACAGGATGCACAATTTTTCTTTCCTGCTCATAAGATCCTCAAGCCCACTCCCGAGGAACCTTCTAGAAGGTACACAGGCCTATACTTGGAGAAATAGCTGCAATCATTCAATAAAAAGGAGATAAATAAAATATACATTGACAAGTATTACAACAACAAACTCTTAGGGAAGACGAAAGACACCCCTCCACCTTTCACCGCCCAAGAACTAGAGTCTTTAATAGAGAAATAGAAGAAAGGCAAATATGATAACGTGAAGTCTCTCGTATCTGCTAATCACCACTCCCAGCCTGCCTTATAAGAGTAATAGTACTACGATAAGCAAATCCGACACAACTACGGCTAGGATATTTTACAGAAATTCATCGATTTAGAAAGAGACATCAGTGATTATCAACTAAAATCCATGAAAATTAACGCTATAACAGATTATTAGCAGAAGTAAATAACCTGTGGGTACAAGATAGTGAAGCACCAGTACCTTTCCCAGTTGGGAAATAAGAAGCTCAAGTATCGGAACATGAAAGACGAAAATTGGGTTAAGGAATACAAAGAGGAAAAATAGTAATAAAAAGTAAAAAAAGATCTCAAAATTATTAAATTTAATTCAGTTGATATGAGTTTAAGAAGCCCTTAAGTTGAATATGCGAGCATAAAAAACTCAAACTCTAATTCATACCAATTCTAAGAGAGTACCAATTTTAATACTATAGCTACTTAGTGGGACAGGGATTCTTCATCACCCTATTAAAAGATAATACCTCATAGGCACACCCAAAGCTTGAGTGATTGGATGTCTGACTTTGGAAAGGTCAGATGATAACTATTAATTTTACTAAATTTTAAATGATTTTTTCTGTTAATAATTTTTGTAATTTGTTAATAAAAAAATGCATTTTAACAAGGTGGGTTACGAAAAATATAATAACGACTTTAAGCACCCTCCCCCTGCAACATACCAATAGGACCTATATCATCATAATTAAATGAGGTATTAGGACAGAATTCGTAAGGATAACGTCGATCTGAGATTTGAAAATAACAATCTTCTGGAGGATAGCCGCTTTAACCTCGATAGACAGAACCATACAATCCTCGATCAGTCCCTTCAGAACTCAAACTTATCCACCCAGATACTCCACCAATAGTCCTTTATAAAAGACCTCGAGTACAAACTTTTCGATGCCCAAAAATTCAACACAAGCAACGAATAAGAGGTCTACAGAATGCGGATAAAATACAGCGAGATGTCTACTCAACTTGAAAAAATAATTAAGGACAAAGACTCAATAATCTACGATTCCCGTAAAAAAATCTCAGACTTAGTCAGCGAAAAAACAGAACTCCAGGAACAACTCCAATTATAAACAGATATTAACAAGGATATGCTCGAAAAGATGAAATAACTCCAATAAGGAATAGCGGCTAAGTAAGGGCCAAAAGATAAGAAACCTAAGAAGGACGACAGCGGCGAGATTAAAGAGTTTCAGAGGGTTATAGAAGAACTTTAGACCAAACTCTAGTAAATGTAGCTTGAGAACGAAAGATTAAACAAATATATTATTCAGCTTAAGGAAGATAATTTTAATTTGAAAGAGATTAATCGAAAATTGGTCCTCAAAAAGGAAAAGGTAGAAAATCCATCCAGATTAGAATCATAAGAGGAGGAGAGATAGATGAAGAATGATCTGCTTAACCTGCCAATGGTGGCCGAGGCAGAGAGCATCAAAAAAATCAACAGGGAGTAGGTGGAGGAAATCGAGAAACTTAAGATTCGAAACGAAGAGTTAGAGAATGATGCAAATGAAGTTTAGTTAGAAATGGATATACTTAGAAGAAAGTTGAAAGAATTAGAGTAACATAGAAAAATTCAATAAGACGAGGAGAAATTAAAAGCAGAGAAAGGCTAGAAGCAGGTACCCGTCCAGATCCAGCCTACCCAAGGACAGGCCCAGCAAGACCAGACACAAGGACAGCCCTGAAAATCTACGGTGGGATCCGCACCTCTTTATTCAAAGGGGATGGAGAAGTTTGAGGGGGACGAGGCTCACGTCATTATGAAAGTCTGTGAAGATCGTAATTTGTTAGATGGAGTTATTGGTATCATACACTACGTAAGGGAAAGTATTTGCGATATGATTTTTGAGATTTTTATCAGAAGTGCAAACTAAGCGTATTCCTCAAAGAATAATTCCTACATCATTTTCTCTCTTAATCTAAAAGAACTCCGTGAAAAAAATATCAAGGGGTTCATAATAGTTCTATTTATGTACAAGAAGTAAGCACCCCAACCCCACCAAACCCAATCTCATTTTTAGAATGAAATAGCTTTTAAAAATGTATTTTCCTGATTATGGGAAACTTTTATCCGCTACTACCAACCTGAATAAGAAGGCTTCTCTTGAAGCACTTGATCCTAAGAACGCTGGTGCGTGGATTAGTGATCAGATGAAAATGATAAAGTTCAAATTGACACATCAGGATAAAGAGGATGAAAATAAAGTTTTTTTTTATATAATTTTTTTTTAAAGGATCTATTATATATGTTTAGAATTCTTTCTATTCGTTATAGAATCAAATTTCCCATGAAAGGAACAGAACTTAAGATCGAAAAAGATCTTTAAATCCGCTTGGAAAACAAGATATGTAGTGCTTTACTCTAGTTATTTGTTGATTCCATTGAATGATTGTAAATATTTTTTAATTTTTTGTAAATTTTTTTTATTTTTTTTAAAAAAATTAATAAAAGAATTTATTATATTATTATTTAAAAAAGATATTATATATATATGGATGATTATTAACCCCTTGAAGAGTAAATGTAATTCAAGTTAGAAGAATCTAACCCAAAACTCATGAAGATCTTCCCAAATGATGAATTTTATGACTTCAAAATTCAGTTTGAAGATCAACTCTTTTTATTCTAAAGCATATATCTAAAGAGTTATTGCAAATATATCAAAAATTTAATAGATAATTTTTCTTTAAATGAAATCGGAATTGCCAATTCAAAAAATTAATTCGAAAAATAAATTTTCAGGAAAATTTTATCGGTTTTCTATGGCCACACAATCATCATTAGAAAGAGATAAATCGAGATGTACAGTAAAATCGCAAATTTCTTGTAATTTAGTGTATTAGTGGAAGAATTGAAAAATTTTTTGTTGTAAAATTTATGTTTAGGCTTCACAGAAAATTAGAAGAATGAAAATGCTGAAATATATATTTAACACCAACAGAATTTGAATACTTAAGCTCTACCCCAAAGTCTGATCCCCAACCCCAACCCAAATAACCTCCTCTTAATCAATCAAGAATCCCCAAAATCCAACAAGAAAAATAAAAGTGAAGAGAAAAAAGATGAACAGCGAAGTGAAAGTGCTTCTAATAAATATGATGGAAAACAATAACCACTTGTAAGCCTTTCTAATAGATATGAGGGAAGTAAGAAGAAACAAGATGAGCAACTTGAAAGTCTTTCGAATAGATACGACGGAAGCAAGAAAAAACAAGATGAGCAACTCGAAAGTCTTGCGAATAGATACAATGGAAGTAAAAAAAAAGAAAAAAAGCAAGAACAGATGGAAATACCAGACCTCAAAATTTGTTCTAAAGTTGCTAAAGAAAATGAAGAAAGATTTTAAAATTAATAGCCACCCAATTAATTAAACTTATCATCAGTCCCACCTAACTTCAACATGTAAAGCAGTATTTTAGACACCTTGAGATTTGAATAAAACATCTAAGTTGACCAAAATATACAAAACGATAATCTGTCTAATAAATAGAAAAAAAAATAAAAAAAGTTGGAAGCAAATCTTCAAACACCCAACCCTAACCCCAACCTGAAGACATAATAATAAGCAGATTAGCAATTTTTGTCACAAGCCCCTGAAAAAGCTCGATAATTATCCGAAAAATAAGACTAAAAGATATAACAAATTCCAATTAAAACTCAATTAATCGATTAAAAAACAAATAAAACGAACTCCAAGCCCACCCCCCACCCTAACCCCAATAGCAGTCAGCTAAATTTGATCGAAGTGATGCAACAAACAACAATAGAAACAGTAATAAAAAGGTTGGCAATACAGCCATCCGACCTTGCCTTGCTACTTTCCTCATTTGAAGTCAACTCAATGTTCAGCCTTATTTACGACGGTTCCTTATTCGAATTCAAAACTTAAGACATCGTGACTTTATGCTCCAAAAAAGAAAAACTTATCTTCATAGTCAGGAATAATCTTGACAAAGTATTTGGATTCTACCTGGACAGTGGGTTTATTGACCAAGAGACTGAAATAAACAACAAATCGTTTATTTTTTCGGTCTTTCCTTACTCCAAACTAAGACTAGCAAAGGGGAAAAAAGAAATCTTCACAATCACGAAATTCTTCCTCTCATTCGGGGATAATGGAATAGTGATATCGAATAACGGAGACCAGAATCAATGCAGAAGTGCCCTTCCTAATAACTTTATCATTGAGGATGAGGTTGATTTTGATTACCAATAGATCACAAAAGAAAAAAGTTTTTTTCTCAAAGAGTTTCTGGTATATAAAATAATACAGTGATTTATACATAATTTAATTAAAACAAAATTTATTTTAATGTCACTTAAAATTGACGTAAAACAGCTAGGCAATGCATAATTGCATGAGGCCATATTGGTAGAGGCTCAAGCGCACTAAAGCGACAACAAATATGAGTCATTCTAAAATTCCATATTCACTCAAAAGAAATATACCGCGAAAATGTTTTATCACCCCCAAAGAAAAAAAAACAATTAATAAACAGAATAAAACGAAATTTAGAACTTACAGTATCAAAAATTCCATGATTAAAAGCCGACTTTTAAGTAAATAGATTCCAAATTCATTATACATTTGTATTAACTCCAAGTTTATATAAACCAGGAAGAGACATTATTTATTAATCAGACCTCCCCTTCTAACCTCCTAACGTATATAGAAGAACTTCAAGCACGTGTACTAAAATGGATATGAGAGGGCAAAGAAGTCGCTTAACTTCTCATCGATATCGAGACCAATATAAATGACCACAAAATAAAGCTTCTTAGAGAACTCAAGTAGGTAGAGATAAAATGCGAGAATTACAACAAAAATGTGGCGCTTCAAGATTTCATAAAACAGGCGGACGTCTGGCACTAGCTACTGTCTGATTAACATATTATTTTTGAAGAGGTAGAAGTTCTTTAGAAGAAAATCAATGAGTACACTATCCACCTCACTTAAAGTAAACTCCCAGATTGGACAGTCAGAACCAAACGTTAAAAATTAATGTAATTCGTGCTAGACAATGAACTTATCAATATTTTTCAAATAACAATAACCCTTATGGCGGACCACCAATTCACCGAAATTGATCCTGTTACTTTCGCTGAATACCTATTAACGGCCAAGCTAAAGAATCTTAATCGTGAGTTTAAGTCTCACAGGCTAGAATACCTTGTGAATTTCTTCTTATTCACTTAGAAAGAATGTGAGCGGATGGAAATGTTCTAGATCTTCATCCGCTTTTAAATGGCACTTTTAAAAGAGAAACTCCAGAAGATCACTTACTCAATTTCACTTATACACAAATAATATTAGAACTACTACAACAACTTCCATAAGGACTGTATGACACTCCTAAACGACTACAATTTAGGTCGGTCAGATATCCAAAACATCTTAATAAATTGTAGACAATAAGTCTTGGACATTATGACATTGAAGCTGCCCTATTCCCAATATAAGTAAGAAAACGATAAGATCATTGCAAAATGCAAAGAAAACTTTATAAGAATCTCCGTTTACGAGAGTTTTTAAGGATAATCTAACTAAAAAAGATTCTTTATCACTTAAGGAAAACAAAATAAAGGATATATGGCCTAAATGTTTGTTATTTTGACAGAGTCGATAGAATAACAAGAAACCCTGATCGAGTAAATGTAAATGCTGGAGCAATACGAGAAAACTCTCGCGGAAATCCGCTACTCAAGTCAGAAGATCAAGCACAGATACCTAACTGATCTAGTATCTGAAGGTGATCTTATTTACTACTACACCGAGCTTTGCTAGTTTGTAACAAGATTGGTTGAAACTCGCAGTCTAATCGGCTCTTAATAACTCTCTTACACAATCCAACTCTTTCCCGTTCAAATGATTAAGATGGACAGTGACATTCAGAACCAGATCATGATGGTCGAGAATCTAAAGGACGCAATAGAGACTTATATGCAGAAACTTGATCGGGAAAGATTCGCACACATTGACGATCATATGCAGGAGTGTAGGGATTAATAGGAAAGATTTGTTTAGATATTGGAAACTAAGGAGAAGATCAGTGATTCAGAGCTAATCTAGTACCAGGAGCAAATCTAAAATCAGTAGAGGAAATTACAAGAAAATAAGGATAATCCTAAAACCCCTGGATACATCCAGAAGGAAATTAATGTCCTATACCAACAAACTCTCGTCAACGCCTACTAGTTAATGATTATGAAGATCGAGGACACTCTCGGAGAACTCCTGGAGCCTAGCGCTCTTGCCTAAGTGTTCGATGGCTTTGTGATTTACCAAAATTCTGACACAAAGGTCCAAGCTTTTTTAACAAGAATTAACCAACTCAATGCCTTTTTCCAACTAAATCAATAGAAATCCTCTATTAGTATGAAAATTTATGAACTAACCCTGGTACTTATAGACTATCTTCATGGGATCTTGGGTAATTACTCAAGGTTGAGAGCCCATCTGATAAAGAGAGAAGGTTTCTACAATATAAAGGATGTGTTTAAATCATTTTACGTAAATTTAATTAATATTTTAGATGGGAAACTAGATGTTCTATAACCTACTCTTGATAACTACATTGAAACTAATCAGGATTGGTACCTAAACTATGTAGCAGTGTACGATAATGAAGCGGTATTAGTCCTTATGAAGGATAAACTGCTAAAAGTCTATTAATTCATTGAGAAAACTGCAATTCTGCTCTAGACTATACTCAGGAAGGGATACGACGAAGGCATCAAAGTCAAAAATCATCATATGATTAAAAGTTCTCAGGATATCTTCTAGTATGCTGGGTTAGATTTTTTCAAAGTGTAACATAATATACATAAATATGGAGAAGAAATCGACCATAATATCAACAAACACCCAGAAACCCATGAGTAATGGCAATAGGCTTTTACACATCTCAAACACATGAAGAGAGAGCTTGAGGTGTGCTATAAAATAGCCGAACAGATAGTGATTCTCTTCGGATCGGTTTGGTTCTTCCTAAATCATCCTCTGAAAGAGCCGCATTGTCTTACTTTCTTCAAAGAGACTTCAATGCTTCTACTGTCCTTCGACCTTACAAAAGAGACCTTCATAATCAAACAATTGAATGAGATCTTCCACAACACAGTGAACGTTACAAAGATAGTAGTCAATCTCTTCAATTTTTGTTATAAAAATTTGAAATAATACAACCATTATGACTAAAAATTGAAGGAATTCTCCTACCAAATAGACATCAACATCAAGGAGAACAAGAAGTATGTCTAAAAATTAACTAATTTTCTGTCCACGATTGACGAATAAATAGTGATACACAGTGCTAAGGACATGGATTTCATACTCATAGAGTGCATAACCTTAAATAAGCCTCTCTTACACTTCCAAAAAGGGTATAGGGAGTATATGGGGCATTTTTTGACCTTATAAGATATGGAGAAATGTAAATAATTGTTGCCTATTCTTGACAAAGTCTAGCCATTTGAGAAGAACCTAGATGAGTTGAAAAAATACATAAAATAGCTTATTTTGACACAAATTGATCTTGATTCAGACTCTCTCAATAACTACATGTAACATCTCCTTCAAGAGTGCACCCTTGTCCTCGAGTAGCTCTAAATTTATAAAGAAAATCTATAATACTTGGATCCCTTTCTTAAGTACTTCTATCAGAAGCCGGAGGACTAAAGATTGAGGTTTCAAACCTTCGTGAGGCTAACCAAGCTATTCAATGCTGAGAAGTATAACAAATGGGTGTTTATAACCTCAAAATTAGTCGATATTCTTAAACTCTACAATGCAGACTGCCAAAACCTATAAAACCCCGAAAAGACAGATTTAAAACAAAAATACAGTCAAAAGTTAATTTAACTTTAAAATTAAATAAAAAATGAAGAACCAAGACGACTTTTAGAACAATTCACAAAGTTTTTAATGGCGCACCAATCTCTTGAGTGACTCAATGAGTAATTCA
>Ga0209107_10000931_pt1 | contig 16590 bp, 19 predicted proteins | sample LakErihyJuly2011_2_FD_187460 | JGI IMG/M metagenome (GOLD analysis project Ga0209107, IMG submission 187460) | Freshwater microbial communities from dead zone in Lake Erie, Canada - CCB hypolimnion July 2011 (SPAdes) (version 2) | ecosystem: Environmental > Aquatic > Freshwater > Lentic >... | reverse complement strand
TTATTAGTTATTGTAGAGGCCGCATTTTTTGTTAATGTAACAATTGCGGCAGCATTTTGTGATGGTGTATATAGATTAGAACCTGATCTATAAAAAACAGTATCGCAATGAACATTAGATGTATAGCTAGGAAAACAATATGGTATTTGTACAGCTGCAACCACATTCCCTGTCCCTGAATTATTAGTAGTAAATAATGGACTACTTGTAATAGTATTTACAGGTGCTGCCAAAAAAGATGCCGCACTAATAGCGTCTGGCTTTATTTTTAAATATAGGCCAGCAGACGAATTAGTATTTATGGCATTAGCTGCCTTAAGCTCAAATTCAAGAACCTTAAACTTCCTGTTTGAATGAGTTGGATTTCCACCAGCCGTTTTAAATATAATATACTCTCCAACAGATATTTTATCTCTGTCAGCCTCTGATATCTGTATGTACCTAAACTCGCCAGAAACTTGAATTGATATAGGAAATAAGTTGTAGTAATCTTTTTTTGATTGCTTTATATACATCCTGTAGTTTGTCGCCCAACTTGGAGGTAAATTTTTTATTGTTGTTTGTAAATAATTAACCTTGCTTGAATTTATCGAAGGTATGTAAACTGAATTAGAGGTGCTATTTAATATGTTAGATCCTTTAGAAGTTAATACAGTTGTAATTCTACCATATTCATCACCATAAACTATACCTACCTCATAATCACGGTCACTTCTAAAAGTTTTTCTAGGGTTAATAATAGTTGGCAGATTAGTAAGATAAGAATTAAAACCAACGACATAATTTATTTTTGGAATATCTCTAAATTGAGTATAATTACCATATATCAATCTATTTCCTATTATATCTTGTGCCTGGGCCTTAAGTGGTACATTATCAAAAATTCTTGTTACTTGATCAGATGGTAATGTAGCGTATATCTTATTGTTTCTAAAATCAAAAAATGAAACTGAATTATCAGCAATATTCTCATCGTTTTTATTTAGTGTCTCTACCACCATTACATTTAACGATCTGGTATCTCTTGCTAAAATTTGTATTTCTTTTACAAACTCATTTCCAGTCTGAAAAGTAATACGTATTATATTATTTTTGTTTAACATTCCAATATTATCACCAGTAACTGGATCAAATGAAAGTGGTTTTGCGTTAAATCCTACAGAAGAAAACGGTGACATTGAGCTAAACTCATTATCAATATATTTGTATCTATAACTAAAATAAAGAAACTTTTCTTCTATATTATTTGACTCAACGGCATCATTATTATTAGATGCCTTTAATTCTAACGCTGGGCTATTTAATGGAGGTCTTAATACTACATCAATGTCTATATTTATTCTAGAATCATTTATAGAATATGATTTTGCTCTAGTTATATTTATTTTTCTTGGAGGATTAATGTTGTCTGTCCAAAATAAAAAACTACCATCATCTGAAAATAAATAATTAACACCTGTTATTAGTGAAGTAGCATCAAAGTTTAATTGATTAGTTGTACTACCTATAACTAAAGCCGTAGTTTCAGTTCTTTGATTAAATTCAAAAATACCATCAAAATTATCAGAAGTAATAAACCAATAAATAAGATTAAGTGGTTCGTATACCACTGCACCAATTGTTTTTGGATTTGTTATAGTTATACCTCTAGACAAAAGAAATGCTGTAGGAGAAAACATTAATGTGTTTCCCCTTGCATTTTGTATAGCACCCATATTTGAACCACCAGTTGATTCTATTGTAATATTTTTTGCAGATCGATATTGACCATCAGGCAATAACCTTTCGTCAACATCTTGGTTCATTTTACCCGCAACAAATGTTCTTTTACTTTCTGCCATAATTATTTAATCCACTTATCTTGACCAGCTAAACTCATCAACAATCTTGATGGGTGCATGTTGCTTAGACGAATCTTTGTGTTTCTTAATGTTGCACTTTTTTCTTTCTTAGCTCTACTTACTATGTACTCCTGCACACCATATTTATTATTTAAAACAGCCCACTTTAAGTAGTTGTACACATACTCTTCAGCTAATTTATTTATAGTAATTTTTGTTGAGTCACCATTCTCCATACCATCTGATATATACTCAAGTACAATAAATGTATTTTGAACACCAGATGAAAAGTTAATTACTCCAGCTTCTTTGTTGATTGTGAACTTAGGATTAACGTTTGCATTTTCAGTGTCTAATCCATATCTTGATCCTATTCCATAACCAAAATACCAGTTGCCATCACAACAGTATCCCATTTGTCCATTATATATACCTGGCCCCGTATACAACATGTTGTCACCTCTAAGTATATCAATCTTTGATTTTCCTATAATAACCTGACCATTCACATCAAATATAATATCAAGATTATTGTCTTGCAAGTAAGCTGTTGCTGACATTGCTGATCTGTTTTCAACAAGTGGTATAAGGACCCCTTGATGTAACATTGATATTCTAACATAGTTAACATAGTCTGGAGGCATAACCATCTGAAGAGAATCACCTATCTCTAACTCTAAGACTTTTATGTTTCTTAATGCGTCATAGTTTAACTCTTGTATTGATCTTTTTGCATGAAAAAGAATGGTATATCTATCAACATTGTTCACAAGTTTATCATTGCCAACATACATCAATATGAAGTTGTTAACAATGTCAGACAAGCTAACATACTGATAAGACCCCCAGTTCTCATCCTCTGGTATAAGACCATTATTTTTATAGTACTGATAATTGTTTATATATGGCATCTACTACTGTTTTTGTTGTGAGTCTTGTATTTCTTCTGACTTAGCTGCTGAAACTACTTCTGCTTCTCTAATTGAAAGTCCAGCATACTGTAATATTTTTACCACTAAATTAGCAAAATCACTTAATGGTAACTCAAAGTCTTGATAGTTAAATGCACTTGCATTAAATACTGGCTGTCCAGCAGAAATATTTGTGTATGACCATACAGGATCTTTTGGGTACCTTATGTATTGAGTCGTTATATTGTTTACTATTGTTGTCGGATATACAATTACCCCTGTTTCTTGTAGTGTGTATACTGGATAAGAAACATCAGGAGCTGTTAAGTTTGAGTTTAATAGTGCAGATATCTTTCTTTGACTAACTTTTTCTACCTCAATATTATTATTGTACATAACTCTCTCTAGGTAGTAGTAATTTGCTGGAGGTAAAAAATATGGTGCTGAATAAGATAGTGAAACAAGAACAGAAAACTCATCAATAACTTCCCCTATATTTTTAGGCACATCCGTATACCCCTCACCAAACATTCTAGCATTTTGCTTGTTGATTGAATTGGAGTAGGAATATATATACTGCTCAAATATTTCAAGCTGTGCTTGCTTTGCAAACAAGTTGAACTCGTCTGGCGTAATATAACCTCTATTGTCCTTGCTTATTATTGACAGAACAGTGTTCCTGACATCATTTATCATTGTAAGTCTTTTTACAAAGATAAACAAAAAAAGGCACTCTAATTAAAAAGTGCCCTTAATAGTTTAATTACTAATTACTATTACGCAATAGCTACAGAAGAAATCAATTGTTGAGTCGCTCCAACCATTGGTAATGCAGGGATAATAATTGCATCAGGGCTAGATGATGAACTGTTAGCAGAAGCTAATGCATTGATAACTGCATAGTGTGACGCATAAGTAGCATCAGAAGTAGTAAACGTAACTGTAATTACATCAGATCCTGCATGTGCTGAATAAGCGTGAAACAACACTTCAGTAGGACTAGGCGTTGTGATAAAGTAATCAGCGTTAGCCGACATTAATGTTTTTACTAAAGAACTTGCCGCCCCAATAGTAAACTGTAAAAATTTTCTGTTCATTTTAAAATGTTTTAGTTGTTAATAACAATGCAAATATACTAATTTTCTGAGAACTTATCTTCAAGGTGTTTATAAAGCTCTAAACCTTCATCTGACTGAAAGTATGAAGACAGTACATAAAGTGGATCCTCTCCAAATGGAACGGTAAGTAGCTTCTTTTTATTGTCTTTAAAGTTAAAGTAAATCTCCTTTTTATTGTTCTTGTAAATCAAATAACCATCAGACAATGCTCTTGCAGCTATATTGCTAATTCTTAATGATGGGTCATTAACAGCCTCCATAAATTCTTGAGGGTAACGTTTAGCAAAAAGCATAACGTCTCTCTTTAATTCAGTCGTCTTCATTAATTCAACATTTGATCCCATTAACAAACGAGCGACAGACTCTAATACTGATATGTCTAAGTCCCTAGCAGCTATCTGTGCATCAAGCTGATCGTATAGCATAGTTACATCTTCCTGTGCATCTTTTTCATTATCAAATTCATAGAACTCAGTCCCATTTCCTGGATGATAATGCATAAACTCTTGTAAAACAGGATTTGTTTTTGGAACGTTTAAAACGCCATCCTCAAATACAATTGGTTCCAATATAACGTTTTGGTCTTGCTCATCTTGAAATGGGGATTTTGAATTCCTAGCGTACCTAAGTGGATAGTTTGCATTTGTTTGCTCATCATAATAGAGCAATCTTGTTCTTGGGGTGTCTTTTGATGCTATGAAATAGCTCAGTGGAGTAGTATCTCCTTTTAGTAAGTAAGTTCTGTCTTTTGATTCTAATTTTACTCTTTTAATCTTTTCCATTTTATATAATTTAATTTATTAAAAAAAAATAGAGAGGGACACTGATGCCCCTCTCTTTAATTATTCTTATCCTTTGAAGATAAAGAAGTTGTTTGCACCTAGTGTACACAAAGCTCTTTCAGACAAGAAGTTAACCTCCATTGCGTCTAAATCACTTGTTGCAGCACCACCTGCTGAACCTGTCATCCAAGTCTTGTAACGTCTGTCTTCAGTTTCAGATGCACGGTAACGAACGTGTAAGAACGGTCGTCTTGCATTTTTACCAAGAACTTGATCGTATACATTCATCGTTCCTGCTGGAACTAAAACACCGTTAACAGCACCTCCAACAAGACCACCACGAAGTGTAGCATCGTTTAAGTACTTCCAGTCAGTCTTGTAGAACTCATAACCTCTCTTAAATCCAGAGAATCCTAAATTCAATGCCATCTCCTCTGAGTTATCGAAAAGACCGTAAGACGTACCACCTGCTCCATAAGAGTTTTGTGCAGCTAACATATCATCGATATCAAAAGAAAATTGACGATTTAAGAACAATGCATTTTCAGCAATTGCTCCTTGCTTGTCAAGACGCTGTACGATTGTGTCAAAGTCACCCAATGTAGATGGAGTACCTCCAGACCATACGTTACCACGAGTCTCAATAGCGTTAAACATACCTTGAGTACCAGCAGCAGTTGTACCAGCAGCAGATCCTGGAGCTGAAGCTGACGCAGGAGATAGTTGTGATAAAGCAGCAGATGATGCAGCAGCAGGAATTCCTTCAACCATTGCCATCTCTAAGTAATCCTCAAAACGTAAACGTGTTTCGTGTTCTGATTTAATGTACCATAAATATCCAGTAGCACCGTTTTCTGTAGTTACTTCAACCCATCCAACTTGTGCCATTTCTGAACCAGAAACAATATATTTATCTTTAATAATAATAGGCTTATTATCAAAAAATAAATCTTGTGACTCATTAGAACCTTGCATTCCAGCTACGCCCTTTTGGAACTCAGAACCGTAAACAAATGCTGTTACTGTTGTTGCAGCTGTAAAAGTTGTAGCTACGTTGTTATAGTAAGCAACTGTAAAAGTACTTCCTGAAACCGCTGTTATTAAAGCTTTCTGTGATTCAGCTGTTATGCTTTCTGAAGAAAGAAATACAGTTTGACCTACACGAAAGTTACAAATAGCTGATGCAGGTATTGTAAACGTTTGAGCACCTGATGCTAAAGCACCAAATGTTAATCCTGTATATTTTGTATGTAAACGACCTTGTTCTGCCCATTTAATCATGTCAGAGTTAGAAGGAAGTTCTGCACCAACCATACGTAAGAATGATGCAATTGATCTATTACCATAACGCTCAAATTCTTGCTCATATGTATCTGGAAGATACTGATTCAAGAAGTTAAAGTTTGTAATATAGTTTGTAGGCAATGTTGCCTTTACTGAGCTAGGAGTAATCGCTACCCCTGGACTCGCTGCTAATGTACCAGCCATAATTTCTAATTTTTAAGTTTTCTAATTACTAATCTATTTCCACGCTCTGCGTCTACTGATCGTACCTGAAATCCTTGTGTTGGTGTTACAGACGTTGCCTGACGAGTCATGTCAATATTTTTAGACTCTTTTGCAACACCCTCAACCGCCTCTGACTTGCCTTTTTCATAAAAGAATTTGGCAAATTTTTCTGGATTAGAGGCAACGGCAATAGCACGATGAAACAACTCAGCGTCTTGAAGGTATCCATCATCATTTAAAAATTTATTTACAAAATTATTTAATGTAGACTGTTCCTTCAGTAGTTCTTGTGATTCTGCTGGCTTATAAACTAATTTGCTATTTTCGTCCATGTTAAACTTGAAACCTTCAAATTTATCAGAAAACAGTTCTGTTGTTTTATCAGCAAAATACTTAGATCTACGCTCTTGTTCCTGCTCGCTTGCAGTTGTGGTTTCTCTATATTCCTTGTAAGCATTATAAGCATCTCTTTCTTCTTTAGGAACAAAAGATTCACTTGACTCAAGTGGAACTTTGTACTGTTCTTTTAAGTTGTTAAAATACTCTTTAGCTTTAGCAAGCTCTTTTTTCTTTGCTAGTTGTTTTTTCTTAACGTCTTTCTCTTCATCAAAGTCTTCGTCAAAACTAAACTTACTTTCAATTTCAAAACGAATATCCTCGGAGTCAAGCCCCTTGTTTTGTTCCTTATAGAAATCAAAAAGCAAAGTGTCTTGGTCTAATGAATCATAATCTTTATTTAGATTAATAAAATCATTTATACCTCGACCTGTTTCTTTTTTATACTTTAAAAATGCTGAAACATCTTCGGGCAAATCTTCACTTACCTGTCTTTGTTCCCATATATCATCAAGAGATGATATCTCTTTATTGTATCTCTTACCTAAATAAGATATGATTTTATTTTCATCAATATCTACCTCAGGAATTTCATTTACCTGCTCTTGTGGTTCACTTGTAGGATTTAATTTCTCTTCGTGTTCCTTAAGCAATTTTTCTTCAATTTCAACTGCTGATTTTTCTTCAAATTCAACAGCTCTTACTTTAAATTCTCCTTCCATTTTATTTAATTTATTATTACAAAGTTACAATTTATTTCTTTTCTTTATTTTTGAGGTTATTGGTATTGTTACTCCAACATTTAATTCATAATTTAATGGTGATCCAGTATCCTTACTTAAACCTCCACCAAAAGAAAGATTACTATTATTAAACGGTGTATTGTATGTTGCATTAATTCTACTACCCATACCACCTTTATAAAAAGATGTGTTTAGATTAGCTGATATATTTTTATTTTGCATTCCCAATCCTAGATCTACAAAGTCATTATTCCCAATTACATTAGGTGTAAATCTTAATGGATCTATTGTTGTTGTTTTTGTTGTTCTTTTGTTCATTATTATCTAGGATTAAAAGATTCTAAATCAAAACCATCAAGACTATCTTCATTACTCTCAAAGTTCATTGGTGGTAAGTTATTTTTTCTTTGGTTAATTAAGTCAGACTGTCTACTTGCTTGAAGGTCAACTCTTTTGTCCTTAGCTTTTTCTTTGTCTTTGTCTCTTGTTAACATTCCATCTACCTCTATACCTTTTAGTTGCATGTTATACTGGAACTCAATATCCATTAAAGTTTTCTTAGCTTCAACCTCAGCATTCATTGTCATTATAGCGTAGTTTGCTTCAGCCTCCTTTAACTGCATCTTAGCTTGTGCCTCAATCTGGAATAGCTGTGCCTTCTGTTCAGCTGCCATTTGTTGTGACTGCATGTTCATCTGACTCTGCATCTGCATCTCTTCTTGTTTCTGTTTCTGCTGGGCCTCCATTCTTTTTCTACGCTTAACCTTAAGCATCTCATTTGCCAGCTTCATATTATTAATCATCCTAATATCAATAGCATCTTCTAAATCTATAGTTTGCTGTTGTAGTGCAACTTGAATATTATTTTCTAGCTTTTGTTTTTGCTCTTCATCTGGAGAAATTTCCATGAATATTCCAAAATCATGCAAATACAAGTCTTTAATATCATTAAGTATTGATACGTTGTATTTACCAATCTGCATTGAAAATTCTTCTGCAAAATCAGAATACTCAAGAATATCTCCAATTCTTAAGGAAATACATGTAGCAAGTCTTTTTGTTATAGAAAGACCAGCCTCTAGTATATGCCTAGTAGCAGTGTTAGAGCTTAAAGCAGCCATCTTTTGTATACCAACTAGTGCATCTGGATTAGGTGTAGATCCATCTCTGGCCTCATTTATACCCGTAACATCACGAAGCATTCCTAGGTAATGATTGTAGTTGCCTATTAAAGCTGCCATTTTAGATTGACCACTGTTTGTGTTTAATTCTTGAATAGGTATTCTTGCATTATTAAAGTCTCCATCTTGAGTATAACTTCTTCCTATTACGCTACCCGTCTGAAAGTACATTTTTAATGCATCCTCTGGATTGTATGCTGCACCAGTACCTAAGTCAACCTCATTTATTCCATCAGCATCAATAAAAACACCGTCTGGAACAATCCTAGACATAACTTGCTGTAACTTTAAATGTGTTAACTGTATTTGATCAGCAAATGGAATCATTCTTCTAACAAGAGACTCAACGTTACCTTTATACATTCTTGGTGCGTATGCAACATAATTTGAAAGAGCGTGCTGAGATGCTGACTTTGGACGAACCATATTTTTCATCATCTCCCACTTTATAATCTTATTAGAGCCTCCAACAAGTATACCATCGTACCAAACATCCCTTACGGCTTCTATTTTTTCATACATCATTCCTTCCTCTACTGGAGGATTAAATGAAGAATCTTTTCTTATTACTTTTTCACCACCATTCTCTAATATTTTTTTCTTCCAAACAAACCTCTTGTCTGTTTTATAATTAAAATAAAGAAGAGTGACAACCTCATTTAAAAAAGCGTCATCTTGATATCTTTTAACTATTGAAAAATAATCATACCAAGCAGTTCCAGCCTCCCTTATCTCAGATAATTCTTCGTCAGTTAAGTTTGGATTTATTTTCCTTAGCTCAGTGTAGTGAACCATCTTTACCTCACCAAAATAATAACAGTCAGAAAAATCAGGTTTTTCAGTATAACTGTGTATCCAGTTTGCAGGGTCAACGTATTCTATATTTACACCATCGTTTATTAAAAAGGAATGCTTTGCAACTCCTAAACCAATTGTTGCGATGTCATAGTCAATAAGACTTCTTGTCTCTGAGTAATCGTTCATCTTAAACACCGTATCAATTGCTACTTCTTCAGCAATTTCAATACTAGGCTTGTACTTAAGCTGCATATAAAGTGAAAGCTCTTCATCGTTCTCTGGTAGATCATTTGGATCAATATTAAATGCATCAACACCAAACTCAGATTTAGTTAATTGCAAGAAATCTTTTGCAATCATATCTGACTCGATCATATCTTGAAAACTATTTTTTTTCTCAGCAGACATAACATCTTGAGCTTCAGCTTTTACTGTAAACAATCTATCAGACATTCCGTTTACAACAATATCAACAAACTTTGGAATTATAGGTACTGGAGACCAATCAAGATTTAGGTGAGACATGTCACCATTAATTGATAGCTCGTTCTTATATTTTTGAATTGGTTGTTCCCCCCTAGCATAAAGTCTAAGTCTATGGTACTCTCCCCACTGGTCGTAAAATCTACAACTATTTGTTTTCTTTTTAAACCACTCCCCCTCAATTGCTTTACCAACCTTTAGCCCATATTCAATGGTTGCCTTTTCTTCATCAGACGCTGTTTGGTTGGGAAATGAGTTTTGGTATATTAAAACTGATGGTTTATCCATTATTTTATTATTTCGCTTCTGTTTCCTCTGTTATCGTATTGCACAAATTTAATACTTATTTTTGTATTTGTTTTCTCAGGTGTTACGATATATTTTTTTGTTGCCATAATAGCAAGTCCTGAGCTAATTGATGCGTCATGTTTTGTTCTATTGTTTATGTCAAACCTAGCCCAATCCTCAAGTGTTTTTGTAAAATACATAGAGCCCATGCTGTCTGAATCACGGTAATGTCCATCAAGATCTATACCAACGTATTCTTCAATATAAGATCCAATAGCTGACGCATGAGCTTGCTTTACATCCTCAGATGAGTTAGGTATACCCCCAAGTTCTATTTCAGTCTTAGATAGCTTGCTATAGTGTTTGTCTGGACGATTAATTGAAAATGCCCTGTAACCTCTATTTTTAAAGTGATAGAGTAGTCGTTGCTTATTGTTCTCAATTAGTATTGGCATACCATAAAATACACATGCCATAAGAACATCCTCAAAGAATATCTCCGCTGTCTGAGGTCTTGCTATATACTCTAAAAAAAACTCATTTGTTGGTGCGTTTTCCATGTGAAACTTAGTCATTCCGTGAAGAGCACCATTTGATCCTCCGCCTCCAACAACACCAGATATGTCATATGGGTCACATCCAAACGCACCCATATGCTCATTGCCAGGATATTTTTTTCCCTTTCTATCTAATACATTGTTTCTTTTATTTTGATCTGGTATCCATGAAACAAGAAATCTGCCCTTTTGATCAGGAGTCCATATTACAGTAGTATCTTGTTTGCCATCCTTCCAATGAAAGTATCCCCTAGTTACAACTCTATCCTTAATTAAGGAGTCGTTATAGTCAATCTGCTGGTATATTTTTGTCAAGTTAAACAATGACTGCTTTGACTCATCCCTAAATGCATGAGACTCAGTCCTTGGAAACTGACGATAAAATTCATTTAGTGCGTCAGCATCAGACTTTAATGCTGCAACCTCGTTTGTCCACCAACTAATAACACCGTTATTTATTTTTTCTCCATCCATTCCAACTATAGGTGTTTTGGGGTCTTCAAAAACTGGCCATCCATACCTATCAATGTACCCCTCAATATTCCATTCCATTGGAATAAATAAAGAATACAATCCCTGCTTAGTTTGACCATTTGCAGATCGTGATGCAGGATTACTATCGTTAAATAGTTTCTTAAAGTTATCACCACCCTTAGACAATGCATTTGACGTTGAACCCATCATACACTTACCAACAATCTTTGATCCTAATCTAAGACAGGTCTTTGTTACACGCCAATTGTTTAATATGTTTTCAGGCTTCTCCCATTTGCCCGATTCGTCATGAACTAACAAAAGTAATTTTTCACCGTCATAGCTATTGTCAGAAGTATTCTTCCAGTCAATTGTCGTGTCAAGTCCATCAATCTCTTCAGTCTTTTCATCGTCCATGTTCCTTCTTGTAATCTTTGAAGCTGGAACTCTAAACGCAAGCTCAGTCTTTGGGTTATCCATACCATCCTGAATAGGCTTGAAAAAAAATGGATAGTTACGTATTATAGGAACAACCTTATCTGTAAACATTTTTTTTGCATCAGAACCTGTTTTAGATAGTATTCCAATTCTAGAGTCACGTACTATAGTACCAGTGCTACAAGACTCAGATGAACTCATAAAGGAGAATCCAGAACGTCTATTCTTTAGGTAGCACATACCAAAAGATCTAGCGTCAGCCTTACAAGCCTCCCAGAAAATATAAAATATTCTGTTTGACTCACGAAAATCAGGAAGACCAATATCTATCTTTGTCCACTGTAAGTACATGTAATGACTGCCAGTTACGTAGGTAGGGCTATTATTATTCATAAACCAATAACCATACTCCCTCTTGTCAAACTCGCCCTCAACTAAGTCTATATATCGTGACTTAAAAACATTGTCCCTCCTATTCCAATCAAAAATAGTTTTTATTTTTTGTAGCTCTTCAGGGTATTCTTTTGGAGTCCAAACATTATTAAAGTTGTCTACATTGGATGGAGTACTTGGAAGTGCAACCTTTAGGCCTCCTATTTCGTATATATCACCTATAGTCCCGTCCTTAGATATTACAACAAAGTCATAGTCACTACTGTATCCATAAGACCAAGCTTTTTTTTTGTTCCTTGTAGTTACAACACTTTTGGGAACTTGATCTACAACAACCCTGTATAAGTTATTTTCCATTCTTAGCTCTTCCCTCAGCAAATCCTTGCCTTCCATGATCAATCTTAACGATGTCTACATTTTTATCTTTATTCTCCTCCTCCTCAATCTTATGTAGCATAGATAGTGCATCGTCAAAGGCTAATTTTTTAGCAGACGCTGCATTTTTTAATTTATCAGCTGTAAGGTCATCCTCAGCATGAGTTATAATTGGCTCTTTTAAGACCTTAATTAACTCGTCAATAGCTTTTTTACCAGCCTCTAGTATTTCTATTTTTTTAGACATATATTCCTATTGTACATTCTATAAATTAATTCACCATTTATCTTAAACTCATACTCACTGTCTGGGGTAAATGAAACAATATCTCCAACAGAAACATCTAGTAATTCTTCATTAGTGATTACAAGCTCACCCCAAAGTTCTTCTAAACTGCCAAGAGATGAAAAAACTTTATCTTCAGTTGGTATTGGCTTCACAAAACAAAATGGTGACGGTGCCATCCATTCAGAGTCACCTGACTTATACAGGTACAGTTGATCGTCCTGAACGATAAAGAAGTCATCAAACAAGTAGTTCCAGCTACTCTTTTGTCTACCCTTCATGTCATAGTAAAACTTAAATGTGTTGTGATGAACAACGACTATGTCTCCTGGCATTATTGGTCCAGTATAGTACATTGGAGTACAGATTACCTCAGCAAACCTATTTGTAGATTTGTGGTCCTCCTGTGATGAGCTTATGATAAATGGCTTACCTCCGTAAGTCCTTATATTATCGTACCGCTTTCCATCAACTGGCTTGATGATAAAACAGTATGGTGACTTCATTAAAAATCTATTTTAAACTCTATTGATGTTGGAACGTTACTAGAAAAAGTTTTCCACTTAATTATTTCTCCAGATTTGATTATCCATATAGATATTGATCCAGAGTCATCCTTTAGTATGGAATCTATTACCCAAGTTCTATCAAGAACTTCTTGCCCTAACATATAGTGCATGCACTTCATGTAGTCAGGGCCAATAGACACTTTTCTAATTATATTCACCTGTCTGTAGATTTACTTTAATGTCTCCATACTCCTTAATTATCTCATCCTGATAAGACGATAGATCAAAGGCTGCTGTTTCAAGATTTGAAAGTGTAGCGATTTTTTGGCTTTTAAGTCTATTGAAGGTAACCTCAATGTCTGCCAATTGGAACTTTAATTCCCGAAAGTTTGTGTTAAGCTCAACTAACTTAGAGAGCTCCTCTTTTTTTATTTTTTTCATTTTATTAAATTTATTATGCAAATATACTAATTATAATGATCTATACCACTTAAGGTCAGAATGATTGTACTGAAAACATATTGGAGTAGCAACACCTGATGGACTCAATGAAGTAGGTACACCAACAAATGTAGCACCACTAGATATAAATGTTGTTACAGGTCTTTCTGCCGTGGACATTACTGTGTACTTTATTCCATTTAAGTTGGAATTTGCAGCTGGAAAAGTTATTGCAAAACTAGCTCCAGCCGTACCTGTAAAGTATGTGTTTGTGCTAGTAATTGTAGCAGATGTTGCTGAATTTGTTGCAACAACAGAAGCGTTAACATTTAATACACCACTGTATATTAAGTCAAAGACTGATTGAACAGTAAAATTAAATGTCTCTCCCGTACTGTCTGACCCAATTAATGTAGTACTTGTTGTTGGCGTTGAATTGTTATAGCTATTTATTTTCATTTCCCTTGTCCTTTATATTTTTTTTTATAATTCTTTGATGTCTTTAATTTTGATGTCTTGCTCTTAGCATGAACGCCAGGTCGACTGATAAATCGAACTATTCTTTTGCTAGACTCTAATTGCTTTTTCATTATTACAAATTTACATATTTTTTTTAAATGTCATTTGATTTAATCAATGTATATGTAAAATGATTGCCATGTATTGCTTTTGCTTTATTAATTATAGTCATAAACTCATTAAAGCCCTTAGTTCTTTTAAATACCTGACATCCTTCTGACCAGTTTTCTACAAAGTTTGAAACAGTTCCTGCCTTGTGTATGTTAATTCCAAACATTCCAGTATCAGTCGTTACCTCATCAAAGGTCATGTCTTTATTTTTATCTCTCCAAACAGTTACATTCCCTAGTCTTTGGCATAGAGCATCATACTTTCCTTGATGCATAGATACAGCATAAGCTCCTCTATATTGTCCTGGAACTAATCTTGCAACACCTTTAGAATTATGGAATTGCATAACTCCCTTTTTGCCTGGCTCAGTAGTAGCATCCCAATCATGATAGTGCCATTTGCTATCTACTCTATAAGAGATAGTTAATTTGTCATCAAATATATTCGTTACTTTTTGACCTGGTTCTGAGTTCCTTACCCCTACAATATTCACATCATAGTCTTTAGGACCTGCAAAGTATACATATCCTTTAGCCTTTACAGCTTTTTCAATTTGTTCTCTAGTATATATCATTCTTTTATATTATTTATACCGTCTTTAATCTCCTTCGCTCTGACAAATAGAGCCTTAGCACTTTGCCATAGGTCCACTTGTTTTACTTGCTTCCATGACTCATTGATCGACATCACCTCGATACTGGATAACACTAGTGCCACTATCTTTGTGAGCATAAATGGTACACTGAAAAAAATAAGAATGATATCATTGAGAATAAATCTATCAATAAGAAAAAACATTATAACCGTTAATTCGTATAATGCTAACTTACTTATAATAGCAGATAGTCTTCTAGATGTAATCTTCTCTCCTATCTTCTTAGCCTTCCAGATTCCTGCAACAGTATCTATAACAATAAGTACTCCTATCATCAGAAGAATCCCTGATATCGGTAAAAAGAATGCAAGGCATATAGATATAAGCGTCAAAATTTTTGATTGTATAGATAGTATCAATAAAGATAATTGTGTTTTCATAATAAATAAAGTTTAATCAGCTTGTAACCAAAGTATATAAGGAGTATTATAAATAGTATTACCCCTAGTACAGCGAAGAAATTTACCCACCACGGTATGTACTTTATCTTCTCTGGCTTTAAAGTTTTGGTGACAACTCTTGTATGGTAAACATCATTACCCTTAATTGTTTTATATATTGTGTGTACCTTAGCTTTTGTGTAGTACACATTGTCTTTAATCTTAGTTTGTACGCTTACCAAGTTGCCATCTTTATCTCTTAGTTCCTCTTTTAATTTAGATATAACGTTGCCTAATGAGTCACAATAAAGTGTGTCGATTAAAGTTATTGTTTCACCAGGGATTGTTATTGTAGTATCCTTAATCTGTATTATAGTTACTGTACTGTCTTTTTGTACACACAACGGGCAATACTTCGCCAGTCTTTTTTCTAAAGAGCATGACGACAATAATAAAAGTAATATGACTAAGTGTTTCATTATGGTTCTATATATACTTCGTTACTTATTACAAAATCTGTACCCTGAGAATTAGTAGCTATACATTTAACTGCTATCATATTAGTCACATCAGCAGAAATAGCGTCATAAGTATCATCAGTAGCACCTGATATCTGTCCACCATTACGCAACCATTGGTAAGTTAAAGTAGGGTTAGGAGGATTGCTATCCCAAACATTACCTGTAAAACCAAGTGTGCTTCCTTCATAGTAAGTTTGTCCATCATCTATAAATGGTAGGTCTATATTTGTAGGTGCAGCTAAAGCTAGAGTATTAATAACATTACTAAAAACGTCACCCGAACCTGTAGCATTCGTTCCTGTAACTTTACAATTTATTTCAGTGCCTGCATTTGAAGTAAGTAAAGTATAAGTGTTATTTGTTGCCCCCGCTATCGGGTTGCCTACACTTACATTGTACCATTGATAAGTAAAACTTGTTGGAGAACCGCTCCACGTTCCGTTTGTAGTTGTTAAAGTACCTCCAACATAAAGATTGTTAAATGAAACTACAGGTGCTACGGTATTAACAGGTGCAGCAAGAGTAGGTGTAATAAAATTGCTAGGGACAGAAGTTGAACCATAGGCATTACTTGCATTTACTTGACAAGTCACCTGTAACCCTACATCTGCTACCTGAGTAATATAAGTTGTAGATGTTTGACCTACAATCACAGTTGATCCTCCTCTATACCATTGATAGGTGTATGTAATTGGAACGGCACCTGTATATGAGCCTACACTTGTAAGAGTAAGAGTAGAACCTACAGATGCATTACCTGATATTACAGGTGGCACTGTATTAACAGGATAAGATGGTGGGCTTGATGTTTTTACCCCCTTTACAGATATGCCTATGCTTATTTGCATGGCCTACCAAAGAGCTAAAATACTTGCAGCTGATGTATTTGTGCTGTAAACTCTAACAACCTGAATAGGAATAAATGTTCCAGCAGCAACTCC
>Ga0209107_10000930_pt1 | contig 16604 bp, 22 predicted proteins | sample LakErihyJuly2011_2_FD_187460 | JGI IMG/M metagenome (GOLD analysis project Ga0209107, IMG submission 187460) | Freshwater microbial communities from dead zone in Lake Erie, Canada - CCB hypolimnion July 2011 (SPAdes) (version 2) | ecosystem: Environmental > Aquatic > Freshwater > Lentic >... | reverse complement strand
AGAAAAAAATAAACCTGCATCAATGAAAATAACGTTTAAAACAGTTGAACAATTACAAGAAGCGGAAAACGATATACAAGAATTAATAGATAGGAAATTTCAAGGAGCGTTTTATTCTATTTCAGCAGGAGAAATATGAAATTAGAAATTGCTTCAAATAAAGCTATTAAATATGCCTGTTTAAATTTTCATTATGCAAAAGCAGTACCTACTTATTCAATAGGTTATTCTGTTTTTGAAAATAATAATTGGTGCGGAGTTGTTTTATTTGGTGGCGGTGCTTCGGTAAATATGCCTAAAAAATTTAATTTAAGAAACGGTCAGTATTTAGAATTGAATAGAATGGCATTAAACGGAAAACAATCTTCAACAAGTAAAGTTTTATCAATAGCAATTAAACTAATTAAAAAAGAATGTCCAACTGTTAAAATGTTATTTAGTTATGCGGATAAAGGACAAGAACATAAAGGAATAATTTACCAAGCAACAAATTGGTATTATATTGAAAATATTGAAAGCAGTGGGACGGAATATTTATTAAACGGAATATGGAAACACGATAGAGGTAGATATAATTGGGGAGTAGATTTTAAAAAATTACCTAAAAGAAAAAAAGCAGGTAAACACAAATATATTTATCCACTTGACAAAACTTTAATACCTTTGTGTAAATCATTAAGCAAAGAATACCCAAAAAAAGAAATACAAGCGCAAGAAGTGTAATGGTTGCACGTTAAATATTCCAATTTAAAAGAGGGGTTCGATTCCACCTTTGCGCTCAAAAAAAAACACAAATGGCATACGACAAACAAAAGATATTCGACCAAGCTAAGGAAATGATAGTTAAACATAAATTATTTTTCGTTGATGATATTGTGGCTTTTTTACCTTGTAATAAGACTACATTTTATGATTTTTTTCCAATAGAATCGAACCAATCGAACGAGCTAAAAGAATTACTTAATTTAAATCGAGTAGAATTAAAAGTTTCAATGCGTTCAAAGTGGTATAAATCAAACGCACCAGCTTTACAAATGGCGTTAATGAAACTAATCGCAACGCCCGAAGAGTTGAAGAAACTTTCAATGAACCACAATGTCCAGGAAGTTACCGTTATCGAGCAACCTTTATTTCCAGATGAATGAATTGGTTAAGTGAAGTTGCAAAGAACCATAAAAGTTATGTAAAAGTAATTAACAGTTTTGGCGAATATTTTTATGCTGAAGATTTGGTTCAAGAAATGTACCTTAGACTAGACCGAAATAAGCAACCCGAACAAATAATTGTTAACGGCAAAGTGAATGAATACTATATTTATTTAACGCTGAAGTCTATATTTTTGAACTTTGTAAAAGCAAAAGAGCAGGTTTATAAAACAAATGATTTACCTTTGAATATTGAAGCCGTTGACAATACAGAATACTACGAAGCACAATTTCGTTTTAACAGCATTATCGAAGCTGAAATTGATAAGTGGGAATGGTACGATGCAATGTTGTTTAGGTTGTATTTAGATAGCGGAAAATCAATGCGAGATATATCGGACGGAACGACAATTAGTTTGCGTTCGGTATTCGATACGTTGGCAGAATGTAAACGTAAATTGAAAGCGAACTGCAAAGAAGATTATGAAGATTTAATTAATAACGAATACGAATTGATATGAGTTGTGAATTACTAAAACCCATAAAAATAAGCGTTGGAGATTTAATACATGATATTGAAGATGGAGATTGTTATTTTATTGGAAAAGTTACCGAAGTTAAAAACAATGTAGTAACTAAATATAAATTAATTAGTATTATTTGGAACGGCGAAGAAGATACAGAATGCGAAGATTTGAATACTGAAATAGAACCACGTTGGTGGTATTACACAAAAAATTAATATTATGGCAAAAAGAAAACCACAAGGATTAGGCGATACTATCGACCAAATCACAACAGCAACTGGAATTAAAGCACTTGTTAAATTTGTAGCAGGGGAAGACTGCGGTTGCGACCGTCGAAAGGAAGCGTTAAACAAACTATTTCCTTATAATAAACCCAATTGTTTAAACGAACAAGATTACAACTTTCTACATGAATTTTTTACAGTTGCAAGGGGTTCAATTGTCCCTTCCGTTCAATACCGATTAAACGAAATTCACACGAACGTTTTTAACAAGGTAACGAACTTCACTAATTGCACAAGTTGTTTAGCGGATAGGGTCAACGCATTAAAAAAAGTTTATGTTCAAACGAACGACATAAATAAAGATTAACAAAGTAGTACAACCTATTAGTAAAATTACTATATTTGTATTATGGAAGAAATTTGGTCAACAATTACTGGCTTTGAAAACTTATATGAAGTTTCATCTTTAGGCAGAATAAAAAGCTTAGGAAATGGAAATAGTACAAATTCAAAAAACAAAACTGAAAGAATAATAAAAACTAGAATTTCAAGTCGTGGGTATGAACAAGTAAAATTATTTAAAGATTCAAAACGTTATTATTTTACAGTGCATAGATTGGTTGCTTTTCATTTTGTCGGTAAAACCGATTGTAAAACAGAAGTTAACCATATTGACGGAATTAAAACAAATAACAATTATTATAATTTAGAATGGGTAACACCTAGAGAAAATCAATTACACGCTTTCGCTATGGGACTTCAAGTAGCAAAAAGAGGTGCAGAACATTGTCAATCAAAACCCGTTAGACAATTAACTTTAGAAGGTATTGAAGTAAAAATTTGGGAATCCATTAAACAAATTCAAAGAGAATTAGGATGGAATTCATTTGGTATAATAAAATGCTGTAAAAAACAACCAAGGTATAATACAGCTTATAAATTTAAATGGGAATATGTTTAAAAGAACATCAGCTGTAAACCGAATTCTCGCTCTGAAAAAACGAATCAAAATCGTTCAGGGCGGGACTTCGGCTTATTTCCCCCCTACGAATTAAGTAGTAGGGGGGACAAAATACGCTTCGAAAACATTTTCTATTTTAGCGGTCCTAATTGATTACGCTGTAAAAAACCCGAATAGTGAAATAAGTATTATTGCTGAATCAATACCACATTTAAGACGTGGAGCGTTAAAGGATTTTATTAAAATTCTTAAATGGACGAACCGTTATAACGATGAATGTTTGAACAAATCGTTATTAACGTACACAATGAAATGCGGTTCTGTTTTCGATTTCTTTTCCGCAGACGATTCTAGTAAATTAAGGGGTGCAAGGCGTGACATTTTATATATGAACGAATGTAATAATATGACCTTTGACGCTTATAATGAACTTTCAATAAGAACAAAGAAACACGTTTATTTAGACTTCAATCCCGTCAATGAATTTTGGGTTCACTCCGAATTAAAAGACGACCCGAATGCAGATTTTATAATACTTACTTACCTAGATAACGAAGCGTTAGACGATTCAATTATTCAGCAAATAGAGAATAATAAAACCAAAGCGTTAACGTCAAATTATTGGGCTAATTGGTGGAAAGTTTACGGCGAAGGACAAATTGGAATGCTTGAGGGCGTAGTATTCAGCAACTGGAAAACAATCGATTCAATACCAACGGACGCTCGATTATTAGGAATAGGATTAGACTTCGGATATACCAATGACCCAACTTCAGCAATAGCAGTTTATAAATGGAATGACAAACGTATTCTTAAAGAATTGTTTTACCAAACGGGAATGTTAAACGGTGATATTGCGAACCTACTACCAAAAGATACTTTGATTTATGCAGATAGTGCCGAGCCGAAAAGTATTGAAGAAATACGGCGCAGGGGGTTGCAAATTTATCCAGCAACGAAAGGTAAAGATTCAATTAATTATGGAATTGATTTAATGCAACAGCAAGAATATTTAGTAACTTCGGAAAGCGTAAATCTAATTAAAGAACTTCGTGGGTATTGTTGGGACGTTGATAAGACTGGCAAACAGCTGAATAAACCGCAGGGGGGGAAAGACCACGCAATCGATGCGGTGCGTTACCACGAAATGGAATCCATAAGCACAAATAAAGGCGTGTATAACATTTATTGATAAAAATAGTTTATATATTATGAAAGTAGAAATTACTATTCCAACATCTATTGCTGAAATACCTTTAATTAATTACCAAAAGTTTGTTAACGCTTCGCAAAATAGCGAGGACGAACAATTTTTAATGGAGCAAATGGTTCAATGTTTTTGCGGTATTGAATTGAAATCTATTGCAAAAATACCGATGAATGATTTAACGGATTTAATTCTTTCGTTGACTGAAACATTAAAAAGCGAAGGGAAATTTCACGAACGATTTAAGGTTAAAGATTTGGAGTTTGGTTTTATTCCGAATTTAGAAAAGATAACTTTTGGCGAATATGTTGACTTAGAAAATTACTTACAAGACGTTTCTAATTTTCACAAAGCAATGGCGGTTATGTACCGACCAATAAAAGAAACAAAAGGCGAACGGTATTCAATACACGATTACAACGGTAGCGACGAATACAGCGATTTAATGAAGTTTGCACCGTTGGAGATAGTAAAGGGAGCGAATGTTTTTTTTTGGAGTTTAGAAAAAGAATTATTGATGGCTACGCTGACATATTTGGAGAGGGAAATGCAGAAACTAACGAAGGAAGACTTAGCGAACGCAGTCAATTTGGAAAACAGTGGGGTTGGTATGGAAGCATCAATGTACTCGCTCAGGGAGACGTTACAAAGTTTGATGCAGTTACCAAATTGGGACTCCGAAAATGCCTTACTTTTCTCACGTTTAAAAAACAAAGCGATGAAATTCAGGAGCGAGAATTTAAACGAATAACTAAGCGACAATGAGTAAAGATTTAAGAGCGGAAGCATTACAAAAGTTCGTTGACGGAGTTGTTAAACAAGCAAGAACGAATTTAACTAGACGTAAAAAAAACGCATCTAAGAAACTTTACAATTCAATTAAAGGAGATAGCGAAGTTTACGAAAATTCTATTCGTATTGGTTTTTCAATGGAAGATTACGGGTTCTTTCAAGACCAAGGGGTAAAGGGAAAAGACCCTAGCAAAGTTTCACCGAATGCAAAAATTAAAGGTCAACAAGCACCCAACAGCCGTTTTAAATTTGGTTCTGGAAGTCGAGCAGGTTCATGGTTAAGTTTTGTTTCAAATATAGCAGTTTGGGTCGCTAGAAAAAACATAAGACTTCGTGATGAAAAAGGCAAATATAAAAAAGGTAATTATAACACAATAGCGCAAATAATAGCAGGGAATATTTACAACCGTGGTATTAAACCAACGATGTTCTTTTCCGATGCTTTAGAAACGAAATTAAAGAAATTACCAACTGAATTAATAAACCCTTATGTATTAACCGTTGAGAATATTCTCGACATAGCAATTAGAGAAAATGTACGCAAGAACGCCGTTTATAAGTCAAGTAAATGAAACGGGACAAACAGGAGCGAAAGTTGAAATTTTTATAAGTAACACTTCAACTTTTCCTGCAACCCCGAATTACACACTTGAAAAAAGCAATCCGAGTTTAACGAATAATGTAGTTCGTTTCAATGTAACTCCGTTTATTCGTGAGTTCATTAAAAACACATATCAAAATATTAGAACGCTACCGAACCCACCAACTTTAACGCCGAACGCACATAGTGCATACGTTCAAATTAAGCGATATAAAAACGTTTCAAGCATTTACACTTTACTAGATACAAGAACGTTCCGCTCGTTTGATGGTTACCGAAGTTTTACGGATTCAACAGTTTTTCCAACTTTACCGTGGAGCAATGAAGTTAATACTTTTACGGGTGCTTTTCCATTGTGGAACTACCCAACGGGAATGACTTTTTATTATCGTGGTTCAAGTGCGGCGAGCACCCCGAGCGGTTTAGATTCGCCAGGATATATGACTGTTTATTTAGCTCCGAATTCTTACGTTAAATATATTTCAATTGCAAATCCTGCAAATGAAATTACAACAAATTTAGATGCAGTAAATCAAAGGTATGTTGATATTCCTGTTATTTATCAAAGTGCAAGTTTTCCGAACACAAATTATTTTTTTAAAGGAAATATTGTTGAATTTTATTCAGCTTCAGATGTGTTATTACAATCGTTTACTTTTAAACCGTTAGTTGAATGCCGTTACACTCCGATTCCGATTGATTTCATAAATAAAGCGGGGGGTTGGCAACGTGTATTTTTCTTTAAAGCTTCGACCGATAAAATGAATTTCACTAGTGAAGATTATAATTTTCTTACTGAAGTTCCAACGGCAACGCCAAACAGTTGGACTGTTTCGGACGGTCAAACAAGGCAGATGAACCGCAACGCAAGAAGAAAAATCACATTGAACAGCGGAAGTGTTGAAGAGAATTTCAAGTTCATTGTTGAACAATTATTATTATCGGAACGAGTAATTGTAAACGGACTTCCTGCAAAAATATTAACGGGCGATATTGATTTAATAAAAACCGTTAACAGAAAAGATTTAAACTATACACTAGAATTCGAATACGCTTATGACGAAGTTAGCACTATTTATTGAGGGAGTTCAAGTTGACTTATTCAAAGACGAAATTGTAACCGTTAATTCGTCAGTTGCAAACGTTCAAGATATAAGCAAGGTATTTAGCGATTTTTCACAATCGTTTTTAGTTCCTGCATCACCGAGAAACAACGCTATTTTTGAGCATTGGTACGAAAGTGATGTTATTCCTACAATTGACCAAAATTTAAGAAGGGACGCATTTATTGAAATTGAAACACAACCGTTTAGAACTGGCAAAATTCAGATGAATGAAGCTGTAATAAAAAACGGTCAGGTTGTAAGTTATTCGTTAAATTTCTTCGGTGCGTTGACTTCGCTAAAAGATAGGTTTGCAGAATTTACGTTAAAGGATTTAGATTATTCTACAATAGCGCACACTTACAGCGGTACGGAAGTTTACAATAGGGTTACGGACGGAACAACAGCTTACAATGTACGATACCCACTAATTGCACCTAGAAGAGTTTGGACGTTTGGAGACGCAAGTGCAAACGATATAACAACCAACGCAGGAAGTGTAAAATGGTTTGAGTTATTTCCTGCTATCCGAGCAGATAAAATATTTGAAATTATAGGAACACAATTTGGAATAACTTTTAACGGCTCGTTTTTTAGTTCAGCACGTTGGACTGATTTATACATTCGCTATCAAAATGTAGAACAGTTTGTGTTTTTGACTAATTACGAATTAATTGATTACAATAGTACAACACCAAGTAACACGTTTTTTAATACGATTGATAATACATTAACATACTCTTATGTTCCAATTGCAGGGTCAACATTTCACGAAACAACATTAAGTTTTTCAAGTGTTTCAGACGGAACGGCTACTATTTACTGTGAAGGTTATGTTAACGGAGTTTTGTATGCTACTTATGAAAGTTATGGAGGGACAAATCCACTAATCTTAACTAAAGAAGCAAACATACCCGGTTTAAATTCAGTTGTTACTTATCAATTTAAAGCTGATAAAACAGTTAATTTTGACGTTGATGTATTGTATCAAGACCCTAGCGGAAATATTTATACGGGGTTTGGAAATACAATTAATTTAACGTCAACTTTAAACGCTTCAGTTTTAGCACCTAATTTAAAAATTGTAGATTTTGTTTCAGCTATTTTCAAAGCATTTAATTTGGTTTGTGTTGGCGAAAACGAAACGACATTTACAATAGAACCGTTGCAAGATTGGTATTCATTAGGCAAAGAATTTGATATTACAACGGATGTAATAAATTCAAGTGGAATTAAAAAAGTTCCTTTATATAAGCAGATTGCTTTTAAGTATAAAGAAAGTAAATCGTTTATTAATAAAAACTTTTCAGCGTTATTCAATCGACAATATGGTGACTTAGATTATTCATTCAATTACGATGGTACGGAATTTAAAATCGAGTTGCCCTTTGAGAACATTCAGTTTGCGGAATTAGAAACAAGTAATTTGTTTTGCACGTTTTTAATTGAAGAAAATCAATCGGCGTATGTTCCAGAACCTTTGCTTTTATATTTAGGAGGCGAAGAAACGGCAACAACTTTTAAATTCTTTGACGGTTCAAGTTATCTAAACGTTACCGATTACGCATTATTCAACAGCGTTAACACAACGGGCTTTTCACTTTGTTTCGGAAATGAATTTAATATCGTTACTCAAGAAACAGAACCAAACAGTTTATACAATACTTATTACGCTAATCACTTAGGCAATTTATATAACCTACAACAACGTTTATTTTCTTTTACAGCTTATTTACCGACTGGATTAATTAGCGCGCTTAAATTGAACGATAAGCTAATTATAAAAGATAAGAGATATTTGATTAACGATATATCGACAACGCTAAACAACGGCGAAGTAAAAATGAATTTGCTTTTAGATTTAGAACCAATTGTTCCGTGTTCGGAATGTTTTATTGTTAAATTTATTTTAGACGAAATTGAATATTCTGTTGAAGTGAATTTAGCAGGGCAAGAAAATGGATTTAATTATTACACTGGCGTTGACGGTGAAAACACTTTTACAATTGGTTGGGAAAATGGAAATTGGATTTTATCAGTTGACGACGGCGAAAGTGAAATTGCGTTAGCAAACGTTGAAAGCTTCGATTCGTGTATTCCATTTAACGCAGTTTGGGATACGGTGGAATTACTTACGGATTTAGAGATAGCGCCTTGCTTTGTATTCGATTGCGATGAGTGTGTGAATATAGCTTTTGATGTAACAATTGATGAGGAAACAACAAACTATAATTTCGAAATGATTTGGGACGGAACTAGATTTAACGGAGCAGATAACGACGAATTTTTTAGATTGATTTTTGAAGACGGACAATGGAATTTATATGCTTCAAACGATAATGTAACTTTTAGTTTAGTGGCTACAGCAAGCGAGGAATGTGATTGTCCAGAAGTTTGCGAATTGTGGACTATTGCGGAATTTTACGAAGAAATATTAACAAATTTTACATCTACATCATGCGAATAAATAACATAATTCAGCTATTGAAAACACAAAAGTTTTACGGCGTATCAAAAGAAGTTGATATTGCAAAAGGCGTAAACGAATTAACGAGCGATTTAAAAAGAATAGTACAGCAAGAAAATCAAAAATATCATGGCAGAAAAAAAGGTTATTGAAATAGAAATTAAAGACAATAGTAAGTCTTTAAAAGCACAATATAAAGAAGCAGTTTTAGAGGTTCAAAAACTTGCGGATGCGTTCGGAGCGACTTCGGTTGAAGTACAAAATGCTTCAAAAAAAGCGGCGGAATTAAAAGACCAAATCGAAGACGTTAACGATGCTATTCAGGCGCAAAAAGGCGAAGGTGCATTTATTGCATTAGGAAAATCAGTTAGTGCGGTTGCGAATGGTTTTAGTGCCGTTCAGGGCGCAATGGGATTGGTTGGTGTTGAAAGCGAAGAAGTTCAACAAGCAATGTTAAGGGTACAAAGTGCAATGGCTTTGGCGCAAGGTCTGGAGGGTTTGGAAGATGCAGGAAGAGCGTTTAAACAATTAGGGGCGGTTGTTAAGTCAACAACTATTTTTACAAGCGCTTATAATTTTGTGATGGGAATTTCCAATAAAGAAACCCTTACAAATGTAGCAATAACGGAAGCTGATTCAGTTGCAAAAACTGGCTTAAGTGCGTCAACGGTTGGACTTACAACGGTAACTGGTGGAGCAACAACAGCAATGAAGTTGTTTAGGTTGGCTTTGATTGCAACTGGTATCGGTGCAATAATTGTTTTAGTTGGTTTATTAATTGCAAACTTTGATAAAGTAACTAAGGTTGTTACAACGTTAAGCGGTTATGTAATCAAAGCATATGACTATTTCGATAATTTAGGAACGGGAATAAAAGTTTTAATAGGAATATTTTTCCCGTTTATAGGAGTTGTTTACGGTGCAATCAAAGCACTTGAATACTTTGATATTATCGACACAAAGAACGAGCGTAATATGTCTGCAAGGCACGAAGCGAATATGAAACGTGTTGATAAATCACTTGCTAAACAAGAACAGCAACGTAAAGCTAGAAAAAAAGCATACGATGAAGAAACTGGAAGTATTGACCGACAAATTAAATTATTAGAAGCGCAGGGGAAATCAACAGTCGCACTTGAACAATTACAGCTTAAAAGGTCGTTAACGAACCAACGTGAACTAATAAAAGAAGCTCGTTTGAACTTGCAAATTTTAAGAGCAACAAATGTAGGTGGTGTTAACGATGAAATGATTGAGGAAACGTTAACATCAATCGCCGAAATGAAACAAGGTATTTTAAACACTGAAAACGAAATAAAAGTTGCTAGGATTAACAACGCAAAAGAAACAAAAAAAGAAATTGATAAAATTGATAAAAAAGATTCAATTGATTTAACAAAAGACCCTAAATATATTGCAGAACAAGAAAGATTACAAGCGTTAAACAAAGCCGAATTAGATGCTATTGAAAAAAGCGAAAAAGCGATAAAAGATGCCAACGCATTGAAACTTCAACAAGAACAAGAATTTCAATCGCAAATGGAAGAAATAGACGAAGATAATTTTCAGAAAGGATTGCAAAAAACAATGACCGAAGAAGAGTATCAACTCGAATTAGTTCGTCAGAAATATTTTACACTTGAAGAACTTGCAAAAGGGAACGCAGAACAATTAGCAATTATTGAAACGGCAAAAGCTTTAGAGATAGGAGCGATAACAAAAACAGCTAGTGAAAAAGAACTAGCGGATGCAAGGGCAGTAGCAGAACAAAAATCCGCTATTCAGCAACAAGGTTTAGATACTGCAATGCAAGGAGTTGCGTTAATCAAAGGTGTTTTTGAAAAATCAAAAGGAGTTCAAAAAGCTGCGGTAATTGCTGAAAGTGCAATCGGTATTGCTAAAATGATAATTTCAAATAAATTAGCAAATGTAGCGGCGTTAGCAACGCCCCAGGCAATTGCAACTAGTGGAGTTGCTGCCGCGCCCGTAATAGCGATGAATAACGTTTCCACTGGTTTAGGAATAGCGGCTAATATAGCGGCAACAACAAAAGCGTTAAAAACTTTGGGCGGTGGTTCAGCACCCGACGGTGGCGGTGGTTTAGGTGGTAGCGGTGGCAGTGCAGGTGGCGTTGTTGCACCGAATTTAAACGTTGTTGGGGATACGGGAATAAATCAATTAGCAACACTTCAACAACAACCCGTTAAAGCGTACGTGGTAAGTAACGACGTTACAAGTGCGCAACAGTTCGATATGAAAGTGCAACAAACTGCGCAAATATAGTTTATTAGTTATGGACGTTTTCGAATTGGTAATTAAAGACGAAACTAAAGACGGTGTTTTTGCTGTTTCTTTAGTTGAAAAACCTGCAATTGAAGAAAACTTTATTGCGCTTTCGGAACACGAAATCGAACTTAAAGCAATTGATGAACAACGAATTGTTTTAGGAGCGGCGTTAATTCCAAACAAGCGAATATTTAGAAAGGATAAAGACAAAGAATTTGAAATTTTCTTTTCTAAAGAAACGGTAAAGCGTGCAAGTGAGTTGGTATTCATGCGAGGGCAACATCAGAATACAACGGAAAACCACGCTGTAAAAGTTGACGGAATGACGATTGTTGAATCGTGGATTATTGAAGATAGCAAAAAAGATAAAAGCGCATTTTACGAAATGAGTTTACCCGTAGGAACGTGGATGATTGCGATGAAAGTCGACAACGATGAAACGTGGGAAAAAGTAAAGAAAGGCGAATTTAAAGGATTCAGCATCGAGGGGTATTTTGCAGAAAAATACGAAATGAGCGCACGTGAAAAAGTAGTACAAATTTTAACAAAGTATATATGAAAAGTTTAGAGATTATCAACAAAATGACGCTTGATGAAGCTAAAAAAATTGAGTTGAAAAAACAAGAAAGCAAGTTAGTCGAATTATCTGATTTTGTTAATGTGGTAAGTTCTTACAATTCAATTGAAAAAAACTATAATTCAATTCTTAAAGAAACTCAAAGCGCAAGAACAATATTAAAAAAAGCACTAGAGTTGCTTCAAGAACAACAAAAATTAACTAATAAATTTAACGATACGCTGTCCACTTTTGATAAAAAAGCAAAGGATTTAGGTATTGATTGGAAAACTACTTTTCCAGAATTTATTAAATATCAAAACGCCATTCAAAAGCAGTATGGAGTTAATAATTTCAAAGATGTATTAGTTGCTTACGATAATCTATAAAAATCAATATAATGAAAACAAGTTTAGAAATTATCAACAAGCTGTCTGAAAAAGAAGCGGTTAAGTTGGGAAGTCAATTAGTGGAGTTGAATAAAATTGAAGACTTATATAAAAGTATAACAACTACACTTTTTACAAACATTGAGAAATACGAAAACTCTATTAACGAAATAGTTAAAGAAAAAAATAATTTAAAAAAGGTATTTGATAAAATCAATAACGAGCAAAAAAAAGTTTATGCTGAATACGATGTTAAAGCACGTGAATTAGGTTTGGCTTTAAATGATATACCAAACTTTAAAAAAATGTACGATTCTTTACTTTTTGCAGAAGATAAGTATTATAAAGTAATAGAAAAATCAATATAATGCCAACAAAAACAACATCACCTAAAGGAGGAAAACGTGGTTGCTTATGTAAAGACGGTAAGTATCGAAAAGAATGTTGCGAGGGCGAATTATCACAACAAGGGATAGGGTCAACGGTAAGCGGTGGAACGCAAGTTGTAATAAATCCAACTCAAAACACAGTGGTAATTATTCGCTAAAGTGCAACAGAATAAAAACAATATAGTTTATATAAAAAAACCAATTATGAATTACAAAGAAATAGTAAACAAAATTTGTGTCGCTTTAAACATTGAAGTGAAATTAGAGCAAATGAAATTAAACGACGGTGTAACGGTTATTGAAGCGGATAGCTTTGAAGCAAACAACGAAGTGTTTATAATTACCGAAGACGAACAGAAAATACCAATGCCAATTGGTGAATACGTTGTCGAAAACGGAATGCTTTTAATCGTAACTCAGGAGGGTGTAATTGCTGAAATTAAAGAACAAGAAGCACCTGCAGAAGAGCCAGCAGAAGAGGAAATGAAAAAAGACGATAAAATGAAAGACGAAAAAATGATTGATAAAGCAACGGTTAAAAAAACAGTTGAATCAATGGTTAAAGAAACTTTCTTTTCGGAAATGGAATCTTTAAAAGAGGAAAATGAAAGATTGAAAACAGAACTTGCACAAATGCAAGAACCGAAACCAATTGTTCATAATCCAGAATCAAAACAAATGGAGCCGTCAAAAGCACCGAAATCAACAATGGATTTAGTATTAAAATTTATAAACAAATAACAAAATGAGTGTAACGTATTTAGCAGTAACCAACGACGTAGAACGTCAATTGGCGAACGTAGAAGCCGTAACAGGCGCAACAACATTGACCGCTGAAGATAGTGGCAAAGTATTAATTTTAAAAGCAGCGGCAGGAGCTGAAATCACTTTGCCAGCGGTGGCAACATCAGAAGGATTGAGATTTAAGTTTGTAGTTGGTTTAGCTTTCGCAACAACTAACTGGACTGTAAAAGCGGCGACAAATGTAATTGAGGGTTCTGTTTTAGTAAACGGCGCACACGTTGCAGGAGTTAACGAAAACACAATTTCTTTCGTAGCAAGTGCAGAAGCAATTGGAGACTTTGCAGAATTAGTTTGTGACGGAACGAATTGGTATGTTAACGGTTCAGGAGTTGCTGCAGGTTCAATCACTTTAACAGCAGTATAAATAATTAAAAAACTATAAAAAATGAGTACAAGTACATCAATAACAACTACTTACGCTGGCGAGTTCGCAGGTAAGTACATTGCAGCGGCTTTATTGCCTGCACCAACTTTGGCTAATAACTTAATTACAATCAAGCCAAACGTAAAATTCAAAGAAGTAATGAAAAGACTTACTACCGACAAATTGTTGGGTAATGCTTCATGCGACTTTGACCCGACTGGAACGGTAACTTTGACGGAAAGAATTTTACAGCCAAAAGAATTACAAGTAAACCGTCAATTGTGTAAATCAACTTTCAGAAATGATTGGGACGCTATCGAAATGGGGTATTCAGCTTTTGACGTAATGCCAAAATCATTTACGGATTTCCTTTTGGCACAATACGCTGAAAAAGTTGCTTCGGAAAATGAAGTTAACATCTGGAGAGGTGTTGAATCAAACGCGGGTGAGTTCGACGGATTTTCAACTTTGTTATCTTTAGACGCGGCACTTCCTGCGGCGCAAGAACTTGCTTTAGTTGGTGGTGGTTTATTATCAACTAACGTAATTGCTGAATTAGGAAAAATTTTAGACGCTACGCCAATCGCGGTTTCATCACAAGACGATTACCACATTTACGTATCAACTAATTTCTTTAGATTGTACGTTCGTGCTTTGGGTGGCTACGCAACAAACTTAGGAGCTAACGGTATCGACGGTAAAGGTTCAATGTGGTTCAACGGAGGTGCTGTATTACCTTTCGAGGGTGTTAAAATTGCACATTGTCCGGGACTTGCAAGTTCAACGGCTATCGCTTCAACAAAATCAAATATGTTCTTTGGAACTGGTTTATTGGCAGATACGCAAGAAGTTCGAGTAATTGACCAAGCGGAAATCGACGGTTCACAAAATGTACGTATCGTTATGCGATTAACTGCAGGTGTTCAATACGGAATTGTTGAAGACGTTGTAACTTACAATATCACAAATTCAGCTAACTAATGAGTTGCGATATAGCACAAGGTAGAACCGAACAATGTAAGGATTCTATCGCAGGATTAGACGCGATTTATTTCGTGAATTATGGCGAATACGACCCCGAAGCTGATGTAACTTACAGTGCAACTTCGGGACTAGAAGACATGATTGATACAATGTCAAACATTACAACTGTTTATAAGTTTGAGTTAAAGGGAACGAACAGTTATCAAGAAACTGTAAACACTTCGAGAGAAAACGGAACTACTTTTTTCACGCAAGAATTAACGGTAACTTTGAAAAAGCAAGATGCGAAAACGCACAAAACTGTTAAATTGTTATCTTACGGAAGACCGCATATTTTTGTTAGAGGAAGAGATAACACGTATCGAATTGCAGGTTTGTTTAGAGGTTGTGACGTTAGCGCCGCTACTATTGCAAGCGGAACGGAAATGGGTGACCTAGTAGGTTATAATTTGACTTTTACTGGAATGGAAAACATACCGGGCAATTTCATAAACGCAAACACGGAAGCTGATTTCTTAACAGCAATTGGTTCACCAACGGTTGTGACAACTTAAGATTTTCATATTAAAAAAATTAAGGGAAGCTTCGGTTTCCCTTTTTTTATGCAACAGAATTTAGGTTTTATAGTTTATAATATATGAATGTTTTACAAGTAAGCGGTTCAGCTCAAGAAATTAAATGCGTACCACGTTCGGCAACGATTACTGAAATAATTGTAATTGATGAAGAAGCAGGAACGAGCGAAACAATAAGCGCACCGATAATTAATGACTTCGGCTATTACGTAGGAATTGAAGCGGTTTATAATTTAACTGCAGGGCGGTTTTATATCGTTCAGCTTTACAACCTTACTGTTTTTTTAGGCAGTGAACGAGTTTGGTGTTACAAGGCAGGGTTGCAAACAACGGAACATTCAAGTAATAATGATTTTGTAATGCTATGAATATAGACGTAATAAATTTGGCGCAATACGAAGCACCGCAAATTATAGAATCCAAGCAAAAAGAATGGGTAACTTTTGGCGATAACAATTCGTACTTTCAATTTCTTATAGACCGCTATCGAAAAAGCGCAACGAACATGAGTATTATTAACAACGTTACTCGCTTAATGTATGGGAAAGGATTAGGGGTAATTGATGCAAGCAGAAAGCCGAGTGAATATGCTCAAGTAATGGCTATTTTCAATAAGAACTGTTTGCGGAAATTATGCTTTGATTTGAAAACATTAGGACAATGCGTTATTCAAGTCCACTATTCAGATGACCATAAGAAAATACTAAAAGCTTTTCACATGGATATGAATTTAGTGGCAATGGAAAAATGCGATGAATACGGGCAAATTAACGGTTATTATTATTCTGATAATTGGGAAGACATTAAAAAATTTCCGCCAAAAAGATATTCAGCTTTTGGAAGTTCTAAGGATAAAATAGAAATACTTTGTATTAAACCTTATTCGGTTGGAATGAAGTATTTTTCAACGCCCGATTACGTGGCAGGAACGGCGTACGCGTTACTTGAAGAAGAAGTAAGCGACTACCTTATTAATACAGTTCAAAAGCGTTTCAGTGGAACAAAAGTCGTAAATTTTAATAATGGAGTTCCCGATATTGAAGTGCAAAATTTATTACAGTCGCAAGTTAAAAGCAAACTAACTGGTTCGAAAGGTGAATCGGTTATTGTAGCTTTTAATAATAACAAAGAAACAGCAACGACAATTGATGATATACCTTTGAACGATGCACCCGAACACTATCAATTTTTAGCAACTGAATGCGAAAAGAAAATAATGGTTTCGCACTC
>Ga0209107_10000927_pt1 | contig 16618 bp, 15 predicted proteins | sample LakErihyJuly2011_2_FD_187460 | JGI IMG/M metagenome (GOLD analysis project Ga0209107, IMG submission 187460) | Freshwater microbial communities from dead zone in Lake Erie, Canada - CCB hypolimnion July 2011 (SPAdes) (version 2) | ecosystem: Environmental > Aquatic > Freshwater > Lentic >... | reverse complement strand
GTCAAATATGCCCGTATCAATGAGTTCGTACTCTGGCTGGAGCTTGCCCGCCTTTTTGTTTTCGTCTACGAGTTTTTGGTAGGGAAATTCTGCCTGAGGATACTTATACAGCATCTTCATATAGCTATGTGTGGGTGTGGAGTCCAGGTAGTAATAGATCTCCTTTACATCTTCGCCATGATTGCCTTGGTTGCCACTCAACCCAAAAAACCGCTCCTTCAGAAAGGGGTCTTTTCCATTCCAAAAGCCCCAAGCTATGCAAAGATGCTGTCGGTGGTCTGAAATTCCTGCGATTCCCTCTTCCCCCCAGCGGTAGGCTTTGCTACGCGCGTGTTCATGCGTCACATTTTCCCAAGCCGCTCCATCGGAACTGTAATCTTCACGCACTGTGCCCCATTGGCGATCCGTGAGGTAGGGTCCCCATTTCTTCCAATGCTTCTTTTTCTCCTTATCTTCTTGTAGTCGTGTATGTTCGGCAGACATGAACTTGTGCTTCTTTGGGCGAGGGGGTGAAATTATCATTTTCACCGCACAAAGCAGCAAAAGAATTTACTTTAACTGAGAAAAAAACCCTTCCGAAATACATTTAAATAGCGATTAACTTATTAATTTTTTGCTTTGCCTTATAAATCAACCGATTGAATTCACTTTCTCCTCACTCGATAGTATTAACTATTAACTAGCCAATAAATAAAAATAAATTACCTTTAGGATGTAATTTTTTGATTCTCAACCCTTTCTAGTACTGTCATGAAAAACGCTCCTCCTTTTCAGATGAAGTCCAAACTAATTTTCGGGGTTTCTCTTGTGCTACTTATCGCAGGTGTTTATTATTATGGTGCAATCCAAAAATCAACTGAGGAGGAGGGATTAAATAGCTCCAATCTTAAAACTGCAGCCCTTTCTGAGGATGCTCCTGTAGGTTTTATGATTCAGGTAAATGAATCCTCACCAAGCGGTTCAGATTTAGTAGCCACTTACAGTCAGTTGTATGGCAAGTATCAAGTGAAAGTTTATGCCAACCGGAAATTTTCAATTCCAACCGATCAAGAAATCGAATCCCTTCGCTTGGAGGCAAATGCGCTAAATGAATTGTATTACAAAATGACTTCGGAAGAGCGCAAAAAGATCAAACGAGTATCTTTCCCCTATGCAAAACTTGAGGAAGCTGGAAAAGTGACCTACAAAAAGTTTGAAGACTTAACTCCAGCCGAAAGAGAAAGCCTCAATTGCTAGCATAAACTAGTTCAGGGCTATCATTTCTCGAGGGTTGCTCCTTTTTACTCACTAATTTTCTGAATTCCGAAGGCCAACTTTCAGCCCATTTCCGGTAGTTTACCGTGTGATTTGGATCTGGAAGCTGCAGTGTTATGAGTAGTGAAAAGTCAAAAAAATCAGCTTTTTTTCCTGCTCCAGACACTTCTCCATCCAAGGCATTGCAAGCCTGCTCGTACTGCCCAGCTACGGGCACCATCATCACCGGCTTTCCCAAGTACATGGCTTCACAGACGGATTCAAAACCAGCAGTGCAGAGCAAGCCTTTGCAGGCAGCCATGGCCTCCAAAAAGCCTTGATCGTTTACTTTATGGAAGCTTAGGTTAGGTAGTGGAAACTCAACTTCTTGAGCCCCTTTTTTATCCCAAAATGCTCTGATCTGTACGTCAGGATGCAGCTTTGCAAAGGAGAGCACCTCCTCTGAATAGCCAGGATTGACCATATAAGCCAAGTAAAAATCACCAGCACTAATCTTCAATTTTTTCACTTCGTTGCGGAGCAAGGGAGGGACTACTCGAAGTCCAGCTTGATTTTCTTTAGGAAGAAAAGAAAGGGCGAGACGTTCCTCAGCCCCAAGCGCCGTCAACCGGGTGTGCATTCTAAATAAAAATTTTTCTAGCCTACGCCCTGGAGCAAACACAAAATCTGGGTGAGCTTCAAGATATTGATGTCCTATAGTCCAAAAAGCTGCTTTTGGTCTAAAAAAGAGCGAGTAAAGGCCTCCCAAGGGTTCGTAAAAATTAAGTACTACATCGGGTTGTTTCTCCTCGATCACTCGATGTATGTGTTGCAAACTCTTCCAGAAAATTGGAAGCTTAAGCAGATTGGTAGTGATCGTTTTTCCAAGAAGAATTTGTTTTTCTAACCCATCTGTTTCAAAGTTTGGGCTTTCCACAGCGGTAACTTCAATTCCAATCTTTTGAAGAAAAAATTCCGGAAGGTTCCGTCTTGGACTTTTACCAACTACTACTCCACTCAGTTCGTGACCTTCTGACCGTAGGATTCCAGCGAAAGAAAGTGCCTGGGTTAGGTGTCCGCGCCCTTCCCCTTGAATCAAAAATAAGAATCGCATGGCTACAGGTGGATGCTTCTTGAACTGAGCTGCGTGTCTTGAATGCCCGTGAAGGCTACTTGAGGTAGAATGATCTCTTCCAAAATTTCTGGCTGAATAATCAGATTATAGTCTTGATGTTGGCTTATTTTCTTGAAATCAATCTCATTGAAATAAATCAACTCCCAATTTCCTTCGAAATCTTCAGCTAAGGCACTCATGGTCTCCACCCAATCCCCAGAATTCAAGTAATGAATCCCATCAATCATTCGATTTTCGGGTTTATGGATATGGCCGCAGATGATCCCATCACAGCCCTTAGATTTTGCCATTTTGGCCAATTCCATTTCGTAATCATCGATGTAAGAAACTGCCTTTTTCACTTTTCCTTTCACAAATTGGGATAAGGAAAAGTAGGGAAGTCCTTTTCTCATCCGGTAGTAGTTGACCACTCGGTTGAGCCATAGTAGAAAAGTGTACCCCACATCTCCGAGGTAAGCAATCCAGCGTAAGTTGGTGGTGATGCTATCAAAAACATCCCCATGGGTAATGAAATACGTTTTTCCGTTACTTTCGTAGGTCATTTCTGCCAGGATTTGCAGACCACCGATTTGTATGGGAAGGATCTGATCTAAAAAGTCATCATGATTTCCTCGAAGGTAGTAGACCTTGGTAGACTGATTTTCCATCATTTTCAACACACGGTTGAAAAATCGGGTGTGTTTTCTTTTCCAGCTTCCAGATTTTTTTAGTTGCCAACCGTCAATGATATCGCCATTTAAAATGAGGTTATCGCAGTGAAATTGTTTTAAAAACCGTACAATTTCTTTTGATTTGGAGCCCTTGGTTCCCAAGTGGACATCCGAAACGATAATAGTTTTGTAGTGAGTCTTCAAGTTGCTAGTTTTTATTTACAATTTGGTCAGCAAACGTCACTTGGTTATGTTGGAAACATTATGTTTTTGTGTCTAAAACGAAATTTTATTTTTCCTAAATTAAAATTAGGTTAATTAAAAGTTAAAAATCAGGATGAGTATCAATAAGTCTACCTTAGATCCTGATGAAAAAATCCTTCAACTATTATGCAAGCGGTTTGTTGTACTTGCTCACCAATACTTAGTTTAGTGCTTGTAATCCACCTTTATCATGAAAAAAATCATCCTTAGCCTAAGTTGCCTGCTTGTCATTTTTTCAAGCTTTGCACAACTACCTGCCTCCAAAGGGAATTACGAGCTTGCAGCTCGTTTTTCACCCGATAAACTGAAGAAAATGATTTTTTCTACCAGCGTAGATGCGCATTGGATGAAAAAATCGGATCGGTTTTGGTATGAATACGAAACTTCTCAAGGAAAAAAATGGCTGCTGGTAGATCCGGTACGGAGAACAAAAACACCACTCTTTGATTCAGACAAACTAGCGGCAGAGCTAACTCGGGCGGTCAAAGACCCCTTTGATGGGCAGCATCTCAAATTGGACAATATGAAGCTTTTAGCTGATGAAAATACACTCCAATTCACGGTGAAAAGTACCGCAGAGGTACTCAGAAAAGATTGGGCTGAGCTGAAAGCAAAAAATAAAAATTCCAAAGACTCAGTAGAAAAGAAGGTGCATACCTTTCAACTCAATTTGATTTCTCAGCAACTCAAAGAAATCGAAACTGAAAAAGAGCCTACACGTCTCGCTTGGGCAAACATTGCCCCAGACTCCTCCAAAGTCGTGTATGTTAAAAACTTCAACCTGTTTTGGATGGATAAAGCTAATTTTTTGAAGGCAATTAAGGATTTGAAGGATACTACCCTCGTAGAAAATGCGATTACGAAAGATGGAGTAGCGGATTACGAGTATGGTTGGGGAGATAGAGGAGATGACAATGTGGAGGTAGAAAAAAAGAAAAACGATCGAAAGCGAGCTCCAGTACTTTGGAGTGCGGATAGCAAGCAATTTATTATTACACGAACGGATCAGCGAAAAGTGAATGACCTCTGGGTGATTCACAATACGCGCGAACCACGACCCACCTTAGAAACGTACAAGTATGCCATGCCAGGGGAGAAGGAGCAGCCACAATCAGATTTGGTGCATTACTCCTTCGATACCCGAACGCTTAGCAACCTACCTATTTCCACTTTCAAAGACCAAACCCTATCGCTTTGGTCAACTACTCCTCCAGCAAATACACGGGATGATGATTTCCGTCCCACTACCTGGTTGGGTAATGCCACTGAATTTTACTTTTCCATCACTTCCAGAGACCTGAAGCGTGTGGATGTTTTGCGGTGGAATTTGAAAACCAACCAAAAGGAAGTGGTGATCGAAGAGAGGAGCAATACCTACATCGATTTTGAAAAACCAGAATTGCTTGGAAATGAGTTGATCTGGTGGTCGGAGCGAGATGGCTGGGGGCACTTTTACCTGTATGATAAATCAGGAATTTTAAAACGCCAGCTTACTTCCGGGCCGTACCATACGGCCGGTGCCGCTCGAGTAGATGCTTCCCTTCGTAAGCTTTACTTTACTGCCAATGGCAAAGAAAAAGGCGAAGATCCCTACTACGAACACCTGTATTCGGTATCCCTTGATGGGGGAGCGGCTGCCCTATTGAATAAGGGGGATTTCAACCATGAAATCAACATCAATGACGCAGCTTCCTACTTTATCTCTAATTTCTCACGCGTAAATTCGGTTCCTGCATCTGCCTTGTACGATCAAAATGGGGCAAAAATCATGGATTTGGAGACTGCTGACCTCAGCCAACTCCTTGCTGCAGGATACAAATTTCCAGAGCCTTTTACCTTCAAGGCAGATGATGGCATCACCGACTTGTTTGGTGTGATGTACAAGCCTTTTGACTTTGATTCTACGCGTACCTATCCACTTGTGCAATACGTGTATCCCGGTCCACAGACCGAGTCGGTCAATAAGTCCTTTGGTAGAGGCATGGATCGTACAGATCGTTTGGCACAGTTTGGCTTTGTGGTAGTCACCTTAGGCAACCGAGGAGGTCACCCTGCAAGATCCAAATGGTACCACAACTTTGGCTACGGAGATTTGCGTGATTACGGATTGGCAGATAAGAAAGCGGCTGTCGATCAGCTGGCGGATCGCCATTCCTTTATTGACCGAAGCAAGGTGGGTATTCATGGGCATTCCGGTGGAGGTTTTATGTCCACTGCGGCATTACTGGTATATCCAGATGTGTTTAAAGTAGCAGTTTCCTCGGCAGGAAATCACGAAAACAATATCTACAACCGCTGGTGGTCGGAGAAGCACCATGGAGTTCAGGAGCGAATTCTACCGAGTGGAGATACCACCTTTGTGTATCAAATTGAGAAAAATTCCGAATTGGCAAAAAACCTAAAAGGGCACTTGATGCTTAGTACAGGTGATGTAGACAACAATGTGCACCCAGCGGGCACCATCCGCATGGCCAACGCCTTGATTAAAGCTGGAAAGCGTTTTGAATTCGTGCTTCTTCCGGGACAGCGGCATGGGTATGGAGAAATGAACGAATACTTCTTCTGGAAGATGGGCGATTACTTCGTGGCTCATTTATTGGGTGATACCAGTCCTCCTCCTGTTGATATGGTAGAAATGCAGCGGGACAAACCCAAGGATAAATAAGCAGGTCATTTGAAACCAAAAAAACCTTCAAAAAGAGAAAACCTTTTTGAGGGTTTTTTTGTGATTGATATACCTTCCGAACACTTTTGTTTTAATCAAAAAAAACATAGTTGAACAAGATCTTTATCAAGGTGCTCGGCTCTTTCTCGCCCCACTTTTTATTTTTGTTGGCAAACTAGAAATTAAGTTGATGCATGATAGGGTTGCTGACCTTTAGCGGATAGAAGTCAAGGGTTAGGTGGATCAACTCCTACCTATGCATACCAGGGCGCAGAAAAAGAAAATCCCCTTAACCGACATATTGAGGTGAAAATTGGGTACTAATCAAAAAAAACGCCCAAAAAATTCAATTGAGAATTTCTTGGGCGTTTGGATAGATGAAAAGAAGATTATTCTATTTCGAAAGCATACTCTCCATCTTCGTCGATATAAATTGTTACAATTTTAGTCCCGCATAGGTCTATTTCGTTTAGATAGACCCAGGTCTCTTCCGATTCGTCTTCTGTCAACTTGAGATCCCAAGTGCAGATGGTCTCATCATCAACATAATCGAATGAAATGTCTATGACATCTCCATCTTCCACCATGGCATCAGGAAGGATATCCTCACCCCAATCTTCTGTATCAGTATCTGTCAAATACACCGCATAGAAGGTATAGCCAGTTTTATTGACCAATTTAAAGTCTAGGACAGTCTGCGCTTGGGTCCAAGTAGAAGCCGCGAAAACAAGGGCTACGATAAGTAATAGTTGTTTTTTCATGTTAAACGGTTGTTAGTTAGGTTTAAAATTAGAGTTGATACTTAAAATTCTGCAATCATCTAATGGATTAAAATTATTAGGAATTTTTATATACAACAAATATTCAGAATTATTGTTGTGTTAAAATAAAAATTTTTAACCAAACCTTTCCTAAAAATCACCGGAACAATGCCTTAGCTCTTCCCTAGGGTAACCCAAAAAATGAAGTAGATCACGAACGTCGCTCCGCTACTAATCCCGAAGGTAAGACCCCCTACACCAAAGAAAAATACGAGGAATAGGCCTCTCAATAGCCCAGAAGAGATTCCAAGGGAGCGTGCAATGCCACCCAATACACCACCAAGCCATTTGTCATTTGCGCTTCTAGTCATAGTGAATTTATTTTTTTGTTCAGTTGGGGTTAGTACAAAGGATAAAAGTAAGCATATGGAAATTTAGGTCAATACCAGGATCAAACAAAAAAAATGTATGGCCTAGAAAAATTTTCTGCAACTGTTTTAGCTTACACCTTATGAAAGGGAAAAGTGACTAGCCAATGATTGCACGAGAGTTTTAGGATACCGTACCTGCTGTGGTACAAAAAATCACCACACTCGCCCAAACCTTGGGCAAGGAGCATCGAATTTTCAACGCTACGGACAATTCCACTTAAAAATAGATGCAGTATTTGCTTGAGACCTTAACCAGATTTTGGAAAGGGCTGACTTCACTTTTTGATAATTTGTGACCGCTTGGACTTTGGGGCTTCTTTATTTTTTTAGATTTCTATTTACCCCAATCCCAAACTGATCTGTCCTGCACCAGAGAGATCGGTTTCAGGCCTGTGCTGCGAGGTACATTTGCCTGGGTAATGCCAAAGCTTCCTGTCTATTGCAGGCCGATCGGCAGTGGGATAGCTGCGAGTTTTGAGAGAGGAATAGCCATATCTCTTATCTTCTAGGAAGGTTATTTATTTGATTTTTAGGGAGCGGTTGCTAAAATTCATTTAGCGTATTGATTGGAAAAAGATCTAAATCAGAACATATTGATTCAATTTGAAGTTCTTATATTTATCCAATATTATACTCATTATCAATCACATGAATAGATTCCTGTCCGCACATTTTCGAGCCTTTGACTGGCTAAATCACCACTGGGAGAGTCCGAGAAGTACGCGTTGGATCAGCAATCTGGTGGTTGTTTTTTTTATCTTGGGCTCAGTGGTACCGCTGCTTATATTCTTAGAAATACCATTTCCTTTTCCTACGCTATCCCCCTTCTTTGCCGTCGAGATCGCCTTTACCATTTTGCTGGTTTTTGAGATCCTCGGGTTGATCTTCCTCTTACCCAAATCGGTAGCTGACTCCATCGGAAAACAGTTTGAAATCATCTCCCTGCTGCTCCTTCGGGATGCATTCAAAGAATTTGGACATTATATGGGAGACCTGAATTGGGAGCCTGAACTCCTGCTCGAGCTCCTACCCATGGTGGCAGATGGCTTTGGAGCGGTACTTATTTTTGGGATGACGGCCCTCTTTTACCGCACCCAAAAACATCAGAAAATCACGCAGAGTAATGAGGAACAGGCAGAGTTTATCTCGGTTAAAAAGGTCATCTCCCTCTACCTCGCCCTCGTATTTTTCTTGATTGTGTTTCTGGACATCACCAGAGCCTTCAATACAGGAGTGGTCTCCTTTAGCATCCAATCGTTCTACACGCTGTTGATCTTCACCGACATCTTTATCTTGATCTTTTCGCTGAGGTATTCAAGCAAGTACTACAACTTGTTTCGCTACTCTTCCTTCGCCCTCGCTACGCTCTTTCTTCGGATGACCATCTCGGCACCCGCCTATTACAATGTGCTGCTTGCAGTAATCGCTGGCGTTTTGGTGCTTGGAGTCACATCCATCTACAATGGCTTATTGATTAAATCGAGTACCGCCAAGTTGGGTTCGTAAGTTGTTTTAGGCCTTCACGCTTATTTCTATGCAAGTTTTAGGGGATCTCAATTGAAGAAAAATCGAGGTTTATCCTTGAGGCCTTGATTTTCTTCTGTAATTTTCAACCCTGCGAATGAATTTCATTAGTTAGCTTCTATGGGTGTTGAACAGACTTGGGATGTAATTGTGGTTGGTTCCGGGCCTGCAGGGGCGATGGCCGCTTACGAACTGGCAAAAGCCGGCCGAAAAGTTGCTATTCTTGAAAAAGAAACCCTTCCGAGATACAAAACCTGTGGTGGGGGTCTTGTTTTTCGTGGACGCGAAATGCTCCCCATTTCCGTACAAGATGCCGTAGAAAAGGAATTCGATTCCTTGGCGGTGTATTTTGATAACCTATCACAGCCCTTTACGGCACAGCGCAGCTTTCCCATTTTGAGTATGGTGATGCGAGACCAGTTTGACCAACTGCTCGTCCAGGAAGCAGTCAAACTCGGGGCAGTGCTTCTTGAGGGGCAGGTGCTGCAGCAGTTGGAGTTTGCAGAACAAATTGCCCTTCATACTAAAACCGAGGTGCTCCATGCAAGCTATGTAGTGGCGGCAGATGGGGTTTTGGGCCCAACTGCCAAGCTCGCCGGATGGAAGGAAACGCGCAAATTAATCCCTGCCTTGGAATACGAAGTAGGGGTAAGCCCAGCTGATTTTGAGCGCCTCTCCAAAGAAGCTCGCTTTGATATCGATGCCATCCCCCAGGGCTATGGCTGGTGCTTTCCCAAGGCCAATCACCTCTCGATTGGGGTGGGCCTATTTGCACCCAAAAAGATTCAACTGCGTACCTATTACCAAGCTTACCTCCAGAAATTGGGGATTCAGGAAACCACCTTTGAGGAAGCGCATGGCTTTCAAATTCCTGTGGGAGCAAGAACGGATGGGTTTTCTCGAAGAGGCGTATTTCTTACCGGAGACGCTGCTGGTTTTGCAGATCCATTGACTGCAGAAGGCTTGACCAACTCTATTCATTCGGGGATTCTGGCCGGGCAAAGCATTGATCGACAGTTTGATCACCCTGAGCATGCTGCCAATGCCTACCAAGCAGCCCTGGAAGAACGACTCCTTCCGGAACTTCGGTTTAGCGAGGTGATGGCCCGCTTTTTTTATTTTATGCCAGCTGCAAGAAATTTACTTATGCCCCGGTATGGGCAGCGTGCCTGTGAGACATTGACGGATGTATTTACCGGTCAACTTGTACTCAGCCAAGATCTCAAAAAAAAGGCGCTCAAAAAATTGAAGTTGCCAAATTGGTGAGTAATCTGAGTAGTATTCTTGTCAACAGTCAAAAGACCACTGTCCACAACCGTGGCATTGTGTGAATAGGTTTAGAATCCATACTTCGTACTTAGTACCTGGTACTTGGTACAATTTACTGTGGACCCTTGACTATTTATGCATTGATTCAACCTCTTTTTAAGTCAATGGTAGGTTTGCATACAATCATATTTTTTTTATTTTTGTTAACATTAACTTAACACAAAAGTTAAATTAAAGTAACTCTACTTTTCCTACTCCCTTTTAAACCGAAAAATGGCTCTTCAAGAAGAATTAGAAACCCAAGGCAACTGGCTATTTCGTTACCGGAGTTTTTTACCGATCGTCATTATTTTGGTGGGCTGGGCAAGGTACCTACGACGGGTGCTTCATCCGGAAGAATTCCCCCTTTATGTAGCTGATTACGAACAACTCTACTTTGCCGTAGCGATAGGAGTAGGTCTCTTGGGTTTGTTGATTCGGGTGTATACGGTAGGTTATTCCCCCCGCAATACCTCCGGACGCAATACCAAAGCAGGTCAGGTTGCGGATACGCTCAACCAAACAGGCATTTATTCCTTGGTTCGGCATCCTCTTTATGTGGGCAATTTTTTGATGTGGCTAGGCCCTGCCTTGGTCACGGTAGATCTTTGGTTTGTCATCTCCTTCTGTCTGCTCTACTGGGTGTATTACGAGCGGATCATGTTTGCAGAAGAGCAGTTTCTTCGCAAAAAATTTGGTGAGATTTACCTCCAATGGAGCGCTAAAGTACCTGCTTTTCTACCCAATTTTAGCAATTTCACCCCTCCACAAATCTCCTTCAGCTGGAAAAAAGTGTTGACTAAAGAAAAGAATGGGCTCTCCGCCTTGTTTTTAATTTTCTTTTTGTTCGATGTTTCCGTACTCCTTTTCAACCCTGACCATTACACTAGCCGAATTTTGATTGGCTTAAGTGTAGGCTCGGGTGTCCTCTACCTGATTCTGAAGTTTATTAAATCCAAAACTTCACTTCTAGTGGAAATCGATCGCTAAAGATTTGCTTATCTTTAAACCCAAGCAATCCTAAGCCAAGTAGCCCTTATTTGGCGAGTATTGAAGCTATTGAAGCATGAAAATCAATTTCCTATACTTTTCAGTCGTCCTAGCTTTTTTTACCCAAAGCTGTGCAGAGGGGAATACCCAAGGAAGCGAAAAGACTGAGGCGATAAATCATCGGATTGACTCCCTTTTTTTAGCTGGAATCCCTCAAGGTAAATTAGCAAATCCCCTTCTTGAAGAGGTGAGTGGATTAGTTGTTTCTCGGCGATACCCCAACCGTCTCTATGTGCATACGGATAGTGGAGGAGAAGCGGCAGTATATGTTTTGGACACCTTGGGGAATGAACTAGGCAAACTGGCTCTTTCTGGCTTGAACAACCGAGATTGGGAAGATATAGCAGTAGGTCCTGGTCCCAATGGGAGTTCGTATATCTACGTAGCCGAAATTGGTGATAATGAGGCCAAGCATGAGGAGACATCCCTCTACCGATTTACAGAGCCGGAACTATTGCAAGCGATCCCAAGTGACGCTATAGATCAGGTGAAACTCCAATTTCCTGGAGGACCGAAGGATGCAGAAACCTTCTTGGTAGATCCTGTTTCTGGAGACCTATTTCTAGTGTCCAAGCGAGATACGAAAAACACGCTTTACCGTGTGCCTGCTGATGGTTTTGAAAAAGGGAAAGCAGTTCTAGAAAAACTGCATTCGTTTGATTTTACCAGTTCGGTAGGGGGTGATGTTTCTCGCGATGGAAGCCAAGTACTAATCAAAACCTATCTGGCCGTTTTTTATTGGAAAAGGACTGAAAAGCAATCGCTAGTGGAGGCCTTGCAAGCAGCACCGATTCGTCTTCCTTATGTACCCGAACCACAAGGAGAGGCCATAGGATTTAATTTTAAGGGGAATGCCTACTTTACCTTGAGCGAAAAACGCAATGGAATTATTCCTACCCTCTATCGGTATCCCAAAAAATAAGAATTCCTTCCCTACCAATCCAAGTAGGAAAAAACATCCCCGCTTTGCTACCTAACTAAGTTAGATTCCCGTGTAGGTAAACGGGGTGATTGCCTTCAGTTCGATCTTCAGATCCGTGGAGATGGCCAATCCCTCGATAAATTCCGTAAGGGAGGCTTGGGTGATTTTTGAATTCGTTCGCGTCAAATCCCGCAACGCTTCGTAGGGCTTTGGAAATCCTTCTCTTCTCAAAATTGTCTGAATGGCTTCCGCAACTACTGCCCAATTTTCCTCCAAATCGGCATCAATTGCGGCACGGTTCAACTCCAATTTACCCAAGCCTTTTTGTAGAGATTCCAAGGAAATTAGCATGTGAGCCAATGGGACCCCGACTACCCGAAGTACAGTGCTATCGGTCAGGTCTCGCTGCAGTCTGGAAATAGGAAGCTTTGCGGCCAAGTGCTCCAGAAGCGCATTTGCAATGCCAAGATTGCCTTCTGCATTTTCAAAATCGATAGGATTGACCTTGTGTGGCATGGCGGAGGATCCCACTTCTCCCACTTTAATTTTTTGTTTGAAATAGTTCATCGCCACATATTGCCATACATCCTTGGAAAGATCTAGCAGGATGGTATTGATGCGCTTTAAGCCATCGAAAATAGCGGCCAAGTGGTCGTAATGCTCGATTTGGGTGGTCGGATAGGAGCGGGTAAGCCCCAAGGATTTTTCTACAAATTGCTTGGCAAACCCATTCCAATCGATCCCCGGATAGGCGACATGATGTGCATTGAGGTTACCAGTAGCCCCTCCAAATTTAGCGGCATAGGGAACCTGAGCGAGTAGTGCTAGTTGTTGCTGCAATCGCACTACAAATACCTCAATTTCTTTTCCTAGACGGGTAGGAGAGGCGGGTTGTCCGTGTGTTTTGGCCAACATGGGAATAGCTGCCCACTGGGTAGCAAACTCGGTAAGTTGGGCAATGACCAGGTGAAGCTGAGGGAGTATCACCTTCTGTAAGCCTTCCTTAAGCATCAAAGGTGTAGCTGTATTGTTGATGTCCTGGGAGGTGAGGCCAAAGTGGATGAATTCTTTGTAATCGGCTAGTCCCAAGGAATCGAATTTCTCTTTTAAAAAATATTCGACTGCTTTGACGTCGTGGTTGGTCGTGCGCTCGGCAGCTTTGATCCACTCGGCATCTTCTAGTGAAAAATTGCTCACCCAAGCATTCAACTTTGGGTAATGGCTTTTGTCAAAACCGGCAAGCTGAGGCAAGGGAAGTTCGCACAAGGCAATAAAATAGGCTACCTCTACCTGCACCCGATACTTGATCAGAGCAAATTCTGAGAAATAGGCACGAAGTGGGGCAGTCTTGCCAGCATAACGTCCATCCAAAGAGGAGATAGCGGTGAGGGCCTGTAGTTCCATAACGTAAATTTTGCGAAGCGAAAAAGTGGAAAGATTTAATTTTTTATAGGTCAAAGGTACGCCTTTGCCTCCAAAATCTACAGCAGAACGGATGATTTCTCTTGCTCAGCTAAACTTCCACCATTGATTTGAGGTTAATCCTACAAAATTATCTTTTCAAGGCTCGGATTCTGGGCTAAGGGATTAATTTTGCATCACTTTAGTTACTATTCCATGTTTAATTTCTTCAAGAAAAAGGCAGAACCCAGCAGCAGTTATCTTCCTCTCAAAGTCAGAGAGGTAGTCAAGGAAACCTCCGATACCGTAAGCATTTATTTTGAGCAGCCAGAGCCTTATTTGGACTACTTGCCAGGGCAATTTTTAACCTTGGTTTTGGAGCTGGAGGGTAAGGAACAACGTAGGTCCTATTCCTTGTGCACGTCTCCTTTTGTAGATTCTTTTCCAGCCATTTCCGTAAAGCGCGTTCCCAAAGGCTTGTTTTCAAATTACCTGAACGACAAGATTTTTCCTGGAAAGACCCTCAATGTTCTCAGGCCGATGGGGAATTTCACTACCCCCTTTCATTCTAAAAACCGCCGGCATTTCTTTTTGATTGCTGGAGGAAGTGGGATCACACCGATGATGGGATTGCTGAAGTCCGTGTTGGTGAACGAGCCTGAATCGCGCATTACCTTGATTTACTGCAGCCGTAAGGAGGAGGAAATCATCTTTGGAGCACAGTTGCAGCTCCTTGAAAAAGCGAATGCGGATCGCTTGACAGTAATCCATAACTTGAGCCAACCTAATGAATCTTGGACAGGTCTTCGAGGTAGGCTTTCTGCTTCGGGTTTGAAGGAGCTATTTGCGCAAGCCGAGTACGAGCCACGCTATCAGGAGGAGTATTTTATTTGTGGTCCAGAAGGGCTGATGCAAACAACCCAGAAGGTATTGGAGGAGTTGTCTGTTTCGAGCGATCGTATTCACAGGGAGAGCTTTTTCTCGGCTGCTGCCGAACAAGCAAAAGAGGAGGCCAAGGCTGGCATCATAGCTGGCCTACTTTCTCGAGACGTAAGCATCTTGGTGGAAGGGGAGGAGCATTTGGTGACGGTAGATCCTGGAAAAACGATTTTGGAAGCTGGCCTAGCTGCAGGTCTCAACATGCCTTACAGCTGCCAAAGCGGGTTATGTACCGCTTGCCGCGGCCGTCTGGTATCCGGCCAAGTTAAAATGGACGAAGATGCAGGCTTGAGTGAAAAAGAGGTGGCAGATGGCTATGTGCTTTGCTGCGTTTCTAGGCCTCAGTCTGAAGATATTTACATACGCATCGAATAATGGAAAAAGAAGAATTGCGCGCTATCTACCACCGTACCGAGCGGTTGACCGTGGTGGTTTTGTTACTCGCATTACCTGCATTTGGGACGGTGTACCTGTACCAGCAATCGGGGCGTTTTACTCAGATCCTTCCCCTACTTCCAACTTGGGCTCAATACATCCTGCTTGGAGCAGGAGCCCTTCTTTTGGTACTTCAGTACGTATTATTTCATCAAAAAATAAAGCAATCCTTTCAGCAAGAATTGCTTTTGGAAAAGGTGGGTTTGTATGCTTCTGCCACTCGACAGCGTTTTTTAGTACTTTTTTTAGTTTCAATGATCAGTACTGCAGGTCTCTATTGGAGTGGCAGTCCAGGCTTTGTCTTTCTTTTTACGCTGGCGCTTGTATTCTTTTCTTTGGGCAAGCCCTCTCCGGATCGAATGGTGCGCTTGATGAAGTTGAAAAAAGAAGACCGGGAACTTCTTACTGAAATTTCCCGGCCTGCTTAGTTGGTTTAGGATACGTTAAAACACCTATTAATTTTCGATCGTGATATGGCCAGAAGTAATATTGCCTTTGATCCAGGTGGAAGCATTGTTATTCAATTCCAAGGTTTTTGTGCCCGAAGAACCTCCCACTCGAAGGTTTCCAGAAGATGCTTTCAATAAATAATTGAAGGACTTGAGATCTGAGGTGGTTTCAATGGTGAAGTTTCCTGAGGTACCAGTAAACTGCGTATTGGCTCCAAGGCCTGAATTCACCGCACGCATATTACCTGAAGTAAAGTAAAGCTGGCCCAGTTGTTTTGCGTTTTCGATTTTGGCATTGCCTGAGGTTAGGCGTACATTCAGCAGACCTTCAATATCCTTGGCCTCCAAAGAGCCGCTAGTGGACTCGTAATTTACTGAGCCGCTGATCTGCTGAAAGGAGGCATTTCCTGAAGTCAATCTTGCTTCTACATTTCCTTCCACTCCAGTAGCTTTCAGGGTTCCAGAAGTAGAAGTTAAGTTTAGATTCCCTTTGATTTGAGTTGCAACTAGATTGCCTGAGGTCAGTTGTAGGGTAGTTTCCGCTCCTTCTAGGTTTGCCAGGTTAATCAGCCCTGAGGTGCCTCTGACGCTAAGCTGCATGGATTTAGGCCCATTGATTTTTAGGTAGCCCTTGTTTTTGCTGTTCCAGTTGTACTTTTCGCCACTTCTTTTATAGCTCACCTTGAGTACATCTCCCACCGTCACAAATACGATGTCTTGATCTGGGATATTGGATTCCAAATATGCTTCTACGGAAACTTCCGTGCCTTCCCCACCCTGGTAATTGACATCCAGCCAACCGCTTTCTACTTCGATTTGGGTGATGTTGGGGTATTTTTTGGTGGTATTGACCAATAAATTCTGGGCAGTGGCCCACTCACAGGAAGCCAATAGCACTAAGGCTACAAGGCTAAAAATTATTCTATTTTTCATGACTGTATCTGAGTAGTGTTAAAAGATGACAATACCAAAAGTGATTGGATTCAAAGCAGGGCCCTTACCCCCTTGAAAGAATTCATTCAGGTCGTAGGTGCTAAAAAAGGTGAGGTTCTTGCCGATGCCCAGCTCCCCTCGGAACCCGTAGCGTAGGTTTTCCAAGTAGAGCCCCGTGTTTATTTTTTCTGTTCGATCAGTCGAGCTACCCTGTTCCTCGTATACAAATTTGGACCTTCCTCCCAAGCGATAGCCCACATAGGGGCCTGCTGCCAAGGAGAGGCCTTCTTCGTTTTTGCCAAAATTGATTTTTAATAAGGTCATGGCAGTGAGGTAGGAGGCGGACAGCTTACTTTTCACGCCAGTCACGTCTGTTCTTTCCAAAAAGGAAATTTGATTACGGCCTTGGATCGCCTGAAAACCTTGGTTTTCGAATTTGAAATTGTACCACTGAAAACCTAGACCAAAATTCCAATGAAGCCCTTTGGTAAGTCGCTGAGCCGTTACCCAATTCAATC
>Ga0209107_10000926_pt1 | contig 16627 bp, 14 predicted proteins | sample LakErihyJuly2011_2_FD_187460 | JGI IMG/M metagenome (GOLD analysis project Ga0209107, IMG submission 187460) | Freshwater microbial communities from dead zone in Lake Erie, Canada - CCB hypolimnion July 2011 (SPAdes) (version 2) | ecosystem: Environmental > Aquatic > Freshwater > Lentic >... | reverse complement strand
TCGTAAATACAGAAAGGCCTCCCTTCAATTGAGAGATTGCAAGAGCCGTATGTTCTTTAGTGGGGTTTTGAATATTTTTGCGAGCAGCAGCATAGTATGCATCTACATAATTCATCTTATTGAATAGGCTTTTGAGTCTTTCGTTCAGGGTTGAGTAATTTTCTGTTAAGATAAAAGAGAAATTGCCAGCCACATTATACATGGAAGGGTCCCATTGATATTGCTTCAATTGAGTACTACTCCATAGGTTTTGTTCAAGAAAATTATTGATTTGCAAATAATCCATTTGGTCTGAGGTAGACAGGCTATCCTTATTAATAGCTAGCAACATCGCTTTAGATTTTTGAATAAAGTTAGACTCTCTTAATCTAAATTGATCATCAGACACAGTTAGCAAACTATCATAATTATGATAGCCTACACTAGTAGCCCATTCGGGATACATCCTCCAAAGATTTTTAATAAAATTTTCCTTATAACTGGCAAAGGCATTTCTAAAACCCATTTTATCTTTGATGCTGAGAGCAATAGGTGCTGGATTATTGCTCTTTATTCCAATGGCGCTTGCAGCATTTGGATTTTTGATAAGCGATGGGTCGGCAGTAGAGTTGCTATTATATGCTTTGTTTTGAGTGCTTAAAAGTTGCTTTAAAGCCACACTATCAACTTTGCCGTTACTGGTTAGTCTTGCGGTAGCAGCGGCGACTGTTTCATTGTTAACGCCTTGATTGTAGCTGCTGCTATTCGTCTGTGCATTGGACTGATGAAATAGGAAATAGGTGATAAACAATAAGATAATACTTCTCTTCATTGGAATAATTTTTGAACGATAAATATAGGAAAATATTTAACTGAAAAACAATAAATGTAAAGGTGAAACGTATTGTTGTGCTTTCTGGAATTGATTTGCCACACCAATGGCATTTATAAACAAGCAGGATGAATCATGTTTACTACAAGATGGATATTACAATAGAATAATAATTTTGAAGGAGTAAAAAAGCCATCTCATTTGGAGATGGCTTTTGTCTGTGATGTTTTATTATTATTCAACTGTAACGCTTTTAGCGAGATTTCGGGGTTGGTCCACGTTTTTACCTAAATATACTGCGATATAATAAGAAAGCAATTGCAATGGAATGACAGAGAGTAAAGGACTGAATGGTTCTTCTGTTTCTGGTATCTCTATGACATGTTCTGCTAGTTCTTTGATGGTATTATCAGCCTTATTAACGATGGCAATAACACGACCTTTTCTAGCAGCTACTTCTTGAATATTGCTAACGATTTTTTCGTAAGCACTTTGGTTGGTAGCAACCACTACCACAGGCATTTTTTCGTCAATTAACGCGATAGGACCATGTTTCATTTCAGCTGCTGGATAGCCTTCTGCATGGATATAGGAAATCTCTTTTAATTTAAGCGCACCTTCAAGAGCTACAGGGAAATTATAGCCACGTCCTAGATATAAAAAGTTAGGAGCATCTTTCAGCGATTGAGCAATGTTTTTTATTTGTTCGTTGGTATTGTCGATGACTTGTTTCACTTTATCTGGAATACAGTCTAATTCGGTGATGAGCTGATGATACCTGCTATCAGAAATTGTTCCTCTTTTGTGAGCGATATAGATAGCCATTAATGACAGAACGGTTACCTGAGCGGTGAATGCTTTAGTAGAAGCGACACCGATTTCAGGACCAGCATGTGTATAAGATCCAGCGTGTGAGCTTCTAGGTATTGAAGAGCCTACTACATTACAAATACCAATAATTGTCGCCCCTTTTTGTTTGGCTAATTGAATAGCTGCTAAGGTATCGGCCGTTTCTCCACTTTGAGAAATGGCAATGACAACATCTGTTTCATGAATCACCGGATTTCTATAGCGAAATTCGGAAGCATATTCTACTTCTACCGGAATTCTTGCTAAGTCTTCGAATAAATATTCCGCTACCAAACCTGCATGCCAGCTAGTGCCACAGGCTACAATAATAATTCTATTCGCATTGATCAGTTTTTGATCATACTCTTTAATCCCTCCAAGGCGAATATATCCCTCCATGGCATTCAAACGTCCTCTCATGCTGTCTTTGATGGAACGAGGTTGCTCGTGAATCTCCTTAAGCATGAAATGGTCGTAGCCACCCTTTTCTAACATTTCGAGTTTTAGTTCGAGTTCCTGAATGTATGGGGTTTTTAGTTGATTTTGAATGTTCTTAATGGTAAATCCATTATTTCTTGTAACGATGGCAATCTCCTCATCATTAAGGTATACTACGTTTTTTGTATATTCAATAATTGGAGTGGCATCAGAAGCCATAAAATATTCGTTTTCACCAACTCCAATCACTAAAGGGCTACCCTTGCGAGCAGCATACATGATATCTGGATTTTTTTTGCACATTAAGACGATGGCATAAGCGCCTGTAACCTCACTTAAGGCTTGTAGTAGGGCTTCTTCTAGTCCAATCTTTTCGTTGAGCTGAATATCTTCGATTAAATGGATTAAAACTTCAGTATCTGTGTCTGAGACAAAAGTATGCCCACGCTTTACCATTTCTTCTTTAAGAATGGCATAATTTTCGATGATTCCGTTGTGAATAAGCGCTAAATCCTTACTTTCAGAATAATGGGGGTGTGCATTTACATCATTTGGTACGCCGTGTGTGGCCCATCTTGTATGCCCCATTCCTGAAGTACCTTCTATGTTTTTGCCTTCTAAAAAGTCCTGTAGATTACTTACTTTCCCTTTTGTTTTATAAATATTTAGGTCTTTCCCTTGTTGTAAAGCGATCCCGGCACTATCATAACCTCTGTATTCTAGTCTTTGTAGACCTTTTATGATGATAGGACAAGCCTCCTTAGAACCGATATATGCAACTATACCACACATATTTTAATTAGTTTTTGTTGTAATTAATTTGAATTTCATGGGGAAGTTGAGGTTGCTACCGCCTCCTAAAACTACCCTTTCTGCTGTAATATTAGTGGGAAAAACATACAAACGCAAGCCATTATTATTAAACTCGTGATTAATAATACTCTGTGCATATCGAGTAAGATTAATTTTATAAACCGGTACGATATTACCTCCAACAATAGTGGTGTCTTTATCTCCTGCCATACTGCCTGAAAGGAAGTCTAATAGCTGAACGTCATTTGCGTTGTCGTTGATTCGAGATGCATAGATCGTTTGTGGTAGCTTGTAAGTGGTATCAACACTGGAGCCGATGATTGGGTATACCCATAGTTCCGCTTTATTAACTGCTACATTGGTAAAAGTGTCTAGGTTTTCAATCAAAACTTTTGTGCGAAAACTTGTTAGACCTTGCAGAAAAACCTTGTCATCTCCTGCACTAGAAGCTATGTCGCTCGCCAACTGAGCTGGACTGCCTGAAGCAGCCTTGTAGTAGTGGTTCACACGAGTACATAAGTCATTCACAGGGATGTCATATTTTTTAACGGTATCTCCAGCTGCATGATAATAGAGCGTTAGTTTAGAACCACCACCAATGAGGCTTAGGTTTAACATTCCATCACCTGCTGTCGAGCTATTGGTGCTCACATAAACACCTTTAAAAAAAGATTGGAAAGCATCATTGCTAGCAAAATTTGCACCGCCACTTTGATTGAGTATGTTTTGTCCAAAACTATTATCGAGCTTTATATTGATACTTCCAGCAGTTGTATAAGGAATTGTGACATTTGCAATTTGTGGTAGCTTGATGCCAAAAGATCTATTGGTAAAATAATTGGCGGAGTTATCTAGTGCTTCGTTCAGTTCATAAACCACCACGTTGATGGGACTTGTAAATGGGCCATAGGCACTTGAAACCCCATAGGTCAAATAGCAAGAATCGATCAATAAACTACTTCCTAAATTTACATTATTGGAAATCAACCTAAAATTGTTATAGAAAGAGGCATACAATTTACCAAAGCGAGGGTCGTTGGTACTTCCTAATAAAGTTTGTGTAAGATTTTGTGCCTGCAACATCGTATCGTTTTCTGTTATTGCTTTTAAAACGAATTGATCTGAGTACTTAACATTGAAGTTGTCTCCATTCAAAAGGAGGTTATCGTCAGTGAAGGAAGGATCTTTGCAAGAATTTAATAATAAAACGGAACATAGCAATGCTACGCAAGAGGTGATAAATTTCAATTTCTTTTACACTTTAAATGATTAGTTAGATAGTAATGTCTGATAAAAATCGGCATATCCTTGTAAATACTCTTCTTCATTCTCGAAATGCTCAAGGACTGGTTTTTTATTCATGTTTTTAATGATGTGGTCACCCACTTTCTTGTCAATCGATTTACTTCCCTTCACCAATGCATCGGCATATTCAGCACCAGCCAAGTAAAGGCTCGAAATGTCAGTGTCTTTGAATGCTTTTAGTTCGGCAGACTCAATATGTCCATGAATGGCTGCTAATTCGGAAAACTTCGTAGATAATTGTTTTTCGAAAGTGTTTTCATAAACAGAAAATACAACTTTTGATTTCACAAAAATAGGTTCGTCCTTGTATGCTGTTTTTAAGTAGAAGGGAATTAAAGAAGTCATCCAACCGTGGCAATGAATAATATCTGGAGCCCATCCAAATTTTTTGACAGTATCTAATACACCTTTGCAGAAAAAAACCATTCTTTCACCGTTATCATCATAGAAAACGTTGTTTTCGTCAGAAAAGGCAGATTTTCTCTTAAAAAATTCATCGTTATCTAAAAAGTATACTTGTAATCTGGCATTCGGTAAAGAAGCGACCTTAATAATGAGCGGATAATCTTCATCATCCATAATGATATTGATACCACTCAAACGAACTACTTCGTGGAGACGATGTCTTCTTTCATTGATGTTTCCAAATTTTGGCATTAAAACTCTGATTTCCATTCCTTTGTCGTGAAGGTGCTTAGGTAGCTTAGAAGTTATATTAGAGATGTCGGACAAATTTAAGTAGGGGTCCATTTCCTGTGTTACAATTAAAACGCGCGTTTTTTCCATAAATACTTATTATTTTTTCAGAAAATGATAAAATTTCATTTAGACTTGCAAAGATATACTAAAAAAATATGATTTTTTATAGTAAAGGTCCAACAAAATAAAAAGCTTGTGTAGTAGTTATGTTGTGTTATAAGCGGAGAGAGGATATAGTAAGGTTTTTAAAAAATGTTAAAGCACAGGGTAAAAAGCTGGGCTTTGTGCCTACCATGGGGGCTTTGCACGACGGACATATGAGCTTAATAGCTAAAAGTAAATCTGAGAATGATCTTACCGTATGCAGCATTTTTGTAAATCCGACCCAATTTAATCATCAAGAAGACTTTGATAAATACCCCATCAGTACCACTGATGACTTGTTAAAATTGAATCATAACGCGTGCGATATCGTCTTTTTACCAGAGATGATAGACATTTATCCTAATGGGACCAAGAACACTAAATTGCCGAGCTTAGGTAAGATTACCTCTGTTTTAGAAGGAGCACATCGACCTGGGCATTTTGATGGAGTCGCTCAAGTAGTGGGCCTTTTGTTGGATATTGTGCAGCCAGATCATCTTTATATGGGTCAGAAAGATTATCAGCAAGCGCTCGTAGTTCAAAAATTGCTAGAAGTAGAAAAAAGACACAATACTGCGCTTGTCATTTGTCCTACTCAAAGAGAAGCAGATGGCCTAGCGATGAGCTCAAGAAATATCAGGTTGAGTGATGAGCAAAGAACGCATGCCTTGGGCCTATCAAAAGCACTATTCTATATCAAAAGCAATTACAAGCAATGCAGCAATGAGCAGTTGATAGAACATGTGTCTCAACTACTGAGAGATATTCCAGAATTAAAGCTTGAATATGTGAGCATAGCGAGCCAAGCGCAGCTAGAGCCTCTGACGTCCAACGAAACGCATGAAGCAGCAGTGGCCTTAGTAGCTGCTTGGATGGGCAATGTAAGATTAATAGACAATATCCTTTTGTAGCGCGCTTTCCTTGATTTCGATAAAATCTACAGAAATTCCATTAGGTTTGCACTTTGTTTAAAGAAACAACGGAATTGGATATGCAAATAGAAATGTTTAAATCGAAGATACATCGTGCCACCGTTACAGAGGCTAATCTGAATTATGTAGGAAGTATCACCTTGGATGAAAATCTTATGAACGCCGCTAATTTATTAGAACACGAAAAAGTACAGGTGGTTAATATCAATAATGGTGAACGGCTAGAAACCTATGTAATCAAGGGAGAAAGAGGAAGTGGTGTTGTTTGTTTAAACGGTCCAGCAGCTAGAAAAGTGGCGGTTGGAGATATCATCATCGTGATTTCTTATTGTCTGTTGACGCCAGAAGAGGCGCAACATCATATTCCCTTGACGGCTCATGTGGATGCAAACAATATGTTAAGCAATTAATTTAATTCAGCCTCATTGAAACAAAATCTATCCAAAGCACTTAAATTAATTCTTTCCCTTGGTTTGGGTGTTTTTTTAATTGCTTTTTTTTATCATAGCATCTCCAAACCCAAGACGCTTTTATTAGATAAAAAAAAGTACCCTGCTTTAGACTACAAGATATCAAAGGTTTATAGGCCCTTAGGCGGCGAAGTGCTCCTAGGAGATACTTTGTTTGAGCTGCAGAGCAATGCCATTACATCGTTTTATCTGGCTGAAACAGAAGCGAAATATCTGGTGGTCGTACAAACAGGAGCAGCGATTAATCATGAAAGCATATTAGGAAGTTATCAAATAGATTTATTTAAGATTATAAAAAAGGTATTTCGTTCGGCTTCTTGGTTTTGGCTTGTTTTGTCGTTGATTGCATCTCTCTTAGGTCATGTGATGCGCTCCTTAAGATGGCGGATGATGCTTCAATCGATGGGGTATGAACCAAAAATGTATAATACTTTTTTTGCGGTGGTTATCATGTACATGGCCAATATGGCATTGCCCCGATTGGGTGAAGTGATGAGGTGCGAAGTCATTCGGCGTTACGAAAATATTCCATTAGAAAAATCTTTAGGATCCATGCTCACTGAAAGGCTCATAGACGTGCTTTGTTTATTAGTGCTAGCGTTGATAATGATTTTTTTTCAATACACCTTAATTTATAATTTCTTTAAAGATCAGTTGTTGAGTTCTTCAGAAAGTGGAAACCATAATGGTCTTTTCATCAAAGTAATGTTCGTTGTTGTTCTATTGGTGGCTCTTGTTTTTGTTTTTATAAGGTATATAAAAAATGGTCAATCGAAGTTTGCTTTAAAAATAAAATCTATTGTGCTAGGTTTGGTGGATGGTATTCTTTCTGTAAAGAATGTGCAAAATAAATTTTTATTCATTCTCTACACGGTTTCTATTTGGACCACTTATGTGCTAACGGTGTATTTTTGTTTGAAGGCAGTGCCAGAAACAAGTGTTTCTACTATTAATACCGCGATTACCTGTTTGTTTTTTGGTAGTCTTGCCATCGTTGCTGTTCAAGGAGGCTTAGGAGTATATCCATTGGTCATAGGTAAAGTATTGTTGTTATACAATATCACAGAATCTATTGGCTACGCAAACGGATGGCTCAGTTGGATCGTTCAAACCGCATTAATCTTAGTATTAGGATTTATTTGTATGATTTTAATAAACGTAATGAATAAGGACACGAAGAGCGTCGACATCTCTAATCAATAATAAACAATGATTACAAAAAACTATCTTGAATTGATGAAGGAAAAAGTGATGAGTGAGGATCACTTGAAACAGCATTTAAAAATCTGGCGTATGTATGGCCATCAAATCGTGTTTACCAATGGCTGTTTTGATATCCTTCATCAAGGACACTTGAGTCTTTTGTGCCAAGCGAAGGATTTGGGTGGCAAGTTGGTGATTGGATTGAATAGTGATGCCTCTATCAGAGCCATCAAAGGAGAAGGCCGACCAATCAATAACCAAGAGTCTAGATCCATGCTACTTTCGTGTCTTCAACTAGTAGATGCGGTGATTGTTTTTGATACGGAAACACCGTTGTCGTTAATTCAATTGATAGAACCAGATGTTTTAGTAAAGGGCGGGGATTATGCTATGGCGCAGATTGTGGGAGCAGAGGCGGTGACAACAAAAGGCGGAAGGGTTGAAATTATCCCTATTTTAGAAGGATTTTCAAGTACATCCATCATAGAGAAGATGCGCTAAAATTGGCCATTAAACAATCATAATTTCTAATTAATTTTGAAGTTTAATAAGGAAACAGGACTTCATATAATAAATAATAAAAACTAAATAATATGCATTTCGAATTATCAGAAGAACACTTAATGATTAAACAAGCTGCTCGCGATTTTGCCCAGAATGATTGTAAGCCAGGTGTTATAGATAGAGATACGACCATGTCTTATCCTCATGAACAAGTAAAGATGATGGCAGATTTGGGCTTTTTAGGTATGATGATAGATCCTGCCTATGGTGGTGGTGGCATGGACACGCTTAGTTATGTGTTGGCGTTAGAAGAGATATCTAAAGTGGATAATTCTTGTTCCGTAATTATGTCTGTAAACAATTCCTTGGTGCTTTGGGGCCTAAACGAATATGGAAGCGAAGAGCAAAAAAAGAAATATATCCCAGCCCTAGCGAAAGGAGAGGTTTTAGGTGCTTTCTGCCTATCTGAACCTGAGGCGGGTAGCGATGCCACTAGCCAAACAACTACTGCTGAGGACATGGGAGATCATTATATCGTTAATGGAACCAAAAATTGGATTACAAATGGTGGAATGGCAAGCATCTATTTGGTTATTGCGCAAACCAACAGAGAACTAGGGCACAAAGGGATCAACGTTCTCATCATTGAAAAAGGAATGCCAGGTTTTGAGGTAGCAAAAAAGGAAGATAAGCTAGGTATTCGTTCGTCAGACACACATACACTTTTATTCAACAACGTAAAAGTACCTAAAGAAAATAGAATTGGAGCAGATGGTTTTGGTTTTACATTTGCTATGAAAACATTAGCAGGCGGTAGAATTGGTATTGCCGCTCAAGCGCTTGGTATTGCAGCCGGTGCTTATGAATTAGCCTTGGCATATTCCAAAGTTAGAAAAGCTTTTGGCAAAGAAATCAGCGAACATCAAATTATACAATTTAAGTTGGCAGATATGGCGATGCAAATAGAAGCAGCAAGATTATTGGTATATAAAGCCGCTGTTTTAAAAGATCAAGGCAAAGACTATAACACAGCAAGTGCTATGGCAAAATTATATGCTAGTGAAGTAGCTATGAAACATACGGTAGAGGCTGTTCAAATTCATGGTGGATATGGCTTTGTGAAAGAATATCATGTGGAAAGATTGATGCGTGATGCAAAAATTACACAAATTTATGAAGGCACTAGCGAGGTTCAAAGGATTGTCATTTCTAGAGCTGTTATTGGTAAGTAACAGATAGGATACATAAGGGTTTATGTTTTATAGTAAAGTGGCACAAAAATTGAATATATCAATCAAATAAATGTTCTATAAGTATGAAAAAAATATGCTTTTTTATCCTGCTATGCTTTGGTTTATCAAGCAATATCCATGCTTCTGATTATAGTTCTAATTTAATTGTTTATGCAGAAGATGGTCAGAAATTCTACCTGTTCTTAAACGGCATTCGTCAAAATCTTGTTGCCGGCAATATGGTCAAAATCACCAAAATACCATTGTTCTCAGTCAATATCCGTATTGTTTTTGAAGATACCACGATACAGTCTATTTACAAAAAGTCCGTGATTGTTCAAGATGATAGAGGGCAAGATTTAGAGGTAAGATACCATATTCACACCACACCCGAAAAGTTAAGGTCATTGATATTTGCTATATCTATGCCGATACTTGTTGCGCCGGCGACAGATCCAGGGGCTACAGAATTGCCTTTCAGCAATAAAATACTCCCTCCAATCATCACTCTACCAAAGGCGACTTCAAGCAGTTCATCCACAAATAATGCTGTTCAAAAATAAGAGCGTGTCAACTGCTCTTTAATGCTTAAAATGCCTCACGCCGGTTAAAACCATTGCCATTCCTACTTTATTACAATAGTGAATGGATTCTTGATCCTTGATGGAACCTCCTGGTTGTGCTACTGCAGTTAAGCCCGCATTAAATGCTATCTCTACACAATCTGGGAAAGGAAAAAAAGCATCGCTCGCCATCACGGCACCATGCAAATCAAATCCAAATTCAGTGGCCTTTTGAATGGCTTGCCTCAAGGCATCTACTCGACTTGTTTGTCCGCATCCCATGCCAATCAATTGTTTGTTTTTGACTATGGCAATGGTATTGGATTTTAAATGCTTAGACGCAATGACAGCAAATTCTAAATCTTCTACTTCCGTATTCGTAGGAAACTTTTCTGTGGCTTGTTTAAACTCAATAGCTTTTTCACTTTTGTTATCAACGTCTTGATACAACACACCATTGAGCAATGATTTAAATTGAGTGGACGCCACCGACTCCATCTTGATCTTCAGTAGTACTCTATTTTTTTTACTTTGTAATAATTCTAAGGCGGCCTCTTCAAAATCGGGCGCAATCAATACTTCACAAAAAAGTTGATGAATCTCTTCAGCAGCCACTAAATCAATCTTTCTATTACAGATAAGGATGCCACCAAATGCGGAAGTACTATCACATGCCAGTGCCTTTAGGTAGGCGTCTTTCACATCGTTGCCAATAGCTATGCCACAAGCATTGGTATGCTTGATAATTACAAAAGCAGTTTCTTTAAACTCGCGAATTAAATTCACCGCAGCATCAATGTCCACCAAATTATTATAAGACAATTCTTTGCCATGAAGCTTATCAAATACGTCGTTTAGTTTACCAAAAAATACAGCTTTTTGGTGCGGGTTTTCTCCATATCTCAACACTTGACTTTCATTAAAGCTTTGTCTAAAAAACAACTCGTCGCCAGCCGCTAAATATTTGTAAATTGCCGTATCATAATGCGACGAAGTGGCAAAAGCTGCTAGAGCAAATTCTTTTCTTTCTGCAAGGGAGCTACTACAACTATTTTTTTCCAATAAATGAAGCACTGCTTCATACTGATTTCGACTCGAAACAATCAAAGTGTCGTTGAAGTTTTTTGCTGTTGCACGAATTAACGAAATACCTCCGATGTCAATCTTTTCAATCATTTCAGCTTCTGTTCCACCAGCGCGCAATGTTTCTTCAAAAGGATATAAATCTACAATCACTAAGTCAATCAATGGTATTTGATGTGCTTCTAATTGCGCCATATCATTCGGGTTTTCTCTTCTGGCCAAAATACCACCAAAGATTTTTGGTTGCAATGTTTTTACTCTGCCACCTAATATTTCAGGAAAGCCCGTCAGCGATTCAACAGTGATCACAGGAATTCCCAGTGCTTCAATAAAGGTTTGTGTTCCGCCTGTAGAGTATAGTGTAACACCATGTTGATGTAAGGCTTTTACAATTGGTTCTAGTCCATCTTTATAATAAACCGAAAGAAGAGCGGCATGAATTTTTTTTTGCATGGCGTTAAATTTTTGTAGACGACGCAAAGGTAAACTGATATCTATCCCCCACTCCGAAGAATCCGCAAAATTTATACACGCGAAGTAAACATTAGTGGGTTTTGCTTTTCTCTTTGCCCCATTCTATTTGAATTTTATTGAGTAGCTCTTGTGCTGGCCAATAATTAGCCTTCTCTTTTTTACCTAACTCCAGGGCATGTGTGGCTACATCAAATGCTTCGGATTTCTTTCCTTGTAAATTCAATAGTTGGGCTAGCACAATGTTATTATAATATTTGTCTTCAATTTTAATACTAGCTATAGCCCAATTAAATGCTTTTGCTAACAATGTAGGATTGCTCACTTTTTCTACATAGAGTGATGCCACCTCTGCGAATAATTTGGAATCATTTTTCTTATAGCTCTTTAAATATTTTGTGGCTACTTTATCAAAAGCAAGCATATCATTGGTGCCTTTGTAAAATTGCATCGATTCTTTTAATACCACTTCTTCGCTTCTGTTTAAATCATTGTTTTTGAGAAAAGTGAGCGTAGATTGAAACATTGATTTGTCTGACTTCTGGGTGGCTTCCTTCACCGATAAAGAAGCGATTTGTTCCACCTTTTTTTGATAAGACTCCATTCCCAAAGTTTCGATATAATATTTTTTTAACTCTTGGAAAATACCGATAGCTGGCGAATTGATGCTGCTTGTTAGTTGAAAAATAAGACTTGCGTTTTTTTGTCCACGAATGTTTTCTGCACTTTGAGTGGCTATGTATTCTTTTAGATACGCATCATAGGTTTGACCGTTTTTTGCCAATTCTATTACCAAGCCCAATAAATTCTCTGCCGACTTATCTCCATTTTGATACTTTGTTTGGTATTCTCGAAGCAGGTTGCTATTGCCACCCATAGCGATCGTCCCTTTTTCTATCAATGTTTCTGCCACTTGATACCCCATGGTCTTATAAACAGATTTGCCCGTATTGCCATCAATAAAATGCATGGTAGGATAGGCATTCACGCTATATCTGCTGCAAATACTGGGTCCTTCTCCTTTCTCACAATCCACTTTATAGCATATGAAATTTTGATTGTAAAATGCACCAATGTTTTCCTGAGGAAAAACGTTATTCTGCAACATCTTACAAGGGCCACACCAACTTGTATAGCAATCTAAGAAGAGTAATTTGTTTTCGGCTTTCGCCTTGCTTATGGCTTCATCAAAGCTGCCATGAAAAAAATTGATGCCCTGCGAAATGACCATTGAAGGAAGCGCAAATAGACAAATAAAGAAAATTAATTTTTTCATGTCGTGAGTATATCAGCTATTTTGCCAGATATCGCATTTTTCTAAAACGATTTTATCGCCATAAAACATTCTAGCTGTTTTTTGAAAAGAAGTGGTGAAGTCTGAAACATAAAAATGATTTTCATGTGCTCGTTTCTCATTTATTAATCCTTCCTTTTCAAGTATATATTTTAATTTTTCTGCTACAATATCAGTAGAGTCAAATAATTTAATACGATGGTCATAATATTGATTGATTTCGTCTCTTATAATCACATAATGGGTGCAGCCGAGAATGAGTGCATCCAATGATTCTAATGGCTCTTGTTCCAAATATCTCTCAATCACGGTGTGACTGATGGCGTCATTATAAAAGCCTTCTTCAATCATCGGGGCCAATAATGGAGTAGCCAATTCTGTATAGTCTAAATCAGGTTTTCTTCTTAATAATTTCTCTTTATAAGTACCAGAGAGAACGGTGGTTTTTGTAGCAATGAGTCCCACTCTATGAATACGCTCGTCGCCAATCACAGCCTCAACAATAGGGTCGATTACATTGATGATTGGTCTGATGCCTTTATGAGCATCTCGAAGATATTCATAAGCGGCAGCAGAGGCGGTATTACAAGCAATGACAATGGCTTTGCATTTTTTTTCGTGGAGCAGAAAATCACTTATCTTAAGCGCATAGTGTTTAATCAAATCTTTCGATTTGTCGCCATAAGGCATATGCGCCGTATCGCCAAAATAGATAAGCTCCTCATCGGGCAATAGCTTAGAAATAGCATTGGCGACTGTAAGGCCGCCAATTCCTGAGTCAAATATTCCAACAGGTTGTTTACTATTTTCTTTTTTCATTTTTAGAGTCATTTATCATGACCAATGAGCCCAATCTTATAGAGCTAATTTTTTCTTAATTAGTCCGATTACATTATCCGTTTCTGGAGCATAAAAAATAGCACCGGATGACATATCAAAGATATAGGTATAGCCATTTTCTGTAGCAACTGTTTTTACAATAGATTGTACTTTTAGACGAATAGGAGCCATCATCTTCTCCTGTAAATCATCTAATCTAGCTTTTGAATCTTCTTGAAAAGATTGAAGATTGCTTTCTTGATTTGCTAAGTCTTTCTCAGAAGCTTCACGGATCAAAGCAGTCATCTTGTCTTTATTGATATTATAGTCATTTAATTTTTGAGAATAATCTTGATACATCATCTCCGCTTTCTTTTGCAAAGCATCAGAATTTTCTGTCAATACGGTATCCATATGTTTAACCTCTGGCATCAAAACCAATAATTCTTGACTGTTGAAATAGCCTAACTTTTGAGCTTTTGACTCTTTAGCGTTTAATAATAAAGTGGCTGCAAATAAAATAAAAAGTAGTTTCTTCATTGTGTTTTTTTAATGTTAATTATTGTGTTTAGATGTTGAATAGCAAATATACAAATATGCTCCTATTTAATGCCCAAGCCTTGCAATATTTCGTCGCTTTTGTCGTAAAGAGGATTGGTATAAAGCATATAAGGGCCATTGGCTTTATCAAAAATGAAATCATATTTTTTTTCAGTTGCCATCTTTTGTATCTCATTGTATACTTGATCTTGAATCGGCTTAATCAATTCTTGTCTTTTCTTAAACAATTCACCGTTGGGACCGAATTTATCTTTCTGTAATTGTTTAATCTCTTTCTCCTTGTTTTCAATAGCGGTCATACGTTGTTGTTTCAATTGTTCTGTCAACAATACTTGCTCGCTTTGAAAGGCATTATACATCTTGCTTACATCGGCCATCTTGGTCTCAATATCTTTTTGCCATGTGGCAGAAACCTCATCCAATTGTTTTTGTGCCCTTTGATAAGCAGGTATAGCTTTTAGAATATAATCCATATCTACATAGGCTATCTTCTGTGCATCAGCAGCAGTAGTACCTATCAGTACTGCTACAAAAAACATGATTAACTTTTTCATTTTCTACAGTTTTAGTTAAAAAATTTATTCGGGTTCAAAACCTAAGATAATTCTAAATTTACCATACTTGGTGAATAAATTATTACCGTTTCCTTTTACCTCATCAAAGCCTATGCCATAGTCAAATCCAAGCAAACCAAACATCGGTAAAAAGATACGTACACCCGCACCAACAGAGCGTTTCAGGTTGGCTGGATTATATTTTTTAATGTCGTTGTACACGTTTCCACCTTCAGCAAACAATAAAGTATAGACAGTAGCCGATGGATTCAACGAAATAGGATACCTCAATTCGAAAGTAAACTTATTAAAGATAGGAGAACCGTTTGTTTGATTCAATACATCGTATCCTCTTAAAGAAACGATGTCTCTAGCTGTTAACTGATACCCGCCCGATAATCCATCGCCACCTAACTCAAATCGTCCAAATGGCGTAAGACCAACATTCCTATTATAACTAAATAAGAATCCAAATTTGGCAGAAGCACGGAAAACTAATTTTTGGTTCTTGCTCAAAGGTGTGTACCAATCTAATTTCAATTTTAATTTGCTATACTCTAACCATTTGAAACGATCTTGTGCCTGTAAGTCGGTGCTCGTATAGTCCAATTGTCTGCTTGGTATAAACAATGAGTAAGGTAAGGTAAACTGACCGGAAAGTTCAATATTAGCGCCTCTTCTAGGATAAATAGACTGATCGACAGAATTTCTAGAAAACATCAAGTTTAGATTCAAATCATGCGAATATCCATTCTGGAAAATAAAATTATTGCTTGTCCAATTTTTTAAACCGTACAGCTGATAATTGATAGAAGGAAGGAAAGTGAAATAATCATCAGGCCATTTTAGTCGAGTACCAAACTGAACGGTAGCCGAAGTGGTTCGCAACCACCCATTCACCTTGTTTGTAGTCGTATTCACATCATTGATATGCGTTCGAAAGAAACTTAAAGTCAAGGAATTCGGATGACTACCACCTAGCCAAGGCTCCGTAAAAGAGACATTATAAGATTGATATTGTCTACCATTCGCCTGAACGCGTATGGATAATTTTTGTCCATCACCAGTAGGCAATGGTGTCCATGCTTGTTTTTTAAAGATATTGCGTAAGGAAAAATTGGTAAATGAAACGCCCGCCGTACCTACAATTCCTCTGCCTCTGCCTCCCCATCCTGCACTCAACTCTAATTGATCTGATGGTTTTTCTACTACCTTAAACTCTACATCCACCGTGCCATTTTCTGGATTTGGTGTTGGGATAATTTCAATTTGCTCTGGGTCAAAATACCCTAAGGAGCCAATTTCTCTTTGCGAACGAATTAGGTCGGCACGACTAAATTTATTCCCTGGAATCACCCGAAGCTCTCTTCTGATTACATGCTCATTGGTCTTGGTATTGCCCGATATGGTTACCTTATTGATCGTAGCTTGTGCCCCCTCAAACAAACGCATTTCCAAATCTACCGAATCGCCTTCTATCATAATTTCTGTTGGCGTCACTTGAAAAAACAAATAACCGTCGTCCATATAAATGGAACTCACATCACCACCCGTCTGACTCATCTGCAATTTTTCATCCAATAATGCTTGATTGTATATGGTCCCTTTTTTAATACTCAATACATAGTTCAAGGTAGAATCGTCGTACTTTGTATTGCCCTTCCAATAAATGTTTCGGATATAATATTTAGGTCCTTCGCTGATGCGAATTTCAATATTCATGTTAGAAGGGTTTTCCATATAGATGCTATCAGAAACAATTTTAGCATCTCTATAACCAAGATTATTATACATGTTTATAATCTTATCTTTGTCCTTTTCGTATGCTTTGGCATCAAACTTCGATGCTTTAAAAATATTGATATTGGCAAACCTATCGAGG
>Ga0209107_10000925_pt1 | contig 16652 bp, 32 predicted proteins | sample LakErihyJuly2011_2_FD_187460 | JGI IMG/M metagenome (GOLD analysis project Ga0209107, IMG submission 187460) | Freshwater microbial communities from dead zone in Lake Erie, Canada - CCB hypolimnion July 2011 (SPAdes) (version 2) | ecosystem: Environmental > Aquatic > Freshwater > Lentic >... | reverse complement strand
CCAACTGTACTGATGCGGAGCTGCCACAGTTGGACACGCCTCTGCCTTGTCCAACTGATAAATCCAGTGATACCAATGAACCTGGTCCAGTTGGACAGGTTTTTGATGTATCCCCAAAGGAAGAACGCAGCCTCGACGAACTGACTGAGCTGTTCCATAAAGCCAACATTTGGGACTAAAGTTCGCGCACGGCAAAGGGAGGGGTGGCTGCCCCTCCCAATGCGTCGCCACTCCAGTGGCCGCATCGCCCCGTCCACCAACGTCCGGAGCCTGCTCCGAAAATCCTATGTCACAAACGGCTTCTGTAAGGTCCCCGGAAGATTGGGGCAACTGGTATTTAGCTCCTAACTTAAAGTTAAAACATAAAATAAATCCTAAATTTATTATAAATATTGACGAATTAAATAGTACAGCAGATATACTTAAAGAGGTATTTATTTCATTACATATTAGTTACAGTCACAGTAGTTTAGACGCTCCTACTCCTACTCCTATGACCGCATACGATGCTGTTTATATGATGTATGCTATAAAAGAAATATTAAAATTTAACGGTGTAAGCATTAAAACAAACGTACATTTTGACGGTTATAAGTGTGCAAGAAATTATTATAAATCTGTAGTAAATAAAAGAAATGTACCGAATTTCCTGCGTCTTTCTATATTTGAACGAGATAAGTTTAAATGTGTATACTGCGGTTTAAGTGCTAAAGATGGCGCAGTTCTGAATGTAGATCATATTTTGCCGGTATCTAAAGGCGGGTCTAATGATTCTTCTAATCTTCAAACTTTGTGTAGAGCTTGTAATAGCGGAAAAGCCGACCGCATAATGCCGGATGATGCACCAGCACCTTGTGTCCAGCGCACCTAACTTTTTCCTAGGGCTCATGCGGGCTGCCGCGTGGCTGATCTGGAGAGAACCCGTGGCTAAACCTGAACCGCCTCAGCCGAAGCGTCCCAGGAAGCCAACCTTGGGTTACACCGTCGGTGACATCCCCTTTGATCTGCTGGCCGTTGTCCGCGTGCAGTGGTATCGAAGGGGCCGGGCGTATGAGGTTGAGGAGTACCAGATCGTCGAGTCAGACGATGCCCACGGGCAGTTTCACTACATCGTTGGGACGGCGCTCAAACAGGGCGCTGACGTCTGTGTTCTGACTCAGTACCAGCCGGAAGACCTGGGGGTTCCAGCGTGATTCCGCCGGTGGTGGTCTTTGGGCTGACGTGGCTGCTGGGGATGCTGGTAGTCACTGTCTACCTCACCCAATGGGCCACATGAAGAATTGCAACAGCCCGGCTGGACGCCTAGCTGGCTGTGTGCAACAGTAAGGGCACGCCCGCAACGGCGTGCCTTTTATTACTGATTGACATGGACGATTTCACCTGCACCAAAGTTGACAACACCAAGCTCAGCCCGTGGTACTTCGCCGTCCACTGGTCTGCGATTCAGCTCCAAGAAAAAATCGTCGATAGCGAGCGTCTCGGTGTAGACCCGACCTACGACATGCTCCAGCTCCAGCAGCTGCAGGACTTGGAACAGTTCTTGAAGATGAGCTGGGATGTCTGGATGGACGGCATCGAAACCCGCCAAACTGCACGGGAGGTCAAATGAGCCAGGTACTGGAAATTGAGGATCTGTGGTTTGAAGATGGTGGTACTCGCCTCTGTGTCAATGCCGTTGTTGACGACATGGTTGTGGTCATTCCGCAAAGCCACCTTTATCCGGCAGAGTGGGGGCCTGCCTTGTGCAGAGGCTCCTTCGACCTTCACGAAGAGGATCTGATCCCCGCCAGCGATGACGGACTCCGCCAACTCCTCACCAACAGAATCGACGACTGGGCCCCAATCGACACGTCTGATTGGGACGACTGAAGCCCGCGAGCTTCGGAACTCCGAGGACTACGACGATTGGGAGTACGGTACCGAGCCGATTCCCGGCGACACGCACTGGGTCAAGGCGAAAACCCTGACCCAGCTGTATCGTCACCTGATCTACGTGTTTGCCACCAGCGACACGATCTGCTCCAGCAGACTCGCCAAGCTGGCCATCCACGAGATTCTCAAGTTGCGTCTCACGGATCTCACCCGGATACGCCACCAAGACCCCAGGTATTTCGCATGAACTTTGACTGGTACAACGATTACTATCGGCAGTCCCGAGGTTACGGCCCGGGTGAAATAGCCGATCTCTATCGGCAACCTGCTAAACCCTCCACCTCCGTTCCAAGGGAATTTCAAGGGCGTTTTGCGACGCCTGCTGAATACGACGCTTGGGTGCGCGAGCGCTGGAGCATTTACACCAACGGCTATTGATGACTGAAACCAACGTGGTTCCGTTCTACAGGTCCTTCCTGTTGAGCCAAACCGTCTACTTGGACAAGATCAAGGACATGCCGCTTCGAGACCTGGAGCTGCTCAACGTCGAGACGTTGGCGGCCCTCAACGAGTCGCGGCACAACTACTCCTTTATCGAGGACAAGCACAGCGACGATGCCAGCTCAGAATTCCGGCGCATGAAAATCGCCGGCTACTTTCAGGCTGCGCTCCAGATCGAGCTTTCTTCTCGCTGATCCTGTACTACACTCTCACCGTTCTACCAACGATCATGCACATTCTTTCTGACGAACAATTCCAGCAGATCACTACTGCCCTGGAGCACGCCTTCGTGGCCATCAACGCCTGCCAGCACGTCGAACTGGACGTAACCAAGCCGGCAATCGCACCAGCAGCCAAGGCTGTGCGTGCAACCGCTACCCAGTCTCAACCTAAGACTCGTGTGTCGCGCCGCAAGGCGAGGGCGGCGTTGACGGAGAAGAAGGTGCTGGAGATTAAGCGCCAGCTGCAGGCTGGTGGCAAGTCGGTCGCCAAGATCGCTAAGGAGTTCGGCGTCCACAGCACCACGATCAACTGCATCAAGTGGAACAAGACGTGGAAACACGTGACGCTCCAGCAGGATCAGCCCACCACGGTGGTGATCTGAGGTGTCGATCCTGTGTGACCATCAGATTGTGTCGCTGGTGCGGCGGAATCTGGTAAGCCCCTACGACCAGGAGTTGCTGAATCCCGCGAGTCTCGATGTGAGACTCGGCGAGAACATCATGGTGGAGTCACCGTTGACTAGCCACTTAGTCCACCGCTCCATCGCGGGGCACACGCAGGAGGAACCTTTCTTGCTCCAGCCGCATGAGTTCATACTCGCGGAGACGTTGGAGGAGTTCCAGCTGCCTGACTGTATTGCTGGGCAGCTGGCGCTCAAATCCAGCCGGGCTAGGGAGGGGATTGAACATTTGCTCGCGGGGTATATAGACCCTGGTTACAAAGGGCGGTTGACGCTGGAGTTGCAGAATGCACGCGCTTTGCATCCGGTTTCATTGTGGCCTGGGATGCGGATTGCACAGATTGTGTTCCACCGCATGTCGATGTTGCCCGGCAAAGACTATTCGATGACCGGCCGTTATTACGGCGATACCACCGTTCAGGAATCCAAAGGATGAACGAATTTGAGTTTCAGGTCAGTGATGCGGTGCATAACCCATCGCACTATGTGGCCGGCAAGTACGAAGTCATTGACATCTTGGAGGATTGGGTCCAGCACGCGCCAGACGCTGTGGTGGGCTCGCTCCAGTGGCAGTGCCTGAAGTATCTCAGTCGGATGTGGCTGAAGAAAAATCCGCTGGAGGATGCGGAAAAGTGCCGGTGGTATTTGAACCGGTTGATTAACACTATTGCAACTGAGGCTTATCGAAATGACTGACCACCCCATCACCCCACCGCCGGATCTGGTTGAGATGTGGGTAGACCTACTTGAATCCCGTTCAGATGAAGCTGTATTCAGCCTTGCCGCTCAATGGGGCGCAGACCAGCAACTTGCAAAAGACGCTGAATGGCTGGATCAACATGCTCTTGATGCGCCACATTTAAAAATTACTCCAGTGGGTGCATCCTTAAAAGAAGCAATGCGCCCCAAGCCCCCTACGCTGAAGGAGCAAGCGTTGTGTGAACTTGTCGATGCCTACAACTTAGGCCAAATCGATGATTCCACTTACGACACCATCCGCAAAGCATTAAAGGCACTGCCCAATGACTGATTACAAAGCAACCCCCGAACAGTGGGAGCATGTACACATTTGCGCCGGTATGAAACACCAAGTCCCGTGGGCTACTGCGGATTGCCTCCTCGAACTTCGCGACAGGGTCCAGTTGCTGGAGGCTGTAGCTCAAAAGCACATCGTCGAAACCAGCGCCAACATTTTGGCCTTGACAAGCCGAGTCGAGGCGCTGGAGCGCTCCCAGCAACAGCCTGAGCCGATTGACGCGGAAGAGAACAACCGCCGGTTTCATGAGTGTATGGACTTGATCCGTAATGCCACGCCGGAGCAGATCAGTGCGGCCGCCGAGTTGCCCAAGCGCCCAAAATCAAAGGTCTACGAAATCAGCGAGCCACTGAAGTTGACGCCCGAGCAAGCGCAACAGATCAGAGATCTGCTTGCGCCAGAGCCGCGACGCAACTATCCGGCCAAACCAGATAGTTCGTTGGTAGAGCGGATAGCAACAGCGATTGCTCTGGTGGATGAAGAGCATTACTGGCCGGAGGCAAGGGATGCAGTCGAGACCGACATGGCCCGCGCTGCGATCCGCGAGGTGGCCTTGTGGCTTAATGAAGCCTCCTTGGATCTTTATCCCGGCGATCGCAGCATCGTCGTCAATGCCCTTTATGACCAAGCAAATCAATGACACGCCTACTTTCACCACCCGCTGAAATCATTCGCCAATGGGAAGCCGAATGGGACACCAACGGTGCCGCCCATTGCGACAGCGCCCTCTACATCGCCGCAAAGGCTGCAACATGGGGCGCCAAGGTTGCCATTGAGTGCGCTCTCAAGGACACTGCATCCTGCCACTGGCGCATTGCCGATGGCCCTGAAGATGGAGTGCAGCTTGTACGGGCCAGCGACCTGATGGCTTGGGCTGCTGCTATCGGCAAGCGCTATGAGGTTGAAGAATGACTGACCACTCCATTACCCCACCGCAATGGCGTGTCCAGGAATGGTGGGAACAGGCCGACCAGTATCAAGACGATCCAAAGACCTACTTTGATTACGTTGCTACTGAAGCCGCCCGATGGGGCGCAGACCAAGAGCTGGAGGCGTGCTGCGGCCTGCTGATACAGCAAGGGTTTGACGTGGTTGACGACCTCCGCACCGCCCGCCGCCCCAAGCCGCCGAGCTTGAAGGAGCAGGCGCTGCAAGCACTAAATGATGCCGTCAAAATGGCCGATGACACCCCGCCAGAGGGGATTTGCTCAGACCAAGCAAACATTATTCGTCGCGCTCTGGAGCAACTTGATGACTGACATGAACTGGGCGAACGCCAAGAGCGAACTAAACAGACGCATCGCTGAATTACGCAGTGTCCACGAAAGTCTGCCATCTTTTTACTCTGACTCCGTGAAGGGATGGGATGTGGACAACGTGTACACAGCAACCAATCATCTCCTAGCCGCTATCGAAGCACTTAAGCCATTGACAAATGGGCGCCATGTTTAACCTAATTTTCTGCTATCGCGCACTGGAGCAACTCGATGACTGACTTATCTCCCGCCGCGCAGGCGATATTGGATGCCTACCAGTTTGCACCAATCGACGATCACCTTACGGCTGCTGCTGTTCTTCGATCAGTTGCGGACCAGGTAGTGCCGGTTGAACTGCACCCTCAGGTCTACGAAGACTGTTGCCAGTATTCCAACGTGCAGGCCCGCGCTGGTATCCGCACTGAACTCCTCGCCGTCGCCGACGAACTGGGGCAACTGGATGACTGAGCCCAAGAGACCGCCAACTAAGACGTCGTTCCAGGAGGGGTCGATTCCGGGGACGGCGGTGTTGACGCCGCAGAACGCGCTGGATTTGAGGCATCTTTATGCCTCGGGCACTTCGATTGCGGAGTTGGCCAAGGTGTACGGAATTTCGTACCAGCACACTTGGTGCATTGTGAAAAACAGAAAGTGGCGTAATGCGATGCGCCAGGTGTGATTTCAAGCGGATGGATGTGGATCGGACCTGCCGGGATACGGCGGAGTCGATTCTGCGCCAGCGGAAATGCCCGCAATGTGGTCACAAGGTTTTTACCGTCGAAGTTGAGTTGCCCGATGGCGCAGCTCAACACACAAATCAGGGCGTGATGAGACGCCTGCCGGGATTTTTACGTGTTCGTTTTTTCTGATGCAAGTTCCAATCAACAGTCGCCGCTGCATCCAGTGCGGCAGCATCACCACCAATGCCGTCTACTGCTTTAAGTGTTATCGCTCCAGCGATGCAGGAAAAGAGGAGCTGCGGCTGCAGCATTTGTTGAAAAAGCACAAGCCGCTGCCGGATGGCGGGGAGTGCCGGACCTGCGTTCACTGGTACCACCGCTGCACACTGGGGATTCCAGAGGGTGGGACGGTGCTGGCTGAGCTGTGTGCGGCCAAAGAGCTGACAAATGTGTTAGAGTAATACAGAACACGCCCTACCCGGCATGAACATTCTTCAGGGGATCGAGCACCTGCACACGCTCGACGGCGCCAGCTTTGTGGCATTTGACGTGGAGACCACTGGGCTCCAGCCAAAATTTGGTGGTTTGCGGCTGCTGCAGCTGGCCACCGTGAATCAGCCGCCGGTGGTGATGGACTGCTGGCAGTTCAGCGATGAGGACTGGATCACGCTGGAAAACTTCTTCACCAAGGAGCGGACCTGGCTGGCGCACAATGCCGTGTTTGATCTGGGCTGGCTCCAGGAGCATGAGATTTACCCGGAAGGGCAGGTGCTCTGTTCGATGCTGGCTAGCCGGATCCTGACCAATGGCTTGGCCAACGTGAAGAACGGGCTCCAGCACGTGGTCCGGCGGTATCTGGGCTACGAAATTTCCAAGGAGGAACAGCGCAGTGACTGGTCGGCGGATGTGTCGGCGAGCCAGCTGGAATATGCGGCGAAGGATGTGGTGGTGTTGACGGAGTTGTGGGAGCCGATCATGCAGCGGATGGCGGCTGCGTCGCCGCCGTTGTTGCCGGCTTGGCACCTGGAGTGCAAGGCGTTGCCGGCGATGGCGCAGCTGTGGCGCACCGGGCTTCCTTTCGACAAGGACTCCTTACAACAGCTGATCGAGGACCTCGACATTGAGCACAACGAGGTTGGCGCCAAGTTCATCGAAGACTTTGATGTGGCGCTGCCGGAGCACGCCAAGCTGCATCGCGGGCTCGACGGCAACATCCTGTACCAAACAAAGCCTGGGGCGAAAGGTAAGAAAACTGATCCTGATGTTTTTAACCTAAATAGTCCGGTGCAGTTACTGGCGAAGTTCACCGCGTTGTTGGGTGAGGCGCCTGTGGATATGAAGACGGGGAAGAAAAGTGCGAGTAAGTCTGCGCTCCAGGAATACATTGGGGAGCACAAACTTATTGCGGATTATTTGCGGTGGAAACGTGTAGAGAAGCGGCGGCAAATGGCGGAGACTTTGTTAAAGAATTTGTCGGATGATGGTTTTATTCGTGCCAGTTATCTGCAGATGGGGGCTGACACCGGCAGGATGAGTTGCATGAGTCCCAATCTGCAACAAGTGCCGCGGGACGTGCGTTTTCGGGCTTGTGTGCAGGCACCAACTGGTTGGCGACTGGTTGTAGCGGACTATGGACAGATGGAGTTGCGGCTGGCGGCGGCAGAAGCTCAAGATCCTCTTATGACTCAGGTGTTCCAGCAGGGGAAAGACCTGCATACGATTACAGCGACGCAAATTTACGGGGTCAAGGAAGAAGATGTTACAAAAGAACAGCGGCAAGTTAGTAAATCAGCCAACTTCGGTTTGTTATATGGAAGCGGTGCAAAAGGGCTCAGAAATTATGCAGCAGCGATGGGAATCCAGATGGATCTTGATGAGGCTGCGACGGTGCGGGAAAAGTTCCACGCTGCATATAAAGGCATCTCCAAATGGCAGCGCAACAATGCTCGCGCTGCTGATGCGGCTCCGGACAATCCATCTATCCGCATACGCATGTCGGGCTTGCGGCGGTTTCTACCGGGCGAGAACAATAAACTTACGACCCGTTGCAACACCCCAATCCAGGGAGCTGGTGCCGCCGTCCTCAAACTTACGCTCGGCAAACTGTGGCCGTTCCTTAAAGCAGACGGGGAAGAGCGGGTGCGCTTGGCCGGCGTGGTGCATGACGAGATCATCCTGCTCGTGAAAGAAGAACACGCCGACGTTTGGGCCGCTCAGCTCCAGGCAATCATGGAAGAAGCTGAAGCTAAGTGGCTTGGCGATATTCCACCGCTGGCCGAGGCTAAGGTCGGGTTGAGCTGGGACCAAGCAAAGTGATCCAGGAGGACTTCGAGTATCGGGTCAGGATGTATGCACTCCATGGCCCGATGCACGATGTTTATGTGGTGGCGCCGGATGCGTTCCAAGCGCACATGCAGGTCAGGCAGCAGTATCCCGGCAGATTGGTCCAGTCCATTGTTCGTGTCGCAAAGTTAGACCAGTGAGTCCAGCCCGCACGGGAAGGGAACTTGTGATGGAGTGGCTCCAGCGGGAGATTCGGCTGGCGAAGACGGCGGATTTGCACAGAATGGCTGCGTTTTTGGAGTGGGCGCGGCAAATTCGGCAGGGCTGTGCCAAGCAGAGGGGTGGGGCGAGGCGGGCGCAGTCCAATGCGTGGCGGAAAAAAGTGGACGACGATATTCGGTGGTAGGTCTAGTGTGTCTCATTGTGCTATTGTGTATGAGACTAGACCCCGTACCATGCCGCTGAAGCACGGATCGAAGCTGTATTGCCAGTTGCTGCTGGACCCGCATCGGTACAAGCTGGCGGAAAATCTTGCGGCTGGGGAAGGTAAAAAGGTGACGGCGTTGCTGCGGGATATGGTTTATACGGCGCTCGAAAAAGCTCTGCCGGCCTCGGAATACAAGGCGGCGGAGGCTGCGGATGAAGCCTTGTGGCGTGAGTCGGTGAAAAAGCGGGTGGAGGGCAGGATGCGCTCCAGGCAAGAACAACCGAAAGCAGAACCGGACGCATAAGACTCAGTTAGATGTCTTCATAGTCTGGTCTGATGGTGTAGGATCTACTAGACTTACACAGTAATTCAATTACAACAGATGACTCGTTATGTGGTTATGGCCGGGGATCGCTGGGTCACAGCGGTCTACGGACCAGGAAATGGAATCGGTTTTACGGCGACCAAGGAGGATGCCTCCAGTTGGGTCACGTACGAGCGTGCTGTCGAGGCGGCGCGAGTTGTTGCTGACCGCACTAACAGCTTTGTTGCTGTTCATAGCATTGAAGAACCCAACTACCCCAAGTCATGGAAATAGTGCCGGCGCAGGGAAAACTTCGGCAGTACGAGCTAACGATTTGGTTGCCCGGTAAGGGTGCCAAGCGGGATCTGGTAAAGGGGTTGTCGCTGAATCACGCGATTCAGGTGGCAAGGAATCTTTACCCGAATTGCATGGTGGAGGTGCCGCCTGAGGCGGCGCCGAAACCTAGGCTGGCGCGGTCATATGCTGGTCCCAAGGAAGGACGGAACCGGCGACTCAAACTCGTGGAGAAAAAGCAGAATGAACACACCAGCTGATTGGGCGACGGAAGCCTGGGCGCGGGTTTGCGTGGATGATGCGCGGACTCGTTTCCTGGACAGGTTATATGTACAAGATGGCCGGGACAGTTCCGATCATCCGCTCCATTCGCTGTACACCGGCTTGTACCAGCAGTACATCGAGCAGTTGGAGAAGGGGGACTAGGCCGAGTCGCGGTCTAGGCCAATGTGCCCGGTAAGGTTATCTGCGGCTTCGCGGATGGCCCACCGGGCTTTTGTTTGCTCCAGTTGGTGGAGCGTGTTCAGGATGAGGGCGGCTTCGAGGAGGCCGCGGTAATCGCCGGAGTTGAAGCGGTCGATCAGCCACTGGTCGGTGGCGGCCTTGTGGAAGCAGGATTCGGTGGTGTGTTCGATGGGGCGCATGGTCACCTAGGGCGAACTTTAAGGAACCAGCCGGTATCGTCACCCTCAATTAGCCAACGAGGCAGCCAGTTTTTGCGGGAGTAGGCGACGCCCGCGCCGCCCTTGTGGCTGACGTATCCACCGTTGACGAGGTTGGCCTCGCCGTAGGGGTCGTTGTGGATGAAGTGGGTAGGCGTGAAGCCGACGACAACGCTCCAGTGGCCGGTGCCGGATGGGTTGCTCACGGGGCCTTTGTGGAGCCAGCCGACTGGAGTGGGATAGCCATTGTTAATCTCGTTCTCCAGCTCTTCGACTGTGCCGTCCATTTCGAAGGTGGCGGTCAGTCCCAGTGCTTTGAAGGCAGCAATTTGGGCTTTGGGGTCGGTGGTATCACCGAAACGGGCGCGGAGTTTGTTGTATTCGTAGTCGCCCGAGATTTTGCCGTAGTAGCGGGCCACCATCGCGCAGCTGGAGCTGAAGCATTGGCGGTAGCCGGTGGCGCCGTCGTCGGGTCCCAGCTGATACTCGTATGCAACCTTTAGGATTTTTTCTTTTGGTTTGACAAGAGGTTTAGCTCCCGCGTGCTGGGTCATCAGCTCTATCAGCTTGCCGGCATAGTTGGGGTCGGTTGCGTAACCTTCTTTCACCAGCCATTGGGCGGCCTCTTCTCTAGTGCTGGCGTTGTTGCAGCCTTTGTAGGTTTTGAAGTCTTTGTACCAGTGGTCAACGAGGTAGATGACGCAGGACAGTAAATCGGGGAAGTCGATGAAGCTGTCGGTGATCGTCACCCACTGGTTGTTGATGAATTCTTGGGTTTTGGTGTCGCTGCCCGAGCCCTTGAGGCCGAAGAAGTTGTTGCGGCCGGAAACTAGCTTTCCGTAGCTGGATTCCAGTGCCCACTGGGCGGCAACAAGTTCGGGGAATTTGGCGCCGGCGACGCGGGCGGCTTCGAGGATGCCTTCCCAGGTATTGGGGAAGTTGGTTTGTTTGCCGGCCACGCTCCAGGTCTTGAACCAGCCCTGGTCGCGACCAAGAATATGGGGGTTGGCCTTGTTGATGAGTTGTTCCAGTTCGGTGATGGCCGCCATCTGGTGAGGGAGGGCCTTGTAGTACCGGAACAAATCGCCTAGGCGGATCTTGTTGGTTGCCATGACAAGGCCCTCTTTAGTGTCAGCGGCGCTTGGGGAACATCAGGCGGAGTGCCTGGAGCCCCAGTTGGATCCAGCTGTTGGATTTCAGCTTGCTCATGCCGATCAGTTCGCTGCCGGCGGCAACGACGATGGCGGCGACAGCAATGGTCTTGTCGTCCATGAGAAATCAGTAGTTCCAATGAAGTTTAGCTGTAGTAGACAAGAGCGCCAGAGCACGTAATAGTTTCTACGGCTACCGTTCGGGTAGCCACTGCCGGGTATGGACCATCGCATCGAGGATGGCGAATACTTAAACAAAAAAGAGGCGAAAGCCCGATTTAGGCAAGAAATCCTTAATAGTTGGCAGCACACGTGTGCTTATTGTGGAGACGATCTTGGAAGACTTGCCACGCTGGATCACGTATATCCAAAGTCGAAAGGGGGTTTGACGCACAGAACCAATCTTGTGCCCGCATGTTTTCCCTGCAACATATCCAAGTCAGACGCGCAACCTTTTTCTGCTTGGTACCAGCAGCAGCCTTTCTTTTGTCAAGAACGCGAGAAACGCATCTTGGATTGGGTAGCTGCTATGTCTGATGCAGCTTGAGATAATCCATCGCGTTATTAAGTAGGAGTATGGAATCCTGGAAAAACCCCAAGCCTACATTGCAATTTTTGCATAAAATACCTCGTACAGACCCCGTTGTGTGGCAATGATCGACGGCAACATTTTTTGTCCTTTTTATGCCATCAGCACTAATCTCTAAATCTGTTTTGCAGATTGCGCATTTTTTATTTTGTTTCGCCACTAAACTTTCAAACTCTTTAACCGTTATGCCGTATCTATAACGTAGAAATGCTTTTGATGTGCAGGTGCTGCAACGACATGAATACTCGCCTTCTGAAGCCTTATGAAACGATTGCAGGGGCTTAGTCTCTCCACATACTGAACACTTGCGTTTGCCGGTACGGGCTTCTTCGTGCTCGCGATGTTTTTTACGCTGCACAGCAAACTGCCCTTTCCCCGGAACGAACCACGCAGGAAAGGGTTCCAGTTCTAGGGCTTGTTCAGGTGTCAGGCCTTTTTTCATGCGGTTGACAAATTTTTGATAGGAAAACTGGTATGCATCAGCGGCTTTTTTATAGGATGTATAACTTTGGTTATTTACAACTACGGTGTTCCACTTAGTAGTGGGCGTGTTTATTACACGTACTTGCCTGGGTTTAGGGCTGAGACCAAAAACTTGTTCGGGCGTCCAACCTCTCTTATGTCTATTCAGCGCTGTTGTGGTAGCCACTTTGTACTCTTTGCAAGCTGCAGCAAAAGAAGCGAACGTTTTACCGTTTACTGTTACTGCTTTATGGGCAGCAAAATCTATTGTCACAGCCTCTTCCAGAGAGATATTTCGATCCAAGCGGTGCAGCAGTGTCGTGTATGGAATTTTGTGTGCTTCGGCTACTTCACGGAGGCTCTTGAACGAACGCCCTTCTACAAAATACATACGATTTAAAAACGGTCTACCTAGTATACCAGATTAGCTGCTGGGGTCCCAGCCCATGCCTTCGAGATACATCATGGCGATGTAGTGGTCTTCGGCGTAGCGGCAGATGCTGTCTTTGCAGGCGCGGTAGTAGATGTCGCCGCGTTCGTTCATCAACTGTTCCAGGCGGTAGCCGTCGCCGTGGTCAGTGGTATGTACGACGGCCATTAGCGGCGTAACTCTAGTTTGATGATACGGACGTCGTGATCTTTAACGGTGTCTTCCAGTTCACCAACGCGGGCTTTGAACTGTTCTTGGTTTTGGATAACGCGTTCCAGCTGGGATGGGACGGTGTAGACCAGATAGCCGATGCCGGTGATGGCGCCACCGGCGAGAAGTACGACGAGACCAGCGGCGGCTTCTTGCTTTACGCCCCGCCAAAAACTAGTGTCAGACGGGGTTTGGCTCACCGCAGGGAAATGCTCTACCTATATTTTATGCGCTGGTCCGTTAGCCCTTACCTTGCCCGCGCATCTTTTTCCTGCCGTGATTTGGCAGGCTGTGTTGACCTTGGCCTTGCCGAGATTTTTTCGGCTTGCCGGGGACGTGCTCAACGCGTGCCACGCCCGATTTGGACTTAACCGCCATTACTCAGCCTCCTCGTCTTCAACAACAGGCACGGGGGCGTAAGGATCCACAGGCCATGCGGGGTAATCAGCGCCAGTGATGTAGGCAGCCAATGCGTCGGTGTCGGCGGTTTGACCGATTTCGTAGACCTTGCTGCCAGCAGCCAAGCGGATTTCTTCGCGCCAGGTCTTCAGCACAGGATCAGCGGCTTTGCCGTTATCAACCTCGCGGATGATGATCCAGTCGGTGGGGGACAGCAGGCTGTTGGCGGTGGTGCGTGTCTGCGCGGTCCACTGTTCGACGAGTTGGGCATGATCTTTGGGGATCAGGTTGCCCTCGGCGTCGTAGCCCCAGTAAAAGCGTTGGTCGTACTGAGCCGGATCAGGCACCTCGGTAATGCCGATGGCAGCCTTTTCCTCGGCGGTCGATAAGCGCAGCCAATTGGCGGGATACTTGGTGCCTTTGGCGTCGGTGAAGGGGGTGTCAACCGCGAGGGGCTGACCATCGAGCAGGAAGGCCATTGTCAGTTCCGGTGAGTAGATGCCCGTTTCATAGGTCAGCGGGCGAGGGCGTATTTGAAGGGGGCTTCCGCGAATGCGGCGAAGATGATTGTGTTGCCATTTCCATTTGCTGAAGTAGAAGAATCTCTAACCTTGAAGCCATTTGACAAAATGTCGTACTCGGGTCTAACATCACTTTCATTATCTGAAGCATTGGGGAATAACCGTAATCCAGAGGCGTTGTATGTATCCCTAGCCGTGTCATAGATCTCCCAGTATTGACCAGTGACGTTGGCATTTTTGAACAAGATAAACCGTGGCCTAAACCCGCAGAACACAAATGGACCATCGCTGGACCCGTTGCCTACATAACTTCCAAAACGGCTAAAATTCGCGACTTCGGACCACAGGTAGGCGACGTAGTTTTTGCTACTTTCGTTGTGTACGTTGGATGAAGTGCCACCAACATAGAAGTTGCTTGAAGTTGGCACCGTGTTGCCCCAATAAGAGGATGAAGTTGATTTGGCTGATGTGGTGTTTAACGAAAGAAAATCACCTGCTCCAAACGAGCCGTGCCATACCAACCAATTATCGGTTCCGGTCACTTGCGCTTCACGCCCCTTGGTAATCATTAGTTGCGGTGCAACGCCAAGGCTGTGTGCAACCGACCTTGCGGCATTACTTGCGTTCCCCGTATAGGTCACAATGTCAAACCCCGGCGTGGCGCTTTCTTTCCAGCACCAGTCAACTAGTGTTGTGGTTGTTGCAAAATCAGCAGTGCCAATGGTATAGCCGTTTGAGTTAAACGAAGTAAGAAAATTTGTTAAAGATGCTTCTGCTGCGGTGGAATCTGATTTCAGGCCGACCGAAACTCCGCGCACTGCGTCGATAAGATTGTGCGAGTTAACGAGATTTCTGGTTTTATTCCATAAAAAGTCTGGTTGGAATTGCAATGAAGCAATGCTGCCACCGCTGCTACCGAAACCATTGCGTGTCACTACATCGAACCATTGGCTCGGCTTCTTAATCGACGGCTCGGGCAGGTTCTGCGTGTTCAGCGCCACGAAGCCCGACGGCGGGGTGTACGCAAAGGGGCGTTGGCCGGCGTTAAAGGTTCCTGACCAGCTTCCGTAGCCTTGCGCGAAAGCGTAGAAGCTTTTTCCACCCGGAGTAAATGTGATTGTTGCGTTAGCACCTGTTGCCGGGTTGCCAGAACTTTCCCAGGTGCCGTTGCGGCCAAACCAAAGTTTTCCGGCGTCTACGTCAAGCGCAATCATCGCCACGTCGGACGTGGTGAGTGAACTCAAACCAGTAACAGGAACTGAATTGTTTGTAGCAATAAAAGTTGCATACCTGAACCAAGCATCAGAAGCCGCTGAAAAGCCGTAGGTGCCTCCAACTGCGCTTGAGAGCGATGTGGTCGCAATAATGCCCGGACCACTGGCGCTCCCAACTGAGTTGACCGTGTACTCCCAGTACCACTTGCCAGAAGCTACGGCGATGGATGAGAGGGCGCCGGTGTAATTACTTCCAGATCCAGAAATGTCGAGATTGCCGTTGGCAAGTGTTGCGGTGCCTTGGCTGGAAACAATGGTTGGCGCAAACGTCGCGTAATTCCCCCTGCCATTGCCGCCATCGGCGTAGGGCGTTGGGGTGTCGATCAGGCTGTCGTTGCCGGCGCCAGCGGTCACGCTGAAGTTGTTGGGCGTCCAGTTGTTGCCGTTGCCGCTGCTGTCCTTGCCCAGCGTGGTGCTGGTGGTGCCGCTGTTGTCCGAGAAGTTGAGGTAGAAGCCGTTGGTGCCGTAGGTGCCGGCATACTTCTTCGGCTTCCAGACGCCGGTGATGGTGTCGGTCTCGCCAAAGCTGCTCGGGGTCAGGGCTTGGCCGTCGATGAAGTTGATCTCGGTGAGGTAGCCGTTGAAATAGACGCCGTTGCTGTTGCCGATGTTGTGGCTCGCGGCCTGATTGATCCCTAGGTCAGCATTTTGGCTGGGGTAAGTAACACTTGAAAAAGCCTGCTCTACCCCGTTGATGTATAGCTTAAAACGATTTGTCGAGGTTGCTTGTGTGGTGTCTAATGCGACAACCAAATGAAACCAAGCAGAGGGGTCGCGAAACTGCGCATTAGTTGTTGCTAAATAGTATGTGTGCAGAATGATGCCTATGTAATTTTCACTAGTTGCAAATCGGCCAAATTCAATTCCAAATGTTTGCGAATCATTGGTGGCAGCGCGACATTCAAAAACGGAATTGATGGCACCGAATGCACTCCTCTTTACCCATCCACTCCACGTCCACGTCTTCCTGTTCCCCGCACTTGCCGGAGTCCTGTTGAGGTACGCCGAGTCCGCCGAGTTGAACCGCAGGCTGCGCGAGATCTGGTAGCCCTGCTGGCCGCTAGCACCAACCAGTGCAGAGTCGTGAAACGCGCTCATGAATAGTTGGCGGTGAAGACGGCGTGGATCGAGGTGCTGCTGCGGACCACATAGTCGATGCGATCAACGGCGCTAGCGGTGGTGGTCAGTGTGGGGGCGGTGCCGCTGATGAAGTCCCAGTTGCTGCCGAAGGCGAGGGTGCGGGAGCCGGTGGCGTCCTGGCTGATGAAGATGCTGCCGCTTTGGCCGGCGGCGATGTTGGTGGGGTTCGCCAGCGTACGGTTGCCGCCGAGGGTCACGGCAAAATTGCAGGCCGCATCAAAATCCGGGGTGATGGTCGCGCCGTCGGTGAGCGTTGCGATGGTCGCCGTGGCGCTGAGCACCGTCACCCGCCCGGATGCTGCCAGCACGATGTTGTTGCCGCTGGCGCTGGGGTTCTTGAGGTTGGTTGTAGATAGCGTGCTCATGATCAGCCCTCGTAGAGAATGTTGATCGACCCGGCGTCAAAGGTGTCGGTGCCGTTGACGGTGGTGATGCGGACGCGATCTAGGGTGCCGGAGAGGGTAATGTTTGCGCCCCCA